>Ga0308165_1004216_pt1 | contig 14454 bp, 9 predicted proteins | sample PhyWR2_FD_201032 | JGI IMG/M metagenome (GOLD analysis project Ga0308165, IMG submission 201032) | Phyllosphere microbial communities from UC Gill Tract Community Farm, Albany, California, United States - DLSLW.R2 | ecosystem: Host-associated > Plants > Phyllosphere > Unclassified | place: USA...
ACCAGCACCACGATGGCGACAGGGAGCACCGAATACATCCGGATTGCCCGCGCACGCGCAAAGGATCGCCAGTCATGCTCTTTGCATTCCGTAACAAATGCGATGACGAAGCCAGACAGCACGAAGAAGATCGCCACCCCCTCCTTTGCACTGTGGGCAAAGATAACAGGCATATTGAGGCTGTAAACCGCACCGGTGTGCCCAACGAACACTAACAAGGCGGCAAAAAGGCGCAGAAGATCGAGAAAGACCGAAAGATTTCTACTCAAAACGTTGCCCCGCACTCACCTTGGTCAACGAGCCCGCTTGCACATATGCGGCCAGGCGCGAGGTGCCGGCATCTTCGACCGAAAGCTGTTTTCGGCCTCAGGCTAGGTGAGCGCCCAGCGCTCGCAACGAGAAGAACATCCGAAATACAGGTAATTGCATCTCGGTGGGACAGGCCGATGGCACGCAATGCCGACGCGATGCCATTCGGATAAAACGGCACAACGCAGACAGCACCGCCATTGACCGGCCAGTGGCAGGATTTTTAGACGATCGGCAGTCGCGCGCAGCTTAAACCGGCACGGATGCCATCACCAAGTCGCGACGACCATGGCAATCCCGCCCCATAAGCAGACGCTGATGGCTGCGCCAGCAAGCCACCCTCGCCACAGAATCGGCTTTGCACCGACGCGTGCGGGAGGTGATGCAACCGAAGCGGTCGGTCGGAAGGGATGTCGAGGCCTTTGCATAAAGACCCCATACACCCATAACTGCGTCCAATCGGTTAACTGCGCTCTTCGGGCGATACCGGGACCGCCGTCGGTCAGGTCACCCTCGCCAGCGCTCCCTGATGCAACCGGACCAACGCCTCAAGCCTCTGCAACATGGCATCGCGCAAGCTCTCGCGCTTGCCCGCCAGGCTCAGGTTCGGCTCACAAGTCGCCAGTTCGGCCAGTGCTTTCGCGGTGCGCTGGGGACTGAACCCCAATAGCCGCCGCGCCGCCGGCACATCCTCGAGCACCCGCTTGGCCTGCGCTTTCAGGAAGGGTATCCGCGCAGGAAGAGCAATACGATTGCGAAACTCGCGAAAAGATGTCTCAGGGTCTAGCCGCAGCATGGTGCCAAAAGGTTCTTCCCGTTTGCCGAAACGCAACAAAGGCATCGGATCGGGCGGAGGCACCAGCGCGATCTCTACATCCAGATCCAGCGACCCGGCCCAGTCCGCCCACTTGGCAGTCGAGAAATTGCGCGAAACCGCAAACCCGCGCCACGGCACGCCGTAAGCATCAGCCAAAATCGCGCCGTGTAGCGATTCGGTGAGCACCAGACGCGCACTTGCCAGTGCAGCGATCACGACCTCAGGCGCCCCCCTGGGGTCAACGAGATCGAACCCGGCCATCCGAACGGCATCATTCCAGCCGGGAAAAGCGATGGTTTCATAGTGGGGAACGACGACGACCCGCCCCCCTGCCGGAACAGTACTGGCCCCGGCACCTTCACCCGCCACCGAAAACCGGAACCGGTCGAACAACGGGGCCAGGATCGCGCCATCGGTCAAGGGCCTGTCCGCCGACAACCCCAACACCCGCGCCGTCACCGGTCCACGCACGCAGTGATAATGCACATCCAGTCCGGTCCATCGGTCGGCGGCCGTATAGCCTGCACCGCTGGAGAACACATGCAGGCGGCGCCGCTGTCCGGGATCGATCCCGACAATGGTTCCGATGCCCACAAATGCCTCGCCCCGGTCATCGACTACGTCCTGTTCCTGGAACAACGAAGGTGCCAGGGCGGGCCAGAGGATGCCGTTTAGGTCATCTCCGAAGTTCGGAACGGCGGGCTGGTAATGCAGCAACTTCACTTGCCGCCTCCCACACGGGCGCGATGAAGCGCCCTGGCTCGGGAAGGTACTGAAATAGAGTCAACCATCGGCAAGTTGAACGCCAGCGTGATGCGCACGAGCAACACTTCAGGCAACACAGAGCACGCCGCAACCACTCGATCCGTCAAAATCTGGCACGCGCCGGCCATCTGAACGGCTGCCACCGAGGCTATTCGCATCCACTATGAACCGTTCCTCTGGCACCCGACTGCCGCGAGATTGCCGGCCGCTGGGGATACGCCTGCTTCCAGCCGCACTTCTCCCCATGAATGTATCAGAATAGAAAATGCAATAAATCACTTAATCATCCAAAATGGACAATAAACCTCGAAAACACTAACCCCTCTTCACATAAATACTTGAGTTAGAAAATCATTCCGAATTATAGTGAACGGGCCGTAAATTATTGCATATCAGTATTAAGGTAGTTTTACTTATTACCCTATCTTATCCCCCAAGATTTCCGGCATTCAAAGGGTGGCTACGTAATTTTACTCAGGAGGATGAATATGCCAACGTACAAGGGAACCGATGGTAGCGACAAAATCGCCGGAAGCGGCGGCAAGGACGCTCTCGTAGGCGGCAAGGGTATCGACTATTACTATGGCAGCGCAGGTAACGATGCATTCGTACTGAAGCTGTCGGACTTCGACCCGGCGCTTAACAACAATGCCGCGATCGGGGCAAAGGCACAGGACTTCATTTATGATTTCCACGGTGCCGGCGTCTACGAAGCGGGCAACAACGACTTCCTTTACCTCTCCGGCTTCGGCGCCGGATCGACGATCACCTTCACCGGATACGGTTACAACAGCGCAAGCCCCGGCGGCGACATTCATGCGCAATACTACACCATCCACAGCAGCACTACCGGACTGGATTATGTCATCGCCGTCGGGTCGGTGAACGGCAACCAGCTCAAGCTGGGCGACTACAATTTCTACAACTGATACTCTCGACGGCACGCCTTTTGGCTAAGCTCTCCCGGGAACGGAAGAGGGAGGCGTTCAGCGCCCCCTCTTTCGATACGTTCCGGCCTATCCCAAACATCTAGAGCGTTTCGCGTACCGCAGAAGGGCGCCGAGGCATTAGCAATGTACGGCGCTTGCTGGGCGCTGAGCTTTTTTCCGCGAAACTCCTCAATGGCAACACCATGGCCGAACATTGACACCCAAAATCAGGAAAGACGCGAAATATGCGCCTTTGTTTCGGGCAATATTTCGAAATTATTGTCGAAATCAGGTCGTTATTGGACCAAATTTTCGCAATCAACATCGTAATTGAACGGTTCTTTCTTTGAACGGAACCGCTGTCTTAGGTCAGACTGCACCGCAAGACACCAGCCATTTAACGAACCGGATATTCAACAGGTTCGCACAGAAAACAGGCGACAAATGCGGATATTTCTGACCGTTCTGTCCATTCTTATCGCCGGATGCGTGACATCCGGCTGCGCAAGTAGCGGATCGCTACCGGAGCTGGCCTTATCGAGCACTGACACCAGCTATGCTCTGGGTGCTGGCGATAAACTGCGCATCACCGTCTACGGCGAGGAAAAGCTTACCGGCGAATATCTCGTCGACGGTTCCGGCGCCATCGCGTTTCCGCTGATCGGAGCAGTCCGGGCTAAAGGCATCACTGCCCCTGCCTTGGCGGACCAGCTCACCACTGCACTCAGCAAGGGCTACATCGATAATCCCAGCGTTGCGATCGATGTGCTGAACTTTCGCCCCTATTATATCCTGGGCGAAGTCAACACTCCGGGCGAATACCCGTTTGTCGAAGGACTTACGGTGTTCAGCGCGGTCGCCAAGGCGGCGGGCTTCACTTATCGCGCCGATGAAAAGCGCGTCTATATCCGCCACAAGGAAGGCGTCGACGAAGTCCTTTACCGACTAGACGGAAACACGCCCGTCCAGCCGGGCGATACCATCCGCGTACTTGAGCGGAAGTTCTAGGCTGTGCCCAAGATCGCCTTCCATGGCGCCGGCTCCAGCCAGCTACTTAGCCATATCGCAAGTCCTCCAACTCTGCGCATCGCGCATTTGCGCGCCAGCTTCGCGGCAATCGCCCTGTCAACTGCATGGTCTCACACAGCAGAGGCGCAGAACATCGGCCCCCAGATCCGCGAACCGAACGATGTGCCCGGCTCCAGGATCATCCCGGAATATAAGCAGATCGGCTACGATATCGCCGGATTCAAGGTGCTCCCGACCGTCACTTTCGGTATGCGCGGTGACGACAACGTGTTCACCCGCACCAGCGTGAAGGAATCGGACATTGTTCTTCAGGCAGAACCGCGCCTGCGGCTGCGCAAGGAAGATCGGTTCCAGAACATTTCGCTCGAAGCCATGGCGCGCACAAGCTCCTACCTGAAGCTGGCTAGCCAGGATTCGACCGAATATAGCCTTGAAGGCACTTACACCCGCGGCACCACCGGCCCCAATTCGATTGCAGTGAATTTGGGCTACCGCCGTGAAGCAATCATGCGCGGCACGGTGGAGAACGACCTCGTCGGCGGTGAACCACTGATGCGCCGGGTCCTCAACGGCTCGTTTACCGGGCGCAAACAGTTCAACCGGCTCGCGATCGATGCCCAGGTCCTCGGCATGCGTCAGCGTTACGAAGACCTTGAAGGCAACGCCGGGGCTGCCACCGATCAGCATTTCCGCAACGTCACGCGATATGGCGTGCAAGGCATCGTATCCTACGAGATCAGCGGCCGCACTGCGATCTTCGTCGGCGTAGAATACGACAATTTCGACTACGCCCCATCACGCCAGCTAGTGAACCGCGACGCCGAGAACTGGAGCGGGACGGTAGGCGTTCGCTACGAGATTTCACAGCTGATCTATGCACAGGTCGGTTTCGGATACCGCCGCTATGATTTCAAGGCCGCTGCGTTCGGCGCCATTGCGGGCCCCGCCATCTGGGGACACTTGCGCTACTTTCCTTCGCGCCTGCTCGCCGTGCGCGGCAGCATCGAGCAGAGTAACACCACCAGTCCCTACGACCTCGTGGGCGCAGTCACGCTGACGACCGTGAAAGTCGAAGCGGAGTATGAGATGCGGCGCAGCCTGTCCTGGCTCGGCGCAACCAAGTTCACGCTGGAAGACTATGGCAAGCAGCCTTATTCGGCACGACGCTTCGATGTGTCGGCCGGGCCGCGCCTACGCTTTACCCGCTGGCTTTCGGCAAATGTGAACGTGGGTTACGCAAGGCGGTTCGTAAACGGCCCCGCACCCTTCGAACCCTTCTCCCAGTTCTACGGCCTGCTCTCAGTCACGTTGGCACGATGATGGTAGAGGCCACCTTCAACTTTCGCCGGCCGGAAACGGCACGCTATTTTCTTCCAGGCGGACTGCCGCTGGCACCCAATAGCATGATGGACTGGCGGAAGCGCAGGACGATCGCCCCAGCGCTGTGGGCCTCGGTCAGTGCGCGCCGCCTGACCGTTGCGGTCATACTTGTGTCGACCATCGTACTTCTCGCCGCCCTGTTGCTCGCCAGCGCCCTGTCTCCCCCGCAACCAAACGCAGCATCGCGGCTGATGCCGGACCGCCGAAGCCATGCGCTGTCCGGCGACCATGCTGCGGCCGGCAGCAACGCCCCGAAAATCGAACCGCTGCTTTTTGCCGATGTCGATCCAAGGACCGCCCGCGAGCTTAACGCGGCGATCCCCTTCGCCGCACTTGGCGCGGACCGCTCCTTGCCATTTCGCATGAACCCCGACAGCGCCGAATTCCCCCGCGCGCTGGACTGCCTCGCCAGCGCCGTACTCTACGAAGCGGGAAGCGACCGCGCAGGGCAGGCGGCCGTCGCCCAAGTGGTCCTGAACCGGGTTCGCCACCCTGCCTATCCCCATTCAGTCTGCGCCGTGGTTTATCAGGGATCAGAACGCGCGACCGGATGCCAGTTCACCTTCACCTGCGACGGCGCGCTGGCGCGGATACCGTCGCCCTCTGCCTGGCAGCGCGCCCGCGCCACGGCATTGGCCTTCCTTACGGGAGAGACCGATCCGGCTGTCGGCATGGCCACGCATTATCACACCGATTGGGTGCACCCCTACTGGAGCGCCACGCTCGACAAGATCGCCCGGGTCGACACGCATCTATTCTTCCGCTGGCGGGGCGGTTGGGGACGCCGGCACGCTTTCACTTCTGCGCTTGACCATACAGAGCCTTTCGAACCCAAACTGGCCTTCCTATCTCCCGCACATCGCAGTCCGGTTACGTCGCCAGTGGCGACCGGCGACAGCACGTCAGGCGCGCTGGGCTCCGCGCCGATCGCCAGCGTTATCGACACGATCAGCACGCGCGAAGGCGATCATTTCATTCTCGTCGATGCCGGAGGTGACGGCGGCAGACTGGCAATGCTCGGACTGGGGCAGTGCGAGGGGCAAGCCTATTGCAAAGTCGTCGGCTGGGACCGGACTTCGCAACGCTTCGGCTCCCCCCAAAACCCCGTCATCCGCACTGTCGCCTTCCTCTATGTCACCGACAAGCGCACCGGCGTCGAGATCGTCCTTTGGGACTGCGCCCGGTTCAATCGCCCGTCGGACGCACAGTGCCTGTCGGACGCAAACCGCCGCTGGATCACCTTCAAGGGAGACTTTTCCCATGCCTCCTGAAGTGCAACGGCAGATGTTTCTATGGGGAAATCCCAGGCTCCCTCTCAGGCCAATATTCACCATGCGCGCGCATGAAATCCGCCTGATGACGAACGGCGCAAACATGCCCATGACCATGGCTGCGAAAATACGGACCTTGCGCTGGCTGCCTTTACTGCTGTGTGCAGGGATGCCCGCGCCGGTATCGGCAGAGACGCTCGGCGAGGCAATGGCCATCGCGTACCAGCACAACCCCGGCGTCGAGGCGAGCCGTGCCTCCACCCGCGCCGCCGAAGAACGCATGCGTCAAGCCAAGGCCCAGTTCGGTCCCACGCTCACTGCCGATGCCAGCTATCGCTATGCCTGGCGCCGCGTCACGCAGAGCAACATCACAGTGCTGCGGCAGGATGGCTTTACGCCGCAGCTCTCACTTTCACTTGACCAGCCGCTGTTTACCTTCGGCCGACTGAGCGCTCAGCGAAACATCGCGCAAGCCGGATACGGCGCATCGGTTGCTGACATGCACTCCAGTGAGCAGGACCTGATGGCCAATGTAGTCATCGCCTATGCCGCCGTCCTGCGCGACGAGAAACTGGTCGGCATTGCCCGAGAGAACCTATCCCAGCTGACCGAGACGCTCGACCAGATCAACGCCCGCTACACCGCGCGCTACGCTACCGAGACGGACCTGCAACAGACCCGCAACCGTATCTTCAGCGGCCAGGCCCAGCTGGAGTTGGCGCAAGGCAACCTGCAGGCCAGCCGCAACACTTACCGCAACATCCTGGGCCATTATCCAGATGGGCTGTTGCCGCTACCGCAGTTGCCTCCCCTTCCGCGCTCTATCGAAGAAGCGCAGGCAATGGGCGCTGCATCCAGCCCGGTGCTCGCATCCGCCCGCTTCGACCTTGCCGCAGCGCAAGGCCGGATCGCGCAGGCCCGCGGCAATGCACGGCCCTATGTCGGAGTTCAGGGCAGTGTCGCCCGTTCACCGCTGGCGGTCGAAAACGACGATACGCGCGAACATTCCGCGCAAGTGCAGGTGGGGCTCACCGTGCCGCTTTACTCCGGCGGCCTGCTCTCCGCCCGCATCCGCGAAGCCAGGCAACTGGCAGATGCCGCGACCCAGCAACTGGAACAGACTTCGCGAGGCGTCCGCGAGAACATCGCCAGTTACTGGGACCAACTCTCTGCCGCCCGCCGCGCCCTGCCCGCGTACACTCGTGCCGTCACCGCCGCGCAAAGCGCTCTTGATGGCGCGCAGCAGCAACAGCTTGCCGGGCAGGTAACCTCGCTCGACGTGCTCGACACGGCGCGCGATCTTCTCACTTCGCGCCAGGCGCGAGCGCAGGCCGAAGCCCAGCTCTACGTGCAACATGCCCTGCTGCTGGGCGCCATGGGCCAATTGCGCGCGGACAGTTTCGCGCCGGGCACTCCGCCGTTCGATCCGAACGCCTACAGTTCGGTTCCCTTCGCCGGGCTACCGACCGGACCCTTCGTCGAGATGATCGATGCGCTCGCCGTCGACGATAATTTCAAGGCATCGCCGGTCCAGGTCGAGAACGATGCCGAACCGGACCATGTCATGGCCCCGGAACCCGAAGGGCAATGACGATGCCGCTCATCATGCGCGGCCTCCGCCCGCAACTCAACAGTATCAGGAATTGCTAGAATGGATCCGGCCAGAGAAAACCTGTTCGCCGGAGTCCGGGGAATGCTGCAAGCGGTGCTTCCCGTCCTGTGGCCGATCCTCGCGTTCAGCGCTGTATTCAACGTACTGCTGCTGTCCGGCTCATTCTTCATGTTGCTGGTTTACGACGACGTCCTTGCCAGCCGCAGCGGCGCGACCCTCGCGGGACTGCTGCTGATGGTTACCGTAGCTTATATATTCCAGGGCGCCATCGACGTGATCCGCTCCCGCGTGATGCTGCATACCGGCGCTCAGGCCGACCGCCGCCTGTGCGACCGGCTTTATGATGTAATCAGCCGCTATAAGCAGGAAGTTGGTCCCCTGCCCTCCGGCGCCGCGCCCGTGCGCGATCTCGATCTTGTGCGCGGCTACATCACCGGGGCCGGCCCGCTGGCGCTGCTGGACCTTCCCTATGTCCTCATGTTCCTGCTGATCCTGACCCTGTTTCACTGGGTGCTCGGATTGGCCACGCTCGCAGGTGTGCTTGTGATGATCGTGCTGATGGTCTTGGGAGACCGCCAGACACGGGGGCCCGCTCTACAGGCCGCAGCCGTTACAGCCGCGCGCTTCACCATGGCAGAGGACGTGCGCCGCAACGGCGAGGTTCTTCGGGTGCTGGGCATGGGTGGCCGTCGTCGTTCCAGTTGGGACGCAGTCAGCCTCAGCCTGATCGCCTCGCACGACGAACTGGCCGGTGCTGCCGGCCGGATGCAAGTGATCGGCAAGGCCTTCCGCCTGTTCCTGCAATCCTTCGTGCTGGCCGTGGGCGCGTTCCTGGTCATCGACGGCGATGCAACCGGCGGTGTCATTATCGCCGGCTCGATCCTGAGTGCGCGTGCGCTGATGCCTGTCGAGCAGACGATTGGGCAGTGGAAACCGATGACCGAAGCCAGCCAAGCCTGGCGCCGCCTGACCGGATTGCTGGAACATATACCCATCCGCGAGGCACCGATGCCGCTGCCGCGACCTAAAGCCAGCCTCGAAGTTCAAGGCGTGGTTTGCGGCCCTCCGGGTAGACAGAAGGTTACCGTCGCCAATGTTTCGTTCCGCCTCTCGGCCGGAGAAGCGCTCGCGGTGATTGGACACAGCGGATCTGGCAAATCGACGCTGATGCGCGCCGTCACCGGTGCCTGGCCGCTATTGCGCGGAGCGGTGCGGCTTGACGGCGCCTCGCTGGAGCAATGGGATCCCGTGCTCCTGGGCCGCGACATGGGCTATGTGCCCCAGGCCATCGAACTGTTCGACGGTACGCTCGCGCAGAACATTGCCCGCTTCGACGCAGAAGCCGATCCCGAAGCAATTATCGCCGCCGCCCGCGCCGCCGACGTTCACGACATGATCGTGGCATTGCCGGGCGGCTACGAATACGTGCTGGGCGGCTCCGGCGGGGGCGGTCTTTCCGCTGGCCAGAAGCAGCGCATTGCACTGGCCCGCGCGCTCTACGGCGATCCTTTCCTGATCGTGCTCGACGAGCCCAATTCCAACCTCGACGCGGCTGGCGAGGACGCCCTTGTCGAGGCTGTGCGCGCCGCCAAGCAACGCGGCGCAATCGTGGTCATCGTCGGCCACCGTCCCACCGTCTTCGCCCATGTCGACCACATCATGATCATGGCCGACGGCCAGCTCATGCAGATGGGCGAGCGTACCGAGATGCTCAAACGCATCAATTTCAATCCGGCGCCGCAATCCCCCTCCACTCAGTCAGCCGAGTAAAGTCCCGTGTCCAACCAGATTGCCATCCAACCCGGAACCTTGCCCGACCTTCCCGGCACATACGCGCCGGAAAAAAGCCTGCATAAGGAAGTACGCGCAGGCGTGTTCCTGTGCGCCGCGCTGGTATTCGGGCTTGGCGGAATGGCGACTTTCCTGCCGATGACCGGCGCCGTGATCGGGCCGGGAGAGGTCACCGTTTCCACATATGTGAAGGAAATCGGCCATCCCTCGGGCGGCGTCGTCGCCGACATTATGGTGCGCGATGGCGCCCATGTGAAAAAGGGGCAGGCGCTGATGCGGCTCGATTCGAAAGTCAGCGGCGCTGCGGCGACCTACACCGGCGAGAATGTCGACCAGTTGCTCGCCCGTGCGGCGCGATTGACGGCCGAGCGGGATAATGCTGCGGGGGTCGCGTTCCCGGCAGAACTGACACGCCGCGCCGGCGATCCCAACATCGCCGCGTTGATGGAGCAGGAACGCAAGACCTTCGTCCTCCGCCGCGATACACGCCGATCAATGGCCGCGCAGTTGGGACAACGGATCAGCCAAGCCCAGGCCGATGTCGCCAGTTCACGCACCAAGGCGCAAAGCTTCACCAATCAGGCGGCGCTCATCAACGACGAACTCGACGCCACGCGCAAGCTCTACGAAAAGCGCTATACCACGCTTGACCGCCTGAACGCCCTGGAACGCTCGGCCTCAGGTCTTGCGGCTGAGGCAGGCAGCGCCCGCGAAGGTGCAGTCTCCGGCGCCGCGCGCATCGGCGAACTGCGGTTGCAGATGGGATCGATCGAGGCGGAAGCCCGCAGCACGGCAGCCGCCGAACTGATGGATGTCCTGGCGCGCGTAAGTGAAGTTCGCCGCGCCAGAGTAGCCGCCGACGACAGCTACGACCGAGCGGTAATCCGCGCCCCGCAGGCCGGCGTAGTCGACAAGCTCGCTTATCGCACCGTGGGGGGTGTCGTTCCTGCTGGACAGACCATCCTGGAGATCGTGCCTGACGATGACAACATGATCGTCGAGGCGACCATCTCGCCTGTGGATATTGACCAGGTGCATGCAGGCCAAAAAGCCACGGTTCGTTTCAGCGCCTTTTCCACCCGGACGACGCCGGAACTGATCGGCACGGTCACGCATGTCTCCGCTGACCGGACCGACGACAAGACGACCCACAGCGCCTTCTACCGGGTAACCGTGGCGCTAGACCGGTCCGAAATCGCCAAGCTGGGCGAGTTACGACTGAGGCCGGGAATGCCGGCAGAAACCTTCATCCAAACCGGTCGTCGCACCATGCTCAGCTACATCCTCAAGCCCCTGTCCGATCAGTTCAAACGCGCATTCCGCGAAGGTTGAAGCCTGTGTTGAAAGATCAATTGCACGCCCTTCTCTGCGCGATGTCTTCGCGCGAAGTTGGCGCAAGGCTTCAACCTTGTTGCTAGCCCAAGCCCATCACGAGCATCCGGCGATTCGCATTAATCAGATCGACCTTGCTTTCCTCGGACACGCCAATCGATTGTATAAAGGCCAAACTTTGTCCGGATTGAATGACGCATACTTGAATCGGGACAACGAATCGTCCGTTTTGAAGCATTAAATTTTCTGCATCATTCATTATGGATGTTCGCACATGTCGCCCAATCAGCGGGTTTCTGAGGACATGCTCTCTCAAATCGAATCACAGACCGATGAATAGATTGTAATCGGACAAATTATTCATACCGCACTGCAGCAAGGCCTTATTGACCACTCTTTAACTTGTATTACCATGCGATCAACCAATAAGGGTGTCCGGTGCCAAGCAAGATTTCCGTTACCTCACAAATGGATGGATCGATGGAAGCTCTCTCGACTCATTATGGTGATACGGTGGGGAACGGGGCTGTGGCACCTTTCACCGTTTACCAGGATCTCCCCGGTCGCGGCGTTGCCGCAACTGTAACTGTTGGGCCTTTCATTCCCCTTCAGCCCGGGGATGAAGCCGGCCTCGTCAGATCGGAACGCGCAGCCGCCCGGCCTGCGCCCAGCGGCAGGGCGTTCGACATTACCGTAGCGCTCCTTGCGATCCTGGTGTTCCTTCCGTTCCTGGTTCTGGCCGCAATCGCGATCAAGCTGTCTGCGCCAGGGCCTGTCCTCTTTGTGCAGCGACGGGTCGGGTGCGACGGCAAGCTGTTTCCCTGCCTCAAGTTCCGCAGCATGGTGGTCAATTCGCAGGAAGTGCTGAACGCAGTCCTTGAATCATCGCCGGAAGCCCGCCTGGAATGGGAGCGCGACCAGAAGTTGCGTAGCGATCCACGCATCACGCCAATCGGTGCGATCCTGCGCAAAAGCAGCCTCGACGAACTGCCGCAGCTGTTCAACATCCTCGTCGGCCACATGAGCATCGTTGGCCCGCGCCCAATCATCGAAGCGGAAATTCGCCGTTACGGGCCACGCTTCAACGCTTATTGCTCGGTGCGTCCTGGCTTGACCGGCCTGTGGCAGGTCAGCGGTCGCAACGAGGTTTCCTATGAGGCGCGCGTTCGGCTCGATGCTCTTTATGCTCTGCGCAAGTCGATGTTCTACGACCTCTCGATCTGCCTGCGTACAATCCCTGCCGTACTCGCCTCGCGGGGGGTCTACTGACCGAAGTGGCTTTTTCTCCAAGGAACAAAGTAGCCAGACAATGACCGCAGAAGCGACATCGAAGCCGCCAGTCAATTTTCCAACGGCGTCGGCCATTGAAGACCTTGACCATCCGGCCGCTCGCATTGCCGCGTCTTGCGTGTCAGCGCGGCAGGCTATGGAGCGAGCAATCTTCCTTGCGCGCAAGTTGCACTATAGAATAGCGGGTTCGGCGTCCGGCAATGACGAGAAACCTTCAGCGGTTGAGCACTACCCCAACTTTCGGGGCATCCTGATCGCCGCGAAATAGCATCACTTTATCGGCCGATCTCGACGCTTCGAGCAGTCCGATCGATGCGAAAGGCGAAGGGAACACTTTCATCCTCAGCCGCGCAACTCAGCCAGCCCTCACCCACCCTTTCCCAATCGGTGACGGCCATTAGTCCGCCTTCGCGATTGAGCCAACGAACCGGTTCGGGAAAGCGATCATAGCAGGACAGGTGCGCCGCTCGCTGTGCCGACAAGGCGGCGACATGGTCTTCCAAGTTTCGATCGCGGCCCACCCAATCGACCCAGCCGATCGCATTATGCTGACAATAGGCATTGTTGTTGCCCTGCTGCGTGCGGCCGAATTCGTCGCCAGCGGTGAGCATGATCGTCCCTGAAGAGGCGAAAAGCGTGCCGAGCAGGGCCTTGATATCCGACCTGCGCGCCGCGATCACAGCGGCATCTTCGCTTGGCCCTTCGACGCCGTTGTTCCAGCTGAAGTTTTCGCCGTGCCCGTCCCGGTTTTCTTCACCATTCGCCCAGTTATGGCGATGTTCGTAGGCGACCGTATCAGCCAACGTGAACCCGTCATGGGCGGCCAGGAAATTGACCGACCGGCATCCGATATCATTTTGCGGACCGAATACGTCTGATGAACCCGCAAGACGCGTCGCCAATGCGCCGATACCGCCCTCACCTTTCCAGAATCGCCGGACATCGTCGCGAAAGCGGTCGTTCCATTCCAGCCAGTTCTCGGGGAATTGACCAAGTTGATAGCCGCCGAGACCGATGTCCCACGGCTCGGCAATGAAAACCCTATCGGCCAGTAACGCGTCGGCAGAAATCTCCGCGAAAATCGGCGCGGCGGGATCGAAGCCGGGGCCTCTTGCCAATACCGGGGCAAGGTCGAAACGGAAACCGTCTACCCCGCAACAGGTGACGAAATGCCGCATCGTATCTAAAGTAAGGCGGCGCACGGCGGGATTGGAAAAGTCCAGCGTGTTGCCGCAGCCGGTATCGTTGATCAGCTTGCCGCCGGGCGCGCGCGAATACGCAGCATCGTCCAGTCCGCGCAGCGACAACACGCCGCCCGCCGTGTCGCTCTCGCCCGAGTGGTTGAACACGAGGTCCAGCAGTACCCCGATCCCCTCTGCGTGAAGCACAGCGACAGTATCGCGCAGTTCGGCCACGCCGCCGGGGCACAGGGCAGGATCAAGCGCCATCATGGCGACCGGATTATAACCCCAGGAATTGACGAGGCCGAGCGGCGGCAGGTGACGCTCGTCGATCCAGGCGACTACCGGCATCAATTCTACGGCGGTAACCTTGAGTTTCTTCAAATGAGCGAGCACCGCCGGGTGAGCCAGCGCAGCTACGGTGCCGCGCAGGAACTCCGGCACGTCTGGGTGCAGCATTGTAAATGCACGCACGTTGAGTTCGTAGACAAGGCCGCCGCGGGCAAAACGGGGCCGCTCGGGCGTCAGAGGAATGGCCGGCGCAGGTACGACCGCGCGCGGAACGATATCGGCGGTATCCTCCCCAAAACAGGCCAAGCGTGGGTTTTGTACGAAGCGGCGGTCCAATGTGACGGCATAAGGGTCTATCAGCAGCTTGGCCGGATCGAACCACAGCCCGTTTTCCGGTGCCCATTCACCCGCAGCGCGATAGCCGTAACGAGTACCGGCCAAGTCGCCGGGCAGCGTA
>Ga0308165_1004221_pt1 | contig 14443 bp, 10 predicted proteins | sample PhyWR2_FD_201032 | JGI IMG/M metagenome (GOLD analysis project Ga0308165, IMG submission 201032) | Phyllosphere microbial communities from UC Gill Tract Community Farm, Albany, California, United States - DLSLW.R2 | ecosystem: Host-associated > Plants > Phyllosphere > Unclassified | place: USA...
TACTTCAAGGAACGAAAAAAATCAATAGCAACAGATAATTTTACTCTAATCTTCAAACTTTCTTAAAAAAGTGTTATTCCTTTCAGATAGAGTATACCATTTTATAAAACTCGTTTGAGGTATTTTCCAGTATAACTCGTTTTGACTTTAGCAATTTCTTCTGGTGTTCCTGTAGCAACGATTGTTCCACCACCGTCTCCACCTTCAGGACCTAAATCGATCACATGATCTGCCGATTTGATTACATCTAAGTTATGTTCAATAACAAGAACAGTATTTCCCGCTTCTACAAGTCTTTCTAGTACGACTAATAAACGAGCGATGTCATCTGTATGCAATCCTGTAGTTGGTTCATCTAAAATATAGAAATTTTTACCATTTGAATTTTTGTGAAGTTCACTTGCAAGCTTCATCCTCTGCGCCTCGCCACCCGACAATGTAGTTGCTGGTTGCCCTAATGTGACATAGCCTAATCCAACATCAACGATTGTTTTCAATTTCCGATGAATTTTAGGGATATGTTGAAAGAATTCTACTGCATCTTCAACTGTCAGCTCTAGAATATCAGAGATATTTTTCCCTTTATAATGAACTTCTAATGTTTCCGAATTGTAACGTTTTCCATGACAAACTTCACAGGGAACGTACACGTCAGGTAAAAAGTGCATTTCAATTTTAATAATTCCATCCCCGCGACACGCTTCGCAACGTCCACCTTTCACATTAAAACTAAAGCGCCCTTTTTTATAACCGCGAACTTTTGCTTCGTTCGTTTTTGCAAACAAATCACGAATATCATCAAACACACTTGTATATGTGGCTGGGTTACTTCGCGGTGTTCGTCCAATTGGGCTCTGATCAATATCAATGATTTTTTCGATATGCTTATAGCCTGTGATACTTTTATGTTTTCCAGGTTTATTGGAGTTCCGATTAATTTTTTGTGCTAGAGCCTTTTTTAGGATTTGATTTACTAAGGTACTTTTCCCAGATCCTGAAACCCCAGTGACTGCGATAAATTCCCCCAAAGGAAATTCTACTGTCACATTTTTTAAGTTATTTTCAGAAGCACCGGTAACTTTTATTTTCTTGCCATTCCCTTTACGACGTTCTTTCGGGACAGGAATAACTTTATTACCCGAAAGATATTGACCAGTTAGGGAATTGGGATTTTTAGCTACTTCATCTGGCGTACCAGAAGCTACGATTTCTCCCCCTAAATGTCCAGCACCTGGTCCGACATCAATCAAATAATCCGATGCACGCATTGTATCTTCATCATGTTCAACAACAATCAGCGTATTTCCCAAATCACGCATTTTTTTGAGTGATTCAATCAATCGATCATTGTCTCTTTGATGTAATCCAATCGAAGGTTCATCTAGAATATACAATACACCTGATAAATTGGAACCAATTTGTGTTGCTAAACGAATACGTTGCGCCTCACCACCAGACAATGTTCCAGCTGCCCTACTTAGAGTTAAATAATCCAACCCAACATTTTCCAAAAAGTTCAACCGATCTTTCACTTCTTTTAAGATTGGTTTAGCAATTATTTGCTCTTGATCAGATAGAGTAAGTGTTTCAAAAAACGCCACAGCATTTTTGATTGCCAACCCTGTAACTTGACCGATATTCGTGTTGTCGATTTTAACAGATAACGCTTGAGGATTTAAACGGTAACCAGAGCAGGTTTGACACATTAGTTCAGTCATATATAGCCGCATTTGTTCGCGAGTAAAATCACTATTGGTTTCGTGATAACGACGTTTGATATTTGTTAAGACCCCTTCAAAGGGGACTTCTACATCTCGTACTCCACCAAAATCATTTTCATAATGGAAATGAAACGGTTCCCCCTTTGACCCATTTAAAATAATATCTTGGTGTTCTTCGGGTAATTCACTAAATGGTGTATCCATATCTATATTAAAACTATCCGCTGCTTGTTCCAACATTTGCGGATAGTATTGAGAACTGATAGGGTTCCAAGGTGCAATTGCCCCTTCACGCAATGTTTTTGTTGGATCTGGAATGACTAAATCTCGATCGACTTCTAATTTTATCCCTAATCCATCACAGTCAGGGCAAGCGCCAAATGGAGCATTGAATGAAAATAATCTAGGTTCTAATTCACCTACTGTAAAGCCACAATAGGGACACGCATAGTGTTCGCTGAAAAGCATCTCTTCGCCATCAATCACATCTACCAAAGCATAACCATCCGCCAGACGCAGTGCTGCTTCAAAAGAATCAAATAAACGAGACCTGATCCCTTCTTTTACAACGATTCGGTCTATGACGATCGCAATGTCATGTTTTTTATTTTTTTCAAGTTCAGGAGCTTCTGTTACATCGTAGGTTTCTCCATCAACACGCATCCGAACATACCCTTCACGCTGAATCATTTCAAAAATCTTCTTATGTTGACCTTTTTTCTTAACGATCACAGGAGCCAATACCTGGAGTTTAGTTTTCTCAGGCAATTCTAAGACTTTATCGACCATTTGTTCAACAGATTGACTGGTGATTTCCGTTCCATCGTTAGGGCAAATGGGATGACCCACTCGAGCAAATAAGAGCCTTAAGTAATCATTGATTTCCGTTACAGTTCCTACTGTCGAACGGGGATTTTTACTGGTAGTTTTTTGATCAATCGAAATAGCGGGACTCAATCCATCAATACTATCTACATCAGGCTTATCCATTTGACCTAAAAATTGTCTGGCATATGCTGACAGACTCTCTACATATCGACGTTGACCTTCTGCATACAAGGTATCAAATGCCAATGAACTTTTCCCTGAACCAGATAAGCCAGTCACTACGACCATTTTATCACGAGGAATCGTAACATCTATGTCCTTTAAATTATGTGCGCGTGCGCCATGAATGACGATTTTATCATTTGCCATTACTACTCTCCTTTGCTGTGAAACACAGCGAGTATTATTTTGAGCGGATCTTGAACAGTGCGCTGAAAAAAAATCTGTTAATCCGCTCTCGTTCCTAATCCATGTTTTTTACCAATCAAATGAAGCAGTCACTATACTTTAATCTCCTGCTTTTAGTTCTAAGATCGTATCTCTTAGAGTCGCTGCTGTTTCAAAGTCTAAAGCTTTCGCAGCATCTCTCATTTCTTTCTCTAGCTTCATTAATAGATCGGCTTTTTCTTGACGAGTCAACTCGTGATAGGACTTGTCAATCTTGAATGTTTCACCTTTTTCATTTGTCTTAGAAATAGAGATCAACTCACGAATTTCTTTAATGATTGTTTTTGGTACAATACCATGTTCTTCATTGTATTTTTCTTGGATCGAACGGCGACGTGCTGTCTCATCCATTGCTTTTTGCATCGAATCAGTGATTTTGTCAGCATACATAATGACACGTCCATCTGAGTTACGAGCTGCTCGTCCGATTGTTTGGATCAATGAGCGCTCACTCCTTAAGAATCCTTCTTTATCTGCATCTAAAATCGCAATTAAAGAGACCTCAGGCACATCTAGTCCTTCACGAAGTAAATTGATCCCAATCAATACATCAAATTCTCCTAAACGTAAATCACGAATAATCTCCGTTCGTTCAAGCGTCTTGATATCACTGTGAAGATATTTTACTTTGATTCCTAACTCTTTTAGGTAATCGGTCAAATCTTCAGACATTTTCTTGGTTAGCGTTGTGATAAACACTCGTTGATCTTTTGCTACTCGCTCATGGATTTCACCAACTAAATCATCAATTTGTCCCATGATCGGACGTACTTCAATTAACGGATCTAAGAGCCCAGTCGGTCGGATGATCTGTGGAATCACCGTATCTGTCTGTTCATATTCGTACGGTCCAGGAGTGGCAGAAACATATACCACTTGATGGACATGTTTTTCAAATTCTTCTAATCGTAAAGGCCGATTATCCAAAGCACTAGGCAAACGGAAACCATAGTCCACCAACATTTGTTTTCTAGCACGGTCCCCATTGTACATCCCACGGATTTGCGGCATTGATACATGGGATTCATCAATCACAAGTAGAAAATCATCAGGGAAGAAGTCAATCAATGTGTACGGTGGCTCTCCCTCTGAGCGGCCATCCATATGACGAGAATAATTTTCGATACCAGATGTATAGCCCATTTCTCTCATCATCTCAATGTCATAATTTGTCCGTTGTTCCAAACGTTGTGCTTCCAATAATTTATTTTCGCTATGCAGTACCTTTAAACGAGCATCTAATTCTTCTTGGATTTGAGAAATCGCATGCTCCATATGATCTTCATTGGTAACAAAGTGAGTTGCTGGGAAAATCGCTACATGCTCCGTCTCGCCAATCACTTCACCTGTCAATGCATCAACTTCTCTAATACGCTCGATCTCATCTCCAAAAAATTCAACTCTTAAGGCATGATCATCTCTTGAAGCAGGAAAAATTTCCACCACGTCCCCTCGAACGCGAAAGCGACCACGTTGAAAATCAATATCGTTTCGCTCAAATTGAATATTAACGAGATCTGTTAATAACTGGCTTCGGTCCATTTCCATTCCAACTCGAATAGACACCACTTGCTCACTATATTCTTTAGGATCACCTAACCCAAAAATACATGAAACAGACGCCACCACGATTACATCATTTCTTTCTAACAATGAACTAGTTGCAGAATGACGCAATTTATCGATTTCATCATTGATGCTTGCATCTTTTTCTATATATGTATCACTTGAAGGAACATAGGCCTCTGGTTGGTAGTAGTCATAATAACTAACAAAATACTCGACCGCATTATTAGGGAAGAATTCTTTAAATTCTCCATAAAGCTGTCCAGCTAAGGTCTTATTATGGGCAATAACCAATGTTGGCTTGTTCACTTCCGTTATAACATTGGAGATCGTAAATGTTTTCCCGGTTCCTGTAGCACCTAACAAAATTTGTGCTTTTTCTCCGCCTTCGATACCTTCGACCAACTTCTTAATTGCTTCTGGTTGATCTCCATCCGGCTTATATTTTGATACTAAGTCAAATGTATTGGAGGTCTCTCTTTCTATCATTTAACATCCTCCTTTTATTTAATTATTGTTCTTTTTCTATAAAAATCTCACTTTAATATAAGCTAGTGATCCAGATAAGTGATAGTCTCGGGAGCTTATCAATTCAAAGCTTCGTTTTAAACAATAAGGATTTCACAAGGTACATTTAAAAAGAAACTCTTAAAATTATTTTAACATACCGAACATATTTTCGCTAGTTATAGAGCAGTTTGCGTATACGCATTTTTTGCTAATTTACATTTTATTTAATATTTTGTTTGCCTTTAAAGGATTATCTAGAACTAGAGCTTATTAGCCATTTATATTTATTTTCTACCGCAAAATGTCATATTTCATCACATCAGATGTGAGAAAATGAGTTTTTTTTGATTTTATCATAGTGAATGACTTGTGCTTTTGCCTTTTTTTACTATATAATTATCAAATATGCAAATATAGGAGGTATTTTATGAAAAGGAAACACTTTTTACTTTCATTCATTGTAATGATGGCAAGTCTACTGATATTCTCACTTGGGCAAAATGCTCAGGCTGAAGAAAAAACATATACTATAGGAACAGATTTGACTTTTGCTCCCTTTGAATTTCAAGATTCCAAAGGAGAATATGTGGGGATCGATGTTGATTTACTTCAAGCCATTGCGGATGATCAAGATTTTAAGGTGGATTTAAAACCGTTGGGCTTTGACAGTGCAATCCAAGCCGTACAATCGAAGCAAGTTGATGGTATGATTGCCGGAATGAGTATTACAGATGAACGCAAAAAATCTTTTGATTTTTCTGAACCTTATTTTGATAGTGGCTTACAAATGGCGGTCAAAAAAGGGAACAATACTATCAAAGATTATAACGACTTAAAAGGAAAGACTGTGGCTGCTAAAATAGGAACAGAGAGTGCAACTTTCCTAGAAAAGAATCAAGAAAAATATGACTACACGATCAAAAACTTTGACGATGCTACCGGGCTTTATCAAGCACTTGAAAATGGTGAAGCTGATGCCATTTTTGATGACTACCCTGTTTTAGGCTATGCTATCACTAATGGGCAAAAACTTCAGCTAGTTGGTGAAAAAGAAAAAGGGAGTTCTTACGGTTTTGCTGTTAAGAAAGGACAAAATAAAGAATTAATTGAACAATTCAATGCTGGTCTCAAAGAGTTAAAAAATTCAGGTAAATACGATGAAATTGTAAGCAAGTATATTTCTACTGGAGCTGAATCTGATACAACAATGAAAAAGATCCAGCCAAAAAAAAAGTCATACGTGATTGCTAGTGATTCTACCTTCGCTCCATTCGAGTTTCAAAATGCAGATGGAAAATATGAAGGAATCGATGTTGATTTAGTAAATCGGATCGCTGAATTGCAAGATTTCAATATTGAATTTAAATTTATTGGCTTTAGCTCAGCTGTTCAAGCTGTTGAATCTGGGCAAGCAGATGCAATGATTGCAGGAATGACCATCACAGATGAACGTGAAAAATCATTTGACTTCTCAACGCCTTATTTCAATAGCGGTATTCAAATCGCTGTAAAAAAAGGCAATGACTCGATCCATTCTTATGAAGATTTAAAAGATAAAAAAGTTGGCGCAAAAATTGGAACAGAAAGTGCTGATTTCTTAGAAGCAAATAAAGATAAATATGATTATTCGATCAAATACCTTGATACAACTGACGCTTTATATAGTGCTCTTGAGATTGGTGAAATCGATGCTATGATGGATGATTATCCAGTAATCGGTTATGGTGTGGCACAAAAGCAACCACTGGAAACACCGATTCCTCGTGAAGAAGGCGGAAAGTACGGCTTCGCTGTTAAAAAAGATAAAAATCCAGAATTAATCGAAATGTTCAACGAAGGGTTGGCTGAGTTAAAACGAACTGGTGAATACGATGAAATTATCGGAAAATATGTAAAAGATGGTTCTTCAGAAAGTAAAGTCGATGAATCAACCTTTATGGGTATGATCCAAAACAATTGGAAACGTCTGTTGAGTGGTTTATGGATGACGATTCAATTGACCTTGATTTCATTTATTCTTGCATTGATCGTTGGTGTGATTTTGGGATTATTCAGTGCTTCACCCTCAAAAGCGTTACGTATCCTTTCAACGATTTATGTGGATATTATCCGAGGAATTCCTTTGATGGTCTTGGCGTTCTTCATTTACTTTGGCTTACCAGGAATCTTAGGTTTCAATATTCCAGTATTCTTAGCTGGGATCATTACGTTGACCTTAAATGCTAGTGCTTATATCTCTGAAATTGTACGAGGCGGGATCAATGCTGTACCTGTTGGTCAAATGGAAGCTTCACGTAGCTTAGGTCTTTCCTATAATCGGACAATGCAAAAAATCATTTTACCACAAGCAATCAAAATCATGATCCCATCGTTCGTCAATCAATTCGTTATCTCATTAAAAGATACAACGATACTTTCGGCAATCGGTTTGATTGAATTATTGCAAACTGGTAAAATCATCGTTGCAAGAAACTTACAAAGTACGATGGTTTACTTCGTCATCGCAATGATGTACTTGATTTTAATTACTGCCTTAACGAAATTAGCTAAAGTTTTGGAAAAGAAGGTGAAATAATATGGCGGAAAAAATTCTAGTAGAACATTTAGTAAAAAAATACGGTGATAATACCGTTTTAAATGATATTAATGTATCCATTCAAGAAGGCGATGTGGTTTGTGTAATTGGTCCTTCTGGTTCTGGTAAAAGTACTTTTCTTCGTTGTTTAAATCAATTGGAAGAAGCAACAAGCGGTGACATTATCATTGATGGTGCGAATCTAACAGACAAAAATACAAATATTAATAAAATTCGTCAACATATCGGAATGGTTTTCCAGCATTTTAATCTGTTCCCTCATTTATCTATCATGGAAAATATTACCTTAGCTCCAACAGATTTAGGACGCCTTTCTAAAAAAGAAGCCGAAGAAAAAGCCCTCAAGCTTTTAGATACAGTTGGCCTAGCTGATAAAAAAGATAGTTATCCTGAATCATTATCTGGCGGTCAAAAACAACGTGTCGCAATTGCTCGAGCTTTAGCAATGAATCCAGACATCATGCTGTTTGACGAACCTACTTCAGCACTTGATCCAGAAATGGTTGGTGATGTGCTAAATGTGATGAAAAAACTTGCTAAACAAGGAATGACAATGGTCATTGTGACACACGAAATGGGCTTCGCTAAAGAAGTGGCCAATCGCGTGATGTTTATCGATGGTGGGAATTTCTTAGAAGATGGAACGCCTCAACAAATCTTTGAAAATCCGCAAAATGAACGGACCAAAGATTTCTTGGATAAAGTTCTTAATATTTGATCACTTATGCTAAAATGGATCACTCAGACTATTGAGTGATCCATTTTGTTGCTAGAGAGGTTGCTTTGTTCTTGATATTTTAGATTTTTTGAAGTAAATTTGAACAGACTATCGAAAGGAGCATTGTTGAATGAAACGAATGATTACTTTTTTTACCGATGATTTATTATTTACGATTTCTTTTGTGATTGCGATTATTAGTCTTTATTTCGGTGCGTTTTCATTGAAAACAATCGATTTTAAAGTCATTTTTTGTTTATTTGGTTTGATGCTTTTTGTAAAGAATGTTGAGAATCTTGGCATTTTAACTTTTTTTGCAGAAAAAATGATTGATTTCTCGGCGACAACTCGTAGCCTGATCAGAAATATCGTCCTATTATCGTTCTTTAGTTCAATGCTTCTAACAAACGATGTCGCGATACTGACCTTGATGCCTATTTATTTAACGATCATCAAAAAATTTCCAACAATGACAGATAAAATTGCCGGTGCTGTATTGCTAATTGTTGCTGCTAATTTAGGGAGTAGTTTTTTTCCTTTTGGAAATCCGCAAAATCTTTTCTTGTTCTCTTACTACTCGCTTTCAACGGCTGAATTTTTTGTATGGGCATCTGTGCTGCTCGTTTCTTCGCTTTTATTTCTATTGCTCTCATTTCTATTTATAAAAAAAACAACGATTTCTAATCAAAATAGTTTCCTTCCAATCATCAATAAGAAAAAAACATTTTTTTTAAGTTTGATCGGTCTATTTATTCTTTTAGGTGTATTTAATATTTTTCCTTATTTCATTATCATTCCTATTGCTACACTCATCCTTATTTTCTATGATAAAAAGACGTTTAGCAGTGTTGACTATAAATTATTGGGGACGTTTGTTTTTTTCTTCATTGCTGTGGGAAACTTTTCTCAAGTAGAAATGATTTCAACTTTTATAAAAGAGCAATTTACAACGAATACGCGTACTTTTTTTGGAAGTATCCTCGTTAGTCAAATGATCAGTAATGTTCCAGCAGCTATTCTAATAGCGCCATTCACCGTTCAATCTCAAGCACTCTTTTGGGGCGTGAATGTAGGTGGCTTAGGTACGATCATTGCTTCATTAGCTAATTTAATTGGGTTCAAATTATATAAAAAGTACTATCCTTCTCAATCAAAGCAGTTTATTTTACAGTTTACTTTAATCAACTTCGTTTTCTTGTTGTTCTTTATGCTATTTTTTATTTTTTTATTGTAAAAAAAAGTCTAAGGAAAATGAATCAATCATTTTCCTTAGACTTTATAATAGTTGTTTAATTGGCAATTGCTTCAAGCCTAGCCTTCACGTCTTGTTCTGAAAGTTCATTTCTCATCACATAACGATTCGCAGGATGATGGCGACATTCGTCTGAACAACTACCAAGATATTTTGCTTCGTTTTCTTCTGAAGCTAATATTTGTTTATTACAGAATGGGTTGGCACAATTAATGTAACGCTCACAAGGGCTACCATCAAACCAATCTTTTCCAATGATTTTTTTATCAACATGATTGATTTCAACACTAATACGTTCATCAAATACGTACATTTTACCATCCCAAAGCTCACCTCTTGTCTCGGGATCTTTTCCGTAGACCGCAATCCCACCATGAAGTTGTGCAACATCTTCAAAGCCTTCTTTTAATAACCAACCCGAAAATTTCTCACAACGAATGCCACCCGTGCAATAAGTCACAACTTTTTTATCCATAAATTGTTCTTTGTTTTCTCTGATCCATTGTGGTAATTCTCTAAAATTACGAATATCTGGGCGAACTGCACCTCTAAAGTGACCTAAGTCATATTCATAATCATTTCTAGCATCGATCACAACTGTATCTTCATCAAGTAATGCTTCTTTAAATTCAGCTGGTTCTAAATATTTCCCAGTTATTTCTAAAGGATTGACATCTTCCTCTAAGTTCAAAGAAACTAATTCTTTTCTAGGACGGACAAACATTTTATGAAAGGCATTTTCTGGCACTTCATCAATTTTGAAGTACGTATCTTTAAAACGCTCATCTGCTAACATCGCTTCCATATATGCATCTGTATCAGCAATCGTTCCTGAAAGTGTGCCATTGATTCCTTCTGTTGCGACTAGAATTCTGCCTTTTAGATTTAGCGATTTACAAAAATCTAAATGCTCCTTTGCAAATTCTTCAGGGTTTTCAATCGTCGTATATTTATAATAAAGTAATACGCGGTAATCCATTTTATCTTTCTCCTTTTTCTAAGAAACTGTTTTGCTATCTCCATAATAACTGTACAATCCCTGTTTTTTTCTTCATACATATTTAGTATATAAAAAAACAAATAAAAAAAGCGAGCTATTTGCTTGTGGAGTAATGCACATATAGAGGTGAACTTTTTTACTTCGCACTATCACCTCTTAAATTCATTATGTTTCAAAATAAAACGACCTAAGCTTTCTAAAAAAAGAAAAGCTCAGGTCGTTCATTTAAATAGGTTCCTTATTGTCCAGACACCGCAAAATAATTCTCATCATTATCAGCAAAGTTAAAAACTAATCCAGTAGGTAATTGCACTAATTCCCCTACTCGCACACCAGCATCTTTCATTTTTTTGTATAATTCTATTACATTATCCGCAAAAAACATCAATGATGGTGTATTCCCAGCAACCTCAGGTGAGTGCTGTTGAATAAATTCTAAATCGTATAAGACAATCATTGTTTCTGCCGTTTCACTTGGTGCAATCTCTACAACTAAGGTACCGTCAACTGCATCTCTTTCTTTTTCTACAAAACCAATTTTTTGCCAAAATCTACTTGATTCCTCTACATTGGTTACATATAACATAATTTTGATTTGATTTGTAAACATTATTTAACTCCTCTTCTTAGGTCATAGTTCTATCTTTCTATTATATACTTTCCATCATAGCTTATGGTATGATTTATGAAAATAATTTTGCTTCAAGAAGGAGAAAAAATGAAATTAACTGTTTTGGTGGATAATAATGTTTACATCGATCATTATTACTATGGAGAACCTGCTCTATCATTTTACATCGAAGATGGTGAGGACAAAATTCTTTTCGATACTGGTTATAGTGACATCTTTTTGAAAAATGCAGCTGGATTAGGAATTGACTTGAGTCAAGTAACAAAGTTGGCTCTCTCACATGGGCACAATGATCATACTGGCGGTCTAAGCATCATTTCTGATATCTTCACAAAACAAAAACCTGAAATTGTTGCACACCCACTAGCTTTTTTCCCGAAAAAAGAAGAAGATGTAGTAATTGGATCAGCGGTTACGTTAAGCGAACTCAAAGAAAACTATCGCGTGCGTCTTACAAAAGAACCAATAAAAATTTCTAAAAACATCACATTCTTGGGAGAAATACCCGAACTTGTCAACTTTGAACCGCGCAAACAAGTGGGGGAAACAAAAATCTCACAGAGCTATACACCTGATTATGTTTTAGATGATTCTGCTTTGGTTTTTGAAGGACAAGACGGAATTTTTGTTATTACTGGATGCTCTCACAGTGGAATTAGTAATATCTGTGAATATGCGAAACAAGTTACTGGGACTCAAACAATTAAAGGTGTGATTGGCGGTTTTCATTTGTTTGACATCAATGAACAACTAGAACAAACGATTCGTTATTTCCAGGAAAATCATATTACTTCTCTCTACCCCTGTCACTGTGTTTCTTTCCATGCTAAAGCGAAAATACAGTCTCAACTGCCGATCGAAGAAGTCGGTGTTGGTCTACATATCGAATGGTATTAAAAAAGAAGGTAAGAGCTTTATAGCTTTTACCTTCTTTTTATTTTAAACTCTCTTGGGGAAGAGAAGTGGATCACTCTTTAAACATTTTCTTCAATGACTAAACTGCTATCATTCAAGACATCACGGTCTAACTCTTTGATTCGTGAACTCGTCACGATTCCTGCTACCATACTGTCGCTGACATTAACAGCCGTTCTAGCCATATCGATCAATGGTTCTACAGAAATCACCAAACCAACGATCGCTACAGGTAAGTTCATTGCGCCTAATACGATCAACGAAGCAAACGTTGCCCCGCCACCGACACCTGCTACACCAAACGAACTAATCGTTACAATTGCAACTAGCATCAAGATAAATTCTAAACTAAAGACATTAATTCCCACAGTTGGTGCAACTATAGTAGCCAGCATAGCAGGATAAACGCCTGCACAGCCGTTTTGACCAATTGACATACCAAAACTTGCAGCGAAATTCGCTGTGGCATCATCAACACCTAAAGCTTTTGTTTGTGTTTCAATATTTAAAGGCATTGCTCCTGCACTTGATCTTGATGTAAAAGCAAAACTCAACACTGGAAACGATTTTTTCAAATAGTTTACAGGGTTTACTTTGACTGCCATTAAGATTATTAAGTGAACCAACATTACAATGATTAATGCGGTGTAGGAAGCTAATACAAATTTTCCTAAATTAAGGATTGCATTATAGTCACTTGTCGCAACAACATTTGTCATCAATGCTAAAACCCCATAAGGTGTTAAACGTAAAACCAATGTCACGATTCGCATCGTGATTTTATAAAGACTGTCGATCAAGTTTGCAAAAAATTCTGCTTCTTTTGGTGCTTTTCTTTTAATACCTAAATAGGCAATCCCAACGAATGCGGCAAAAATAACCACGCCAATCGTACTTGTTGGACGGGTGCCAGCAAAATCCGCGAAAATATTTTTAGGAATAAAAGATAAAATTTGTTGAGGAATCGATAGGTTTTCAACGGTTTCCTGTCGAGTTGCAAGTTCTGCGATCCGTGCCGTTTCTACCGTTCCTTCTGTAAATTTTGCGCCTTGTAGCCCAAATAATAAGGTTGTTCCGATTCCAACTAAAGCGGCTATAGCTGTTGTCCCTAACAAGGTTGCTAGGACGGTAAAGCTAATTTTCCCAACTTGCTTGGATTCTTTCATTTTAGTAAATGCTCCTACGATCGAAACAAAAACTAAGGGGATTACGAGCATTTGTAAAAATGCTACATATCCATTACCTACAATACTGATCCATTCCATTGCTTGCGTTGTGATTTTATCTTGTGTACCGAATGCGAATTGAATAATTGCACCTAATACAATACCAACACCTAATGCGGCAAAAACACGCGTTGAAAATTTATAGTGTTTTTTCTGCATCCGATAAAAGACGTATAACACTGCAAGAAAAGTAAGGACCACTAAAACAGTGATGAGTGTTGTCATTTTTTTCCCTCCTGTAATTTAGTTTAAATGACAAGTCCATCAAAGGAAGTAAAGGTTCCCGGAAATCATTCTTCAATGATTCCCCTAAAAATAAAGAAGCTCATTTTCAGTGATATTCTTATTGTAACTGATTTAATGGGCCAAGGGGTATTATTTTGTTTCTATAATGATAGAAAAAAGAGTTTGTGATAGTTTAAAACTATCACAAACTCTTTTAGCTATTTTGTTATTCAGCTGCTGATTGGAAATTTAACTGGATTCCTGGTTTATCAAGTGCAATTTCAGTAATTTCATATGCCATACGTTGCACAATGCTAAATAATGGGCTTACTAACTCGTCTACTTCTTCTTGAGAGATATCTTCTTGGTTTTCAATTTTATGATTGATCACATGATTGATTTGGCTAACTGAACCTGACAAAATATATTCCTCAAAAATTAAGCGAAACTCTAAGCGCGCTGCAATGATCGAGTTTTCTTTTGGATAGTTTTCATCCGTTGATTCAATTGGTGAAAAACCAACTCTAAGATCTGTTTCTACCTCTCCCATATCTTCTGTACGCATGTCGTAATGAAAAGCTTCTACGACTTCTTGTTGACGTTTTATTTCCATTAATTAAAATCTCCTTTTTTAAGTCCAATAATTATTTTTTCTATTTTGTTATGTCTGAAAACACAATAATCAAGCTACTGTTTTATTATACCATACATCTTTTTATCACCAATACTTAGATACTCATTTTAATCTAATTTTTAAACGAGTGGATTGGAGCTGGTATTCTTCCCCCACGTAAAATGAAGTCTGTCG
>Ga0308165_1004224_pt1 | contig 14433 bp, 8 predicted proteins | sample PhyWR2_FD_201032 | JGI IMG/M metagenome (GOLD analysis project Ga0308165, IMG submission 201032) | Phyllosphere microbial communities from UC Gill Tract Community Farm, Albany, California, United States - DLSLW.R2 | ecosystem: Host-associated > Plants > Phyllosphere > Unclassified | place: USA...
AAGCAACAGAATCAGGCACAGGTAGAATAATAATGATCAAGGCGACGGACAGAAAACTGGTAGTGGGACTGGAGATTGGCACAGCCAAAGTTGCCGCTTTAGTAGGGGAAGTTCTGCCTGACGGTGTAGTGAACATTATCGGTGTGGGTAGTTGCCCCTCACGCGGAATGGACAAGGGTGGCGTAAACGATCTCGAGTCAGTGGTAAAATGTGTTCAGCGTGCGATTGATCAGGCTGAGCTCATGGCAGACTGCCAGATTTCTTCGGTTTATCTGGCGCTTTCCGGAAAGCATATTAGCTGTCAAAATGAGATAGGTATGGTACCTATTTCTGAAGAAGAAGTGACCCAGGAAGACGTTGAAAACGTCGTCCATACTGCTAAATCAGTACGTGTCAGGGATGAACATCGTGTTCTGCACGTTATCCCTCAAGAATACGCGATTGATTATCAGGAAGGGATTAAAAATCCAGTGGGCCTGTCTGGTGTTCGTATGCAGGCTAAGGTACATCTGATTACTTGCCATAACGATATGGCAAAAAACATTGTGAAAGCAGTGGAACGTTGTGGTCTTAAAGTTGACCAACTTATTTTCGCCGGTCTGGCCGCAAGTTATGCTGTGTTAACCGAAGATGAACGTGAACTCGGCGTCTGTGTGGTTGATATCGGCGGCGGGACCATGGATATGGCGGTATATACGGGTGGCGCGTTGCGCCATACTAAAGTGATTCCCTATGCAGGTAATGTGGTCACCAGTGATATTGCTTATGCCTTTGGAACACCGCCGAGCGACGCCGAAGCGATTAAAGTCCGTCATGGCTGCGCGCTAGGTTCCATTGTCGGAAAAGATGAAAATGTCGAAGTACCGAGCGTGGGTGGACGACCGCCTCGTAGTTTACAGCGACAGACATTGGCCGAGGTTATTGAGCCGCGTTATACCGAGCTGCTTAACCTGGTGAATGAAGAGCTTTTACAGCTGCAAGAGCAGCTTCGTCAGCAAGGGGTGAAACATCACCTGGCCGCCGGTATCGTGTTGACCGGTGGTGCTGCACAAATTGAAGGTTTGGCCGCCTGTGCTCAGCGTGTATTCCATACACAGGTACGTATCGGGCAGCCATTAAATATTACTGGCCTCACCGATTATGCCCAGGAACCTTACTACTCAACGGCGGTAGGGTTGCTGCATTATGGTAAAGAATCGCATCTCAGTGGTGAGGCTGAAGTAGAGAAAAGGACCTCAGTTGGCTCGTGGTTTAAACGCCTTAACGGCTGGTTGAGAAAAGAGTTTTAATTTTTTGTAAGAGACCGGTGTATTTTATCGGTCTCAGGCAACAGGCGTAAACGGAGAGAAATTATGTTTGAACCTATGGAACTGACCAACGATGCGGTGATTAAAGTCATCGGCGTCGGCGGCGGCGGCGGTAATGCCGTTGAACACATGGTGCGCGAGCGCATCGAAGGCGTTGAATTCTTCGCGGTCAATACCGATGCGCAGGCATTACGTAAAACCGCAGTAGGACAGACTATACAAATAGGTAATGGAATTACCAAAGGTCTGGGTGCCGGGGCGAATCCAGAAGTCGGTCGTAATGCTGCGGATGAAGATCGTGAAGCATTGCGTGCTGCGCTGGACGGTGCGGATATGGTCTTTATTGCCGCAGGTATGGGTGGTGGTACCGGAACCGGTGCAGCGCCTGTTGTTGCTGAAGTGGCAAAAGATTTAGGTATTCTGACTGTTGCCGTTGTGACCAAGCCTTTCAATTTTGAAGGCAAGAAAAGAATGTTATTCGCAGAGCAGGGCATTGCGGAACTATCCAAGCATGTTGACTCTCTAATCACTATCCCGAATGACAAACTGCTTAAAGTTCTGGGCCGCGGTATCTCACTGCTTGATGCCTTTGGTGCAGCGAATGACGTGTTGAAAGGCGCAGTTCAGGGTATCGCTGAACTGATTACCCGTCCGGGTCTGATGAACGTCGACTTTGCTGACGTACGTACCGTGATGTCCGAAATGGGTTATGCCATGATGGGCTCCGGCGTCGCTCGTGGTGAAGATCGTGCAGAAGAAGCCGCTGAAATGGCTATCTCCAGCCCATTACTGGAAGATATCGATTTGTCTGGTGCGCGTGGCGTGCTGGTTAACATCACTGCGGGCTTCGACTTACGTCTGGATGAGTTTGAAACGGTCGGTAACACTATCCGTGCCTTCGCTTCTGATAACGCAACGGTGGTTATCGGAACCTCACTTGACCCGGATATGAACGACGAACTGCGTGTGACTGTAGTGGCAACCGGTATTGGTATGGACAAACGTCCAGAAATTACCCTGGTCACTAACAAACAGACTCAGCAGCCTATTATGGATCGCTATCAGCAGCACGGTATGGCGCCATTAACCCAAGAGCAAAAGCCGGTGAGTAAAGTCGTGAATGACAATACACCACAGACGGCAAAAGAACCCGACTATCTGGATATTCCAGCTTTTTTACGCAAACAAGCTGACTAAGAATAAACCTGGATTTGGGATAATTCGCTCTTTGTGCTAAAGTAGCAACCCGTTTGTAATATATACTGACGGCTAGAACATCAATTTGGCGAGATTATACGATGATCAAACAAAGGACATTGAAACGTATCGTTCAGGCGACTGGCGTCGGTTTACATACCGGCAAAAAAGTCACACTGACGTTGCGCCCTGCGTCGGCAAATACCGGGGTCATCTATCGTCGCACTGACTTGAATCCACCGGTAGATTTTCCGGCCGATGCCAAATCCGTGCGAGATACCATGCTCTGTACTTGCCTGGTAAATGAGCATGATGTACGGATTTCAACAGTAGAACACTTGAATGCTGCGCTGGCAGGATTAGGTATCGACAACATCATTATTGAAGTCGATGCGCCTGAAATCCCGATTATGGACGGTAGTGCCGCACCTTTCGTCTATCTGCTGCTTGATGCAGGAATTGACGAACTGAATGTTGCCAAAAAATTCTTACGTATCAAAGAAGCGGTACGTGTTGAAGATGGCGACAAATGGGCTGAATTACTGCCGTTTAATGGTTTCTCGCTGGACTTTACCATCGACTTTAACCATCCGGCGATCGATGCCAGCACTCAGCGCTACAGCATGAACTTCTCTGCTGATGCGTTTGTGCGTCAGATAAGCCGTGCCCGTACCTTCGGTTTTATGCGTGATATTGAATATCTGCAATCCCGTGGCCTGTGCCTGGGTGGCAGCTTTGACTGCGCTATCGTGGTTGATGACTATCGCGTATTAAACGAAGATGGCCTGCGTTTTGAAGACGAATTTGTTCGTCACAAAATGCTGGATGCAATTGGCGACCTGTTTATGTGTGGCCATAATATTATTGGTGCCTTTAATGCCTATAAATCAGGGCATGCACTGAATAATAAACTGCTTCAGGCGGTACTGGCTAAGCAGGAAGCCTGGGAATGGGCGACCTTCGAAGATGACGCTGAGTTACCACTGGCATTTAGAGCACCTAACCTGGTGCTGGCGTAACGTTTAAGTTATCGATTACGACTGGTTTTGCTGGCACTCTCTCCGGCCAGGGAAGCCAGTCGTTCTATTGCTTTTTTAAGCTTCTCCGGACTCCGCTTCGCCACTTCAAGTAACGTATCTGCACTCTGCTCGCTTAACTGACGATTAACGGTATATTTCACGTTATTGGTTTGAGTGCTGCTTTCTTGTACTGTTTCGACCCTTTTTCCCGCCAGCGATGGATTAATCCTGATGTCGATTGATGTCAATGATGGTAATATTTGTGCGCGTAATGCACTGAGTAGGGCGGGCTGTTCGTAACGCAGGCGCATCAACCAGCTAGCATTCGCCGTTTCGATGACCAGAATACCCTGGCGAAAGTTGGCAACCCGACACCAGGGGTGCAGTGGCGCGGGTAAAATACCTTGTATTGCACGATTCAAACGTAGCAGGGCGACAGCACGTTGCTGGATATTTTGCAGCATGCTTTCTTTACCGCTATCGTCGAACAGATTATCCAGGGCTTGCGGGCGACTGTCGCGCATGTATTAAACTCCGGCGGAAAAAGTGATAACTATTCTAAATCGTTGGCGACAATTTGGTAGACGCTATTTCTGGCCGCACCTCCTGTTAGGAATGGTGGCGGCGGGACTCGGCTTGCCTGCGCTCAGCGGTAATACCGAACCGGGTGTCTCAACTGCCACATCAACGACAGATCATAATACTGCCCGTCAGGTAAGGTTTGATAGCCTTATTCTGTTGCAAGAGAATACCAGACGCACCTCGTTTAGTGTTGATTACTGGCATCAGCATGCCATTCGTACCGTTATTCGCCACCTTTCTTTTGCGATGGTGCCACAGGCGCTGTCGATTGCAGATGAACATGAGCCGCTTAAGGCCGAGCATTCTGCGCTGCTCAATTCTCTCAGCGTACTCCTGACCCAGGAAGGTAAACCTCCTGCGGTGGTGCGCCATACCGCACTACAGGCGATACCAGAGACGGAAATTTTTAATACTGTCGTCTGGATCCGTCAGCTGCAAGGCATCCGTGCCGGTCCCTTCCGTCTTGGTTAATTAATCACCTTTAATTATGACTTTAATTTATTACCCGTAAAGACGGAAGTATTTGAGAATTTATTATGTTAACCAAATTATTAACGAAAGTTTTTGGCAGTCGTAACGATCGTACTCTGCGCCGTATGCGCAAGCTGGTGGGTGTCATCAATGGTATGGAACCCGCAATGGAAAAGCTGTCAGACGATGAGCTGAAAGCGAAAACCGATGAGTTCCGTGGGCGTCTTGAGAAAGGCGAAACCCTGGAAAGTCTGTTACCTGAAGCCTTTGCTGTGGTACGTGAAGCCAGTAAACGTGTATTTGGTATGCGCCACTTTGACGTGCAGTTACTCGGCGGTATGGTACTGAATGAACGCTGTATCGCAGAAATGCGTACCGGTGAAGGTAAAACCCTGACTGCAACCCTGCCTGCTTACCTTAATGGTCTGACCGGTAAAGGCGTGCACGTAGTTACGGTGAACGACTATCTTGCCCAGCGTGACGCCGAAAATAACCGTCCGTTATTCGAATTCTTAGGTCTGAGTGTCGGTATTAACTTACCTAATATGCCAGCTCCGGCTAAGCGCGCAGCCTATGCCGCGGATATCACTTACGGAACCAACAACGAATATGGTTTTGACTACCTGCGTGACAACATGGCATTCAGCCCTGAAGATCGCGTACAGCGCAAACTGAACTATGCGCTGGTGGATGAAGTCGACTCCATCCTGATTGATGAAGCCCGTACCCCGCTTATCATCTCTGGCCCGGCAGAAGACAGCTCTGAGCTCTACAAAAAAGTGGATAAAATTATCCCGAGTCTGATTCGTCAGGAAAAAGAAGACTCCGATACCTTTAAAGGCGAAGGTCACTTCTCGGTAGACGAAAAGTCACGTCAGGTGCATTTGACTGAACGTGGTCTGATAATCATTGAAGAGTTGCTGGTACAACAAGGCATTATGGATGAGGGTGAATCACTTTACTCTCCAACCAATATTATGCTGATGCACCATGTGACTGCCGCTCTGCGTGCCCATGTGCTGTTTACTCGTGATGTTGACTATATCGTCAAAGACGGTGAAGTCATTATTGTTGATGAACACACCGGTCGTACTATGGCGGGTCGTCGCTGGTCTGACGGTTTGCACCAGGCTGTAGAAGCCAAAGAAGGTGTTGAGATCCAGAATGAAAACCAGACCCTGGCTTCTATTACCTTCCAGAACTACTTCCGTTTGTATCAGAAACTGGCGGGTATGACCGGTACTGCAGACACCGAAGCATTTGAATTTAGCTCTATCTATAAACTCGATACCATCGTGGTACCGACCAACCGTCCGATGATCCGTAAAGATATGCCAGACCTGGTCTATATGACTGAGCTGGATAAAATCGCGGCGATTATCGAAGATATTAAAGAGCGTACTGCGAATGGCCAGCCATCCCTGGTGGGTACTATCTCGATTGAAAAATCAGAAGTGGTTTCTCAGGAACTGACGAAAGCAGGCATTAAACATAATGTTCTGAACGCAAAATTCCACGCCAACGAAGCGGCAATTATCGCTCATGCCGGTTATCCGGGTACCGTGACCATTGCCACCAACATGGCGGGTCGTGGTACGGATATTATGCTGGGTGGTAGCTGGCAGGCCGAAGTAGCTCTGCTTGACTCACCGACTCAAGAGCAAATTGATCAGATTAAAGCTGACTGGAAAGTCCGTCACGATGCGGTACTGGCTTCGGGTGGTTTGCATATTATCGGTACTGAGCGCCATGAATCGCGTCGTATTGATAACCAGCTACGTGGTCGTGCGGGTCGTCAGGGGGATGCGGGTTCTTCACGCTTCTACCTCTCTATGGAAGATGCCCTGATGCGTATCTTCGCCTCCGATCGCGTATCGGGTATGATGCGTAAGTTAGGGATGAAACCAGGCGAAGCTATCGAACATCCATGGGTGACTAAAGCGATTGCTAATGCTCAGCGTAAAGTTGAAAGCCGTAACTTTGATATTCGTAAACAGTTGCTGGAATATGATGATGTTGCCAGTGACCAACGTCGTGCTATTTATACCCAGCGTAACGAGCTGCTGGACGTGTCGGATGTGAGTGAAACCATTAACAGCATCCGTGACGATGTGTTTAAAGCGACAATTGATTCCTATGTTCCTCCGCAATCACTGGAAGAGATGTGGGATATCGAAGGCCTGCAAGATCGTCTGAAAAATGACTTTGATCTGGACTTGCCAATTAAAGAGTGGCTGGATAAAGAACCTGAATTGCATGAAGAAACGCTGCGTGAGCGTATTCATCAGCAGGCTCTGGAACTGTATCAGCGTAAAGAAGAGATTGTGGGTGCAGAAGCAATGCGTCACTTTGAAAAAGGTGTCATGTTGCAGACTCTGGACTCCTTGTGGAAAGAGCACCTGGCGGCGATGGACTACCTGCGCCAGGGCATCCACTTACGCGGCTATGCGCAAAAAGATCCTAAGCAAGAGTACAAACGTGAGTCTTTCGCCATGTTTAGTGCCATGCTGGAATCTCTGAAATACGAAGTGATTAGTACTCTGAGTAAAGTTCAGGTTCGCATGCCAGAAGAAGTTCAGGCGATGGAAGAACAGCGTCGTGAAGAAGCAGAGCGTCTGGCCCGTATGCAGCAGCTGAGTCACGTTGATGATGATACTCAGGCAGCACAATCCCTGGCAGCGGAACAGGGCGATCGTAAAGTTGGCCGTAACGATCCGTGCCCATGTGGTTCAGGTAAAAAATACAAACAGTGTCATGGTCGTTTAAGCTAATCCCGCTTGCTGTAATGCATATACGCATTGCATAAAGGACTTAATGAGGAGGAAACCTGTTTTCCTCCTCATTTTTTATACATAAAGGTCAGTGCCATTAACGCACTGACCTTTATGCTTTTTAACGGTGTCGATAGGTTCAGATGGGGGAGGCTTGAAAAGCAAGGCAAGTTTGAGAAACGCGAAGTATGAACGGCCCATTTTATCAGGCCGTCCACCCACACATTATTTTTGCTGTATAGATGATGGTGACGCAGAGTGATAGTACGCATCTGCTTCGGTAAAACGTTTCTGCATTGCGGCTGATGGCATTTTATCCAACAGGCTGAATACGATAATCCCAATGCTACCGAAAACAAACCCTGGAATGATTTCGTACAGGCCCAGCCAGGCAAACTGTTTCCAGACGATAACCGTTACGGCACCAATTATCATTCCCGCCAGCGCGCCGTTACGGGTCATACGTGACCACAGTACCGAGAACAGGACTACCGGACCAAACGCAGCACCGAAACCAGCCCAGGCATAGCTTACCAGACCCAGCACACGGTTATCCGGGTTAGCCGCCAGCGCAATAGAGACCAGGGCAACCACAAGCACCATGATGCGTCCTATCCACACTAACTCTTGCTGACTGGCATTTTTACGAAGAAAGGCCTTGTACAAATCTTCAGTAATCGCACTGGAGCAGACCAGCAACTGGCAGCTCAGGGTCGACATCACGGCAGCGAGAACCGCGGAAAGAAGGATACCGGCAATCCACGGGTTGAACAGGATTTGTGCCAGTTCAATAAACACCCGTTCGGCGTTCTGGTTAACTGGCCCTGCCAGCGCGGGGAAGTTAGTAAAGTAAGCGATGCCAAAGAAACCAACGGCAACTGCTCCCATCAGGCACATGACCATCCAGGCCATGCTAATGCGACGAGCGTGAACAATACTGTGGTGGGAATCCGCTGCCATAAAGCGTGCCAGGATATGTGGCTGACCGAAGTAACCGAGTCCCCATCCTAGCAGCGAAATAATCGCGACAAAGTTCAGTCCTTTGAGCATATCCACGTTCTCAATGCTCTTTTGTTTAATGACTTCCAGTGAATCGTCGAATCCACCGACGCCAATGATGACCATTACGGGGGTCAGGATCAGGGCAAAAATCATCAAGCTGGCCTGTACGGTATCAGTCCAGCTCACCGCCAGGAAGCCACCAATAAAGGTGTAAATGATAGTCGCTGCTGCTCCTACCCACAGGGCTGTTTCATAACTCATACCAAAGGTGCTTTCGAACAGACGCGCTCCCGCGACAATACCGGAAGCACAGTAGATGGTGAAAAACAGCAAAATAACCACAGCGGAGATAATACGCAAAATACGGCTTTTATCTTCAAAACGACCGGTGAAGTAATCCGGTAACGTCAATGCGTTATTGTTGAACTCGGTATGTACGCGTAAGCGTCCGGCAACCAGTTTCCAGTTGAACCATGCGCCTAATACCAGGCCGATAGCAATCCAGCTTTCTGAAATTCCCGACAGGAAAATCGCCCCCGGTAATCCCATTAGCAACCAGCCACTCATGTCTGATGCACCGGCAGATAACGCGGTGACAAATGGCCCTAAGCGGCGTCCTCCCAGAATGTAATCATCAAAATTCTTGGTTGAACGCCATGCAATAAATCCTATTAATATCATGCCGAAAATATAGACACAGAATGTCACTAACAGCGGTGTGCTAATAGTCATCAAAATTCTCCACAATTATATTTCGGCAATTCCAAGGTTTGCCGTTTTATGATCCAGCCGGAACGTGGCCAGGATATCTACGTTTACCAGGGTCACTAAATCCTGTAGTCACCCGTGTTCATTCTCACTCGATTTAACACACCATTTACATCAATTTTAACCCAGAGTAGACGGCTTTTTTCTGTAGGTTGCACTCTCTCACATTTTTTTAGGTTGCACCTTTAAAAAGTGTTAACTCCCGCAGAGAAAAGAAACTGAAAATTTTATCGACCACAGAATTAAATACAGGCTATTAACATTTCATTCATTTTTTCAGCTTGCAACCCAGGTCACATTTAACAAGGTTGCACAAAGTTGCAACATCGTGGATATTCCTCAGTAATAACCAGAACCGTATTTCAGTACAACAGGAGTAAACGCCATGGGAACCACCACGATGGGGGTTAAACTCGATGACACCACTCGCGAACGTCTTAAAACAGCAGCATCACGAATCGATCGCACGCCCCATTGGCTGATCAAGCAAGCCATCTTTAATTATCTCGAAAGACTGGAAAATGACGAAGTATTCCCTGAGCTGTCTGGTTTACAGGGAAGCGCTAGCAATGAGGTTGAAGAGTCGGCTACGCCTCAAAATGAAACGCATCAACCTTTCCTTGAATTCGCTGAGCAAATCCTGCCGCAGTCTGTTTCCCGCGCAGCTATCACCGCCGCCAGTCGCCGCGCTGAAACCGATGCCGTACCTATGTTGATGGAGCAGGCTCGTCTGCCGAAAGAGATTGCAGAACAAGCCCATAAACTGGCGTATCAGTTGGCAGAGAAACTGCGTAACCAGAAAACGGCCAGCGGGCGCGCCGGAATGGTACAGGGTTTATTGCAGGAATTTTCTCTTTCTTCACAGGAAGGTGTCGCTCTCATGTGTCTGGCGGAGGCCTTGCTGCGAATTCCCGACAAAGCGACTCGTGATGCTTTGATCCGCGATAAAATTAGCAACGGTAACTGGCAGGCGCATATCGGACGCAGCGCTTCATTGTTCGTGAACGCAGCGACCTGGGGATTGTTGTTTACCGGTCGGCTGGTCTCTACGCATAACGAAGCCAGCCTCTCTCACTCACTTAACCGTATCATCGGTAAGAGTGGCGAGCCGCTGGTGCGTAAAGGTGTCGATATGGCGATGCGGTTGATGGGGCAGCAATTCGTCACCGGAGAAACTATCGCTGAAGCGCTGGCTAATGCCCGAAAACTGGAAGAGAAAGGCTTCCGTTACTCTTATGACATGCTGGGAGAAGCGGCGCTAACTGACGCCGATGCGCAGGCTTACAGGGTTTCCTACCAGCAGGCTATTCATGCTATTGGTAAAGCTTCTAACGGTCGTGGGATTTATGAAGGGCCGGGGATCTCTATTAAATTATCCGCACTGCATCCTCGCTACAGCCGGGCGCAGCATGACCGAGTGATGGATGAACTCTATCCGCATTTGAAATCGCTTACCCTACTGGCTCGTCAGTACGATATTGGCATCAATATTGATGCTGAAGAAGCTGACAGACTAGAGATCTCCCTCGATCTGCTGGAAAAACTCTGTTTTGAACCCGAATTAGCGGGCTGGAACGGTATCGGTTTTGTTATTCAGGCCTACCAAAAACGTTGTCCATACGTCATCGACTATCTGATTGATCTCGCGACTCGCAGTCGCCGCCGTTTGATGATCCGACTGGTTAAAGGTGCGTACTGGGACAGCGAAATTAAACGCGCTCAAATGGACGGACTGGAAGGTTACCCGGTCTATACCCGTAAGGTTTATACCGATGTTTCCTATCTGGCCTGTGCGAAAAAATTGCTTGCTGTGCCAAACCTTATCTACCCACAGTTCGCCACGCATAATGCCCATACACTGGCCGCGATTTATCAGTTAGCAGGCCAAAACTACTATCCGGGACAGTATGAGTTTCAGTGCCTGCATGGCATGGGTGAACCCCTGTATGAGCAAGTGACGGGTAAAGTGGCTGACGGCAAGCTGAACCGACCATGCCGAATTTATGCGCCGGTAGGTTCACATGAAACGCTTCTGGCCTACCTGGTACGTCGTCTGCTGGAAAACGGGGCAAATACCTCGTTTGTCAACCGTATTGCCGACACGACACTACCGCTGGATGAGCTGGTCGCCGATCCTGTCGAGGTGGTCGAAAAGCTGGCGCGACAAGACGGACAGGCAGGTCTGCCGCATCCGAAGATTGCACTGCCGCGTGACTTGTACGGTAAGGGGCGTGAGAACTCCGCCGGTCTGGATCTGGCGAACGAACACCGTCTGGCTTCGTTGTCCTCCGCTTTACTTAATAGCGCATTGCAAAAATGGCAGGCCAAACCGATTCTCGAACAGCCGGTAGCCGAGGGTGAAATGACACCCGTGATTAATCCGGCTGAGCCAAAAGACATTGTGGGTTATGTACGTGAAGCCACGCACGCTGAAGTGGATCTGGCATTACAGAATGCGGTAAATAATGCGCCAATTTGGTTCGCAACACCGCCACAAGAACGTGCTGCTATTTTGCAGCGCGCCGCCATTCTGATGGAAGGCCAGATGCAGCAACTGATTGGTCTTCTGGTTCGGGAAGCGGGTAAAACCTTTAGTAACGCCATTGCAGAGATCCGCGAAGCGGTAGACTTCTTGCATTATTATGCTGGCCAGGTTCGTGATGATTTCGATAATGAAACACATCGACCGTTAGGCCCGGTAGTGTGTATCAGTCCATGGAACTTCCCTCTGGCTATTTTTACCGGGCAGATTGCCGCTGCGCTGGCCGCCGGCAACTGTGTTCTGGCAAAACCCGCGGAACAGACACCGTTGATTGCCGCTCAGGGTATCGCGATTTTACTGGAAGCAGGTATTCCAGCAGGTGTCGTACAACTGTTACCCGGACAAGGCGAAACGGTGGGGACACAGCTCACGACCGATGAGCGGGTACGCGGTGTCATGTTTACTGGCTCAACGGCCGTTGCCTCATTGTTGCAACGTAATATTGCCACCCGTCTTGACTCTCAAGGACGGCCAATTCCACTGATTGCTGAAACGGGTGGCATGAACGCAATGATTGTCGACTCTTCAGCACTGACGGAGCAGGTGGTGGTGGACGTGCTGGCTTCTGCTTTTGACAGTGCCGGGCAGCGCTGCTCCGCATTGCGTATTCTGTGTCTGCAGGACGATGTGGCTGACGACACGCTGAAAATGTTACGTGGTGCGATGGCGGAATGCCGCATGGGCAATCCCGAGCGCCTGACCACCGATATTGGGCCGGTTATCGATAACGAAGCCAAAACCAATATTGAACGTCATATTCAGGCAATGCGTACTAAAGGACGTCCTGTATTCCAGGCCGCATTTGAAAACAGCGACGATGCGCGCGAATGGCAAACCGGTACTTTTATTCCGCCAACACTGATTGAGCTGGAAAGTTTCGACGAATTACAACAAGAAGTTTTCGGCCCGGTACTGCACGTCGTACGTTATAGCCGAAACAAGCTCGATAACTTGATCGCGCAAATTAATGCCTCCGGTTATGGTCTGACTCTGGGGGTACATACCCGTATTGATGAAACAATAGCCAAAGTCACAGGATCGGCACAGGTAGGTAACCTGTACGTCAACCGGAATATGGTAGGCGCTGTGGTCGGTGTGCAGCCATTTGGCGGGGAAGGCTTATCAGGAACCGGCCCCAAAGCGGGAGGGCCACTCTACCTTTACCGCTTGCTGGCGAGCCATCCAGAAAATGCGTTGACCGTTACCTTGGCCCGTCAGGACGCGGACTACCCTTTGGACGCCCAGGTTAAGAAAGTACTGATTCAGCCACTGGAAGCATTCACTGAGTGGGCCGCTGACAATCCCCCCCTGCATGCACTCTGCCAGAAGTTTGCTGAGCTTGCGCAGGCTGGGGTACAGCGTCTGTTACCCGGCCCGACGGGTGAGCGTAATACCTGGACGCTGTTACCGCGTGAACGAGTGCTGTGTATTGCCGATAATGAACAAGATGCATTGGTGCAGATTGCTGCAGTCGCCTCTGTGGGAAGCCAGATCCTGTGGCCAGATGATGCGTTCCATCGTGAACTGACCCAACGTCTGCCTGCCGCTATCTCTGAACGCATTCAGTTTGCCAGCGTTGATACGTTAACCTCGCAGCCCTTCGATGCCGTTATCTTCCACGGCGATTCCGACCATCTTCGTACCCTCTGTGAGGCGGTTGCCGCGCGGGAAGGTGCTATTGTGTCGGTACAAGGGTACTCCCGTGGCGAAAGCAATATTCTGCTGGAAAGGCTCTATATTGAACGCTCTCTGAGCGTGAATACTGCCGCGGCCGGGGGAAATGCCAGCCTGATGACTATCGGCTAAGGTTATCGTTATGGGTAAAAAAGGCTCCAGGGATAAATGGAGCCTTTTTTATGATGCCAGAGAGAAGATTGTTGGCAATAAAGGGCAACTTCGCGTCGACTCACCGTTGCTTCAGGCGGGCAGACTCTTCTTCGTGAGTCTGAGGACGAACGAAATAAGGTTGAGAGTCACAAAAAACTAACATTTATCTCAGCCTTGATTGACAAGTACGGCGTAATGAAAATAAATGTCTATACAACCCATGACAAGTGAACATTATGACTGAACTGACCGCAGAAGATCGCATCTGGCGCAACGCTCGCCTCGCAACGCTAGACCCGTTACGTCCGCAGTCTTATGGTCTGCTCGACAATCATGCGCTTATCGTGCGCGAAGGATATATTCACGCCATCGTTCCGGATGCCGACATTCCCGCCCATGCTGCCCACGTCACCGACGCTGGCGGCAGGCTCATTACGCCGGGTCTTATCGACTGCCATACGCACCTGATTTTTGGCGGCAGCCGTGCCCAGGAGTGGGAGCAGCGGCTAAACGGCGTGTCATATCAGCAAATCAGCGCAGCAGGCGGGGGCATTAACTCGACGGTGCGGGCGACCCGGGAGAGTCCAGCAGAACAGCTCCAGTCCCTTGCTCAGGAACGGCTGAACCGACTGATGCGTGAAGGGGTGACCACCATTGAGATAAAATCCGGGTATGGATTGGATCTGGAAAACGAAGAGAAAATGTTGCAGGTTGCCGGCGCGCTGGCACAGGCGAACCCTTGTGAGGTGAGCCGTACGCTGCTTGCCGCCCATGCCACCCCCCCAGAGTATAAAGACCGCGCTGATGAATATATTTCTCAGGTCTGTGACCGGATATTACCGGCACTGTGGCAGAAAGGTCTGTTCGAAGCGGTGGATGTTTTTTGCGAGAACGTCGGCTTTAGTCCGGCGCAAACGGAGCGCGTATTCCGTACCGCCTGTGATTTG
>Ga0308165_1004228_pt1 | contig 14416 bp, 15 predicted proteins | sample PhyWR2_FD_201032 | JGI IMG/M metagenome (GOLD analysis project Ga0308165, IMG submission 201032) | Phyllosphere microbial communities from UC Gill Tract Community Farm, Albany, California, United States - DLSLW.R2 | ecosystem: Host-associated > Plants > Phyllosphere > Unclassified | place: USA...
CTGAGAAAATTGAAAAATTTTAATGAATAAATCCAAAATATTATCTATTTTATTCTCTGTATTTCCCGTTGTCGTGTGGGCTCAAAAAGGCACATTAAACTATAAACTCATTCAAGATACTCCGTTCGGGAAAAACGAAATTAATTATATTACCTATTTTAACACAATGGGGTCAATAGAGTTTGGAATACCTAAGTACAAAATCAATTCTACAGAAACTATAAGCCAAACCGAGACAAAAGGTGAATATAAAATGGTAGTTGTTAGTAATAAAAAACTCTTTATTTTTAAAAATTTGGCAGAAAATAAATTAACCCTTGCTGATGAACTTAGCCGTAAACGGTATTTGATAAGCGACACCTTAAATAGCCTTAAATGGCGCATTACCAAAGAACATCAAAAAATACAAGATTACAGTTGTACAAAAGCTATACTTAATTTTAGGGGCAGAAATTACACAGTCTGGTTTGCCGAATCAATACCTTTATCGTTAGGACCTTGGAAGTTTGGCGGCTTGCCAGGATTGATTATTAAGATTAGCGATAGTGAGAATAAATTTGTTTACGAACTAACTGGAATCGATTTAAAAGCAAAATTTGATGATGGATTGCTTAACGTTCCTCAAGCTTATCAAATGGATAAGCCAATTACGCATCAAGAATTTATGAATGTTTACAATGAAAAGATAGAACACTATAAAAAAATGAGCCGAGTAGTAACAACTGGAGCTAATGGCTCGTATGGTACCGCAACCGTAATATTAGCTGAGAAACAAGAAAAATTTTAATGCATAAATATTACCTCTCTCTTTTTTTATTGCTGACCCAATTCACTTCATTTGCCCAGACAGTTAAAATAAAGGGGGACGTAACATCCGGCACTAAGCAACTATCTTCTGCCTCGGTACAGTTGAAAACCTTTACAAATGAGGATTTAATTTGTTACGGTTTTTCTGATGAAGAGGGCAATTATAATATTAATGGACAAATAGATCAATCGGATAAATTTTTATTGATTGCCGCATACATCGGTTATAAAAGAGACACCCTTATCATAACCAGAGGTAACCTTTTAAAGCAACCCGTATTTCAGCACAATTTCTCGTTAACAGAAGATAAAAAACAACTTGATGAAATTTATATCAAGGCTCCTGTTCCTGTTCAGGTCAATAACGATACCACTAAGTACAATGTAGAGCGCTTTACCAGCCCCGAAGATCGGAATTTAGAAAGCGTAATCAAAAAAATGCCCGGAATGGAAGTGAACAAAGATGGAATCATCTTTTTTAAGGGCAAGAGAATAAGCAAGGTATTATTAGAGGGTGATGATTTAACGGGCGAGGGCTATAAAGCCATTACCAAAAACCTTAAGCCCGAATTTGTTGAGGAAGTACAAGCTTTAGAGCATTATGTAGAAGATAATTTATTGAAAGGAATTATTAACAGCGATGACATTGTTTTAAACTTAAAGGTAAAGTAATAATACGACTCAAGGTAGTTTAAATGCCATTACCCGGTTAAGCGATAGATTTAAGATTAACTACTCCCTTTTTTATTCGTGGAGCAAACTGTTCGGGCAAACCTCAGTTCAAAACACATATTTTCCGCCCAATGCTATTTATACCGAAGATAACGACAGCCGGACAAGTTTAAATAAAACGCTAAAAGCCGATTTCAGCGCCGATTATTTAGTAAAAAGCAATGCCAGATTTTGGTCAAAGTTTACCTATAAACAAACACCCAAAAATTTTAATAGTACCGCCTTTTCCATTTATGACAATATTACTGGCGATAGCGTTTTGCAACATCAAACAGATTTAAACAAAAATTTTAACGGGCAGTTGAAATATACCTTAAAGGCGAATAGCAAAACAGCTTACTTATTTTCAGCTAGGATTCTTGTAGATGATGTAAACCAAAATTACAATACCAGTTCCCGTCTTTACCAAAGCGTTCCTATTTTTAACGGTGCTAAAAATTTATTCCAAAAAGTAAACAACCAAAATTTCAAGTTGAAATTAGATTTTGAGGGCTTGAAAAGATATAACAGGAGTTTTCTGTACTTAAACTTAGGGAACGAAATAAATCATTTTAAAATCAACTCGAACTTATCTTCACTTGTTGATGATATTCAAACCTCAATTGGTGATGGATTTATAAATGACAATTTATTTAAGGTAAACCAAAGCTACGTAGCTGGTAAATACGTTTTCGATAAACGACCCATAAAAGTTACCGCCCAATTAAAATCGACAGTCCAATTTTTAAGGAATATGGGTAAAGACAGTACTTATTTGATTATGGAGCCAAGTTTGGTCTTTTCGTACAAACCATCGCAAGTACAAAGTGTTTCGTTTAGTTATAATTATAGAAACAACAATCCCCAGCCTATGGAGTATTATGAAAATTATATTCTTACCGACATTCGAAATCTAAGCAGTGGTTTAACAAATTTTTACAATTATAGTACACATTCAATCGGAGTAAATTATGGTTATAACGATTTTTTCAATAGTTATTTCAATATGAATGTTTCTTTAAACGGGAATTATAGCAAGTATGGGTTTTTATATACCAATTTCTTCGAGAATACCTTAAACTATTCTGAAAAGCAGCCTTATAAAGGCATAAGTACGTTTAGTGCGAACATTAATGCGAAAAAGTTTATTCCTGCTTTGTCTTTTACAATAACAGCAAATTATTCGCCTTCAATAACCAATTATTACAGTCAGTTTGGTGGTGGTGCTAAAAAATACACTGCATTAAATCAAAATATGAGTTTTAAGATTAATACCGGATTTAATTTGCCTATTAATTTTGGTATCAGCTCTGAACTAATGTTGAACAAAACAAAAAGCGAAGGAATCGATATTGCATCTAGTAATGCCTATAAATATACTTTAGAATATAGGTATAAAATAAGTGAGAAGATATTTAACTTTTCATCGTACAATATGTATCGAATGAATAACCAGAATTTTAATTTGATTGATACTGAGATACAGTATAATCCTATCAAAGGAAATTTCAAGTATAGCTTGCAAGGTAAAAACTTAGCAAATTTAAAGGCGTTTACCAACCTAAACATTGATGAGGTATCTTCGTCCAATTATTCTTCCTCAATATTAGGAAGATATATCATGTTAAACGTATCAATGTCGGTAAAATAAATAAACCCACATCGCTGTAAGTCTTTCTATTCCTTTACTTCTTTCCGCCTCTATACCGATTTAGCAACTCTCGTTTAAAAGCCTCTTGTGCCCGGTAGAACTTGCCTACCACTTTAATTGGTAGCGACGATTTGAGCTTCGCGTAATATTTTTTCTCTATGTTCAGATCGCGTTGTCTGAGGTCGAATTCGCTGGTAATTAAGCTTTGTACCTGTGCATCGCTTAAATTATCAATTTCAGTAACCTTACGGAAAGAGATCATTTTTTGCATACGCTCTTTACGCAAGGCACTTTGCTCACTCTGCATGTTGTTATAAATCGGCCAAAAAATCTTGGCTTCCTCAGGCGACAAGTCGAGCTTTTGGGTGAAATAGGCAATTTTTAACGATTCTATCTCTTCACCTTTTGGTCGTTGTGCCAAAGTGGTTAAGGGTAATAAAAACATTAGGGCAACGAACATTAAATTCTTCATTTTCATCTGTTAATTTCTGTTTTCAATGGTGATGAAGCTATCACAACTTCACGTCGAACGCAAAATCATGATCGTTATAATTAGTTATTTAAAGCTTGAGTTAAATCGCTCGAAGAGAAATTACTCAAGATGTAGTTTTCCATTTCTGTATCTGACGCAGAAGTAGTTTTTGATGCAATTGTGTTTTGCGCTTCCAAATGTTCTATAATTGTACTTTCGTCAATATCGTAAAGGAACTGATCGGTTGCCAGATCTGCAGTTGTTGCTTGTACGTTTGGAATCGTCGGGCTGCTATTTTGATAAAAGTAAGCCCCAACAGATGCCATTAAAACAAAGCAGGCCGCACTGGCGTATTTGAAAATATCTCTTCGCCACATTGGAACTGTCTTGGCCACTTTTTTAGGCTCAGCAGCCGCAATTTTATCTGCAATTCTGCTTTGCAAGGTGTCGAAATAGTTTTCGGGAACAGCAAAAGCGTGCTGCATCAAAGCAGGGTCTGAAAATTTAATATTCGTTTCAATACGTTCTGTCAATTCTTCGAAATATTTCTCTGGGACCTTAAAACAGGTATTGGGGGTTTTTTCCTTTAACCCATCAAGAAAAAAGGCCGAAAGCGTAATTTCCTCCGCACTTTCGAAATAATTAGTTGGAACAGCAAAAGGATTAGTTTTAGCCATTGCCGCCAGCACTGGTGCATCCTTTTTCCAATCGTTATTTTCTACATTTTCAATCATCACTTATATATGATACAATTTCGGCACAAAGGTTTAATAGTCTATTTCATCATTTGTGATAAAAGCTTCGATTTTTTTTGCAGCGATGTGAAATGATGCTTTTAATGCGCCAACAGTTGTGCCCAACACTTCCGATATTTCTTCATATTTCATGTCGTCGAAGTATTTCATATTGAAAATGATGCGTTGCTTTTCGGGAAGCGTAAGAATGGCTTTCTGCAATTTGAGCTCCAATTTATCGCCATTGAAATAAGACGACGCAACGAGGTTTTCGGCGAGTTCTGACGACACTTCATCTAACGGTGTGTTGTTCTTCTGCTTTTGCTTGTTCAAAAACGTGATGGATTCGTTTGTTGCGATGCGATAAATCCACGTGTACAGTTGTGAATCGCTTCTAAACTTGTCGAGGTTTTTCCAAACCTTAACAAAAACTTCCTGCAACAAGTCGTCGCAGTCATCATGATTGAGCACCAATCGTCGGATGTGCCAGTAAATTTTCTGCTGATATTTCTTTAATAACAAGTTAAAAGCTTCATTTCGAGTACGCTCGACAGCAAACATGGCTAGTATTTCTGAATCTTCGACTTGTTTCATTAACGGGACAGTTATTTATTTTATCGCAAGGTTATTTAACAGAAAGACACAAAATACACCAGATATACTCAGCGTAATTTTGCGTCTTACTGATTTTATTCCTAAAATCTTTGGTCTAATCTACTACTTAAACAAGAAAGATTAAGAGGTAGCACGTTTCAATAATTCTGAACACGAAACACGTTAGGAGCATCATCCTTTTGTATCTCGAAAATCCATAAATCGTGTCTATTTTTTTCTGCCAAGTACTTTTTGTACCGCTTCAACGATGTCAACGGTATCGAGTCCGTATTTTGCCATTAATTGATCAGGTGTTCCGCTTTCGCCGAAAGTGTCATTAGTGGCTACAAACTCTTGCGGAGTTGGCAACTCTGTAGTAAGCAGGCGTGCAACGCTTTCGCCCAAACCGCCAAACTTGTTGTGCTCCTCGCAAGTAACTACACAACCTGTTTTCTTAACCGATTTTAAGATGGCCTCGTCATCCAACGGTTTAATCGTGTGGATGTTTATAATTTCGGCATCAATGCCCATATCTGCCAATTTTTCTCCAGCCTCAATTGCTTTCCAAACCATGTGGCCAGTCGCAATAATGGTTACATCAGTACCTTCGTTTACCATCCACGCTTTACCAATCTCGAACTTTTGATCAGGATCTGTAAATACAGGAATAACCGGGCGACCGAAGCGTAAGTAAACGGGACCTTCGTACTCGGCAATGGCCATGGTAGCAGCCTTGGTTTGATTGTAATCGCAAGGGTTGATTACCACCATCCCCGGCAACATTTTCATTAAGCCTATATCTTCTAAAATTTGGTGGGTTGCACCATCTTCGCCCAATGTTAATCCAGCATGAGATGCACAAATTTTAACGTTCTTGTTAGAATAAGCTACCGACTGACGAATTTGATCGTAAACTCGACCTGTAGAAAAGTTGGCAAATGTTCCTGTAAACGGAATTTTACCGCCAATTGTCATTCCGGCGGCAATACCAATCATATTTGCTTCTGCAATGCCCACCTGGGTAAAACGCTCAGGGAAATCTTTGATAAAGGCATCCATTTTAAGCGATCCAACTAAGTCGGCACAAAGTGCAACAACATTTTCGTTTTTCTTTCCGGCTTCATGTAGGCCAGCTCCAAATCCCGAACGAGTATCTTTTTTCTCTGTGTATGTATATTTTTTCACCTTGTTTATATTTTTATTTAGCTGCGTTCAAGCTTGCTCCGCAGGTTTTCAATGTGTTTTTAGATATGAGATTTTAGATATTCGATATGAGACTCAAATCTCATATCTCGCATCTCCAATCTAATTTAGTAATCCCCTAATGTTTCGGGCAATTGTGCCAAGGCCGTGGCCAGCTGCTCATCATTTGGAGCCGTTCCGTGCCATTTATGCGTACCCATCATGTAATCTACACCAGCACCCATTTGTGTGCTCATTAAATTTAAGATTGGCTTACCCTTTCCTGTCAACGTTTTGGCATAATGCAAGCCCTCAACAATCGAACGCATGTCGTTTCCATCGGTGTTGATTACGTGCCATCCAAAAGCTTCAAATTTAGCCTGTAAGCTATCTAACGAAAGTACTTTTTTAGTCGGGCCATCAATTTGCTGGCCGTTGTAATCTACGCTGCAAATTAAGGTATCCAGCTCATGAAAAGGCGCAAACATTGCAGCTTCCCAGTTCTGGCCTTCCTGCAGCTCTCCGTCACCGTGTAAGGTAAAAACATACGATTTGTCGCCGTTTAACCTTTTAGTTAATGCAGCACCAATCGCTACCGACATGCCCTGGCCTAACGAGCCCGAGGCAATGCGAATGCCCGGTAAACCTTCGTGCGTGGTTGGGTGACCTTGCAATCTCGAATCCAGCTTACGAAAAGTTGCCAGTTCACTTTTATCAAAATACCCCGCATGGGCTAACGTACTGTACCATACAGGTGAAATATGTCCGTTCGAAAGGAAGAACAAATCTTCGCCAACACCGTCCATACTAAAATCCTTTTTATGATTTAACACCTCAAAATACAAGGCGGTAAAAAAATCGGCACAGCCTAAAGAACCACCTGGGTGGCCCGATTGGCATCCATGAACCATTCTCACGATATCTCGTCTTATTTGCGAGGCAATATCTTCTAGCTCTTTAATTGTATGTTTCATTAAAATAAGAGGTTGTTGTTACAAAGCAAAGTTAATATTTTAACTGCTATATCATAATTACTTGTTTATTAAATCGAGCACCTGCTGCGTAGCATTTTTCGTATCTACCTTTTTTATGACGTGCAAAATCTTTCCTTCGCCATCAATAATAAAGGTTGTACGCACAGTGCCCATGTATTTTTTGCCGTACATGTTTTTCTCGGCCCAAACCCCGTAATCAGTCACTATTTTCTGGTCGGTATCGGCCAGTAAAGTAAAAGGTAAACTGTGTTTGGTAATAAACTTTTGATGCGACTTTTCGTCATCAACACTAACGCCCAAAACCACAATGCCCTTAGCCTGCAGGCCCTGGTAATTGTCCCTGAAGTCGCAGGCTTCCGCTGTACATCCCGGTGTATCATCTTTAGGATAAAAGTATAAAACAACCGTTTTGCCCTTGTAATCGCTTAACGAAATTTCATTGCCATTTTGGTCTTTTGAGGTAATAGCAGGCGCCTGATCTCCTTCTTTAAGTTCTTCCATTTTTTAAATGATTGAATTTTGTTATGGTTGAGTGATTGTTTTGCAAGGTAAACAGTTTAATTCGTTATAGTGTTTAAATAGACGACAAATATGACTTCAACTTGTTATACACAAAATTTACGGATTTCTTACTTTAGAACAGTAGCTGCAGCTTTCCATTTTAATGTTCGTCCCATTTTGTGCTCATAACTGCCCATCCTAATGCTATTAAGTTAAGCTTGTCAATTGTCATCCGATAGCTATCGGATCTGAGCGGAGTCGAAGACCCTTTCTATAGGATAAAACGAAAAATATCTATCCTTCGACTAAGCCTGTATTGAGCGTAGTCGAAATGCTCAGGATGACAATATTTTTTCGTTTTATCCTTAACTTAATAGCATTGCTGCCCGTCCGGTCAGGCGGGCGCTCAGGGTGACAATGTTTTTCAGTTTTATCCTTAACTAAACAGCTTTCAATTTCAAGCAACAAAACATTGATTATCTTAAGAAAGAAATTTCGTATCGCCTTACATTGTCTTTCATATCCGTTACCACGAGTGATAACGAATGTTTTCCGGCTGCGGTTCGTTCGTCGAAACTGTGCCAAAGTGTGGCTGTCTTCGTGTCAAACTCCATTAAAACCCATTTCCCATCAATGTATCCATCAAAAGATTTAATGCCCGATAGATTGTCGCTAATTTTAAATATCATTTTCGACAAAGACGACATGTTTTTGCCGGCGACAATATTTACAGGAATAATTCTTGGCGGGGTGGTATCGGTAGAAATATAGTAACTACCGAAGTTCCTCGGACTGGCTTTGATATAACCATCTTCAAAGTAGCCGCCTTGTGAGGAACCACCCGAACTAACAATTAGCGCCTTGCTTCTTAAATCTTCTGGTAAATCGCCTGCCTTGATCCATAAATCGAAGCCAATATGAAGGGGCGTATATCGATTATGAATCTGATGCATTGCAGAAAAAGCATTTCCGGCCGGTTTTGGAAGCCGTTTGTAAGTGAAGTTTAAATCGTTGTATAGCGTGCCTTGCTTAAAAATTGCTTTTACTCCCTCGGCATTAAATTCATTTAACTTGTTATAAGGATAGATAATTCCGGCAGGAATGGTGGGCACTGCAGTTGGTGCAGAACCAGCGTTAACCGTAAAGGGAAGCGTAGAGGAGTTGCCTTTCGAATCGGTAACAATGTACCTAACCTGATGCGATGCGCCATCATTAAAGTTGATTCGGCCACTGTTTATCAATCCGCTATAAATTTTTAGTGGGTTTCCCGGATCGACAAAACTTTTTTGAATACTCCTTTTTGTATTTAAATAAGTAGGGTAATCGATGTGCGAATTAATCGCCTTGCTGTTTTCAAAGGCGAAGCGTTCTAGCGCCGAGGTGTAAACCATTTTTCCGTCTACTTCCAGTTGAATGGAGTAAACGCCGTTAGTTCCCGACAAGCCATTATGACGATCGGTTACAACAATTCCGAAACCGACTTCACCGGTTAAACTTATTGGGGCTAGCGTTTTATAGTTTCCATTTGCGCCCGATATTGCAATTGCCTCTTTTGAAATCGATTCATTAAAAACTTGTCCGTTTAACCTATACGCGTAAAGCCCGTGAATCACAGGAGGAATATTATCGGGAATGTTGATTCCAAAAAATTGTGGGTTGATCGTTTCTTCTGTCTTGGTATCCCTAATTTCGAAGTGCAAATGTGGGCCGCCAGAGCTTCCCCTGTTTCCCGACCAGGCAATGATTTCACCCTTGCGCACCGGAATTAACGCCGCATCAGGAAACTCATCAAGTTCGAATGTTTTTTTTTCGTATTCAAGGTTTTTAACAATCGTAGCTATCTTAGGCGCAAAGCGTTGTAAATGCCCGTACACCGTTGTGTACCCGTTGGGATGGTTGATGTAAAGTGCCTGGCCAAAACCACTGTTTTGAACCCGTAATCTCGAGATATAGCCGTCGGCAACAGCGTAAACGGGGTATCCTTCGCGTTGATTGGTTCTAAAATCTATTCCCGAGTGAAAGTGATTACCGCGAATTTCGCCAAACGATCCTGCCAGGGCAGGAGGCATGATATCCAACGGCTGCCGAAAATCGGTAATCGGGTATTTATTATCGGTAAATATTTGTTGTGCCGTAACGTGGCTGGTAATTAGTAAAAAACAAAGGCAAAGGGCGATTTTAAATGTATGGTGGATTTGTCGTTTTATCATTCGTTATTTTACTTCAAAATTTAACAGCTGTCTTCCCTCAAGCGATGCTTCCAGCTTATCGCCCTGATTAATTTTTCCAACCCCTTCCGGCGTTCCGGTAAAAATCAGATCGCCTTTTTTTAAGGTAATGTATTGAGAAACGAAGCTTATTATCTTCTCGAACGAGAACAACAAATTTTTAGTGTGCCCTTGCTGACGGGTTTCGCCATTTATTTTTAGCTCGAAGTTTAAGTCGTAAAGATTTTCGAAATCATTTTTCGGCAAAAAGATACTTATCGGCGCCGAGTGATCAAAAGCCTTGGCAAGCTCCCAAGGAAGTCCTTTTTCTTTGTGTTTGCCTTGAATATCGCGGGCCGTGAAATCTATTCCGAGGCCAACTTCATCAAAATAATTAGATGCAAATTTCTCCGCAATGTGCTTACCTTCTTTGCAAACCTTTAAAACCACTTCCAGTTCGTAATGGATTTCGCTTGAGAAATCCGGCAGATAAAACGGTTTATTGTCTTTTAGCAAAGCCGTGTCCGGCTTCATAAAAATTACAGGCGTTGTCGGAACGGGATTGTTCAGTTCCTTGGCGTGTTCCGCATAGTTGCGGCCTATGGCGATGATTTTCATTTTTAATATGTGTTAGTTGTTTAATCGGTTAATCGCCGATGCGTAATTGAATGTAATGGCTAACTATTTTAAACAGTTTTACAATTACCTTGGCATGATGCAACAGTTAACCCGTTTATCAAGTTAAACAGCTTAACAAACGTGCCGCCCATACCGATTCAAAAATAGAAAAGAAATTGATGTTATAAAACCGAGATTCGCTTTACCTGGCTTTCAGGGCCGGCAATTACACGTAAAAAGTAAATACCTGGGTTTACCCTGCTCGGCATGGTGAAAGTTTTGGTCTGCTCACCGGCATTTAACCTTTCGTTTAGCAAAGTGACTACTTCATTGCCAAGTAAATCGATAACCTTAATCGTAGTCTGTACATTATCCTTCCCAATGGATAAGATTACGTTCAACTGGTCTTCAACCGGGTTTGGATAAATTTTTACGATAGTGAGCAATTTGTCTTTCGCCGCCGCAACGGTATTGCCTTTGCTCGCAGAAGAATAGGTGTTAAACATCCCGGCTCCACCGATAGACATGTAAAGTGGCCGATAAGGTTGAATGTTTGCTTTGATTTCCGGAATCCGGCTGATCTTTTTGCTTCTGTTTTTTAAGCTAATGTGAATACTATCAGTTTGTTGAGCCCAAGAATTTGCACTGCACAACAAAACCATACACATGATGTATAGTAGTTTGGTGAGCAACGTTATTCTTTTGTAGAGTTTCATCAAATTGGTAAAGCAAATGTATTAATTTAAAACAAAGAAATTAAACATTTTGTTTAAAAGCCATATTTTAACACAATTTAACAATAATTTTTGTTTTCGCAAAGTGTGAAAAATACACAATAATTTGGTTGTTAATTTGTTAGAGTTTTTTACTTTTGCCGCATAAATAATAACGACGTGTCAAATCATAAAAATGTCAACGCCTTAACGGCCGGAGGAGTACTGGTTAGTTTGGGGATTGTTTTCGGCGATATCGGTACTTCACCTTTATACACCTTAAAGGCAATTTTTAAAACTGCAAAAGAAATAGCGGAAAAAGGTGGGGGAGGTGGTTCGTACATCAATCCAGATCTGGTTTTAGGGGCGCTATCGTGTGTTATTTGGACGCTTACCCTTCAAACCACCATAAAATACGTAATGATCACATTGCGTGCTGATAACAAGGGCGAGGGTGGAATTTTCTCCCTTTATTCGTTGGTAAGAAAGAAAGCGAAATGGCTCGTTATACCGGCAATTATAGGCGGTGCGGCGCTTTTGGCCGATGGTATGATTACCCCAAGTATTACCGTTACGTCGGCTATCGAAGGACTTAAGCTTAAATTTCCCACCGTTCAGGTCTTACCAATTGTGCTCACTATTATAGCTTTATTGTTTATCATTCAACAATTTGGTACCAATTTGGTCGGCAAGCTTTTCGGCCCGATTATGTTCTTATGGTTTGCAGCGTTGGGTGTGTCGGGTTTGGGACAAATTATTCACGATCCTTCAATTTTCAGGGCGTTAAACCCATATTACGCTATTCATCTTTTGGTAACCAACCCCGGCGCATTGGCCATATTAGGGGGTGTTTTCCTATGTACCACAGGAGCCGAAGCGCTTTATTCGGATTTAGGCCATTGCGGCAGACAGAACATCAGGATCAGTTGGATTTTCGTAAAGCTGATGCTCATATTCAACTATTTAGGGCAGGGTGCCTGGGTTTTAAAAAATCCAAATTACGATCCGCACCTGGTAAATCCGTTCTTTGAGCTGGTGCCTCCAGGTATGGTGTTGTACATGGTTGGCCTCGCTACTGCCGCCGCGGTAATCGCGTCTCAAGCAATGATCTCAGGTTCATTTACGCTGATATCAGAGGCCGTTCGCTTAAATTTATGGCCAAAGGTAAGAATCAACTACCCAAGCGTGCAAAAAGGACAATTATATGTTCCATCGATAAACTGGTTACTTTGTATAGGCTGTATCATTATCGTTTTGATTTTCAAAAAATCTGATAATATGGAGGGGGCATACGGCCTCGCCATTAACCTTACGTTTTTAATGACAACGGTTTTGGTGGCTGTTTATATGCTCAGAAAGAAATTTCCAAAGTATCTGATTATAATTTTCGTTGCCATTTACGGCGCAATCGAGTTGGCGTTCTTGGCGGGTAACCTATTCAAATTTATACACGGAGGCTGGGTAACATTGTTAATTGGCTGTGGCTTATTGAGCGTAATGTGGACCTGGTACAATTCTCGCAAAATCAAAAACCGTTTTGTAAAATATGTCGAAATTGAGGATTATTATCCAGTTTTGAGCGAATTAAGCAACGATGAGGCTGTACCAAAATATTGCTCGCAACTGGTATATTTAACCAGTGCCAACTTCAAGACGGAAATCGAATCGAAAATTATTTACTCCATTATTCAAAAAGAACCCAAGCGTGCCGATGTTTATTGGCTGGTTCACGTTGATGTAATGGACGAACCGTATACGTTAGATTATAAGGTGGAATTTTTGATACCGGGGAAACTGATTCGCGTAGATTTTAGGTTGGGTTTCAGAGTAGAACAGCGCGTAAACCTGCTTTATCGCAAAGTGGTTGAGGAACTGGTGAAAAACGGCGAAATAGACATTACAAGCCAGTACCCTTCTTTAAACAGACACAAAATTGCAGGCGATTTCAGGTTCGTTTTGTTAGAGAAACACCTCTCGAAGTTTGCAAAGCTGAGCTTTTATGAGCGTACTGTTATGGACTATTATTTCATTTTGAAAAAAATGAGCTTGTCAGAGGAAAGAAGTTTTGGGTTGGATAGCAGTTATGTAGATGTTGAAAAAGTTCCGTTGATTTTTGTAACGCCAGACGACATCGAACTGAACAGATTGCCAGTTTAACACATGAGAATTGCAGTTTTAATATTGGGCACTTGCCTCTTTATTGCAGGCCCGGCGGCTAAAATTTACGAGCTAGACCATGCCAATAGTTATATGATTGCTTCGGGCCTGGGCTTGGTGATGATTACCGCTTTGGCGTTCATAAAAAGGAAATAGCCTGGATTAAAGGTTGTTGTCTTACTTGCTGTCATCCTGAAGGCAGTGAAGGATTCAAAAGCGATGGACAAGATTTACTTCGTCGCTGCTTCGCGATCTCTAAACTACGGGTTGGTATTCCATTTGTTTTCGTTCCTCATCGTTGCAGGCTTCCCGTATTGTCGGGTCTAAATTTGTGATTAAAGATCTGTTTTTTGGAGAGCAATACCCGTGCTAGTCGGGTGCATCAGTCCCGCCACCATTCCAAGTCCGCGGTTTCGTTCCTCACCCTTTGCGGGCTTTCCATTTTGTCGGGTCTAGATTACTCGGGCCAGAATCGGTGAAACTATCCATTGTTTCTAAACCAGATCGAAGCGGGATGCCGATTATTTCTATCGGCAGAAGCGGGAGCGGGGCTGCAGGCCGCCAATGATTACTGAGCGTTCGTTTCCAAATAAAGAGCGAAAGATATTGATTAACGATCTGTTTTTTTGGAGAGCAATACCCGTGCTAGTCGGTTGCATCTGTCCCGCCACCATTCCAAGTCCGCGGTTTCGTTCCTCACCCTTGCGGGCTTTCCATTTTGTCGGGTCTAGATTAATCGGGTCAGAATCGGGGAAACTATCCATTGTTTCTAAACCAGATCGAAACGGGATGCCGATTATTTCTATCGGCAGAAGCGGGAGCGGGGCTGCAGGCCGCCAATGATTACTGAGCGTTCGTTTCCAAATAAAGGAGCGAAAGATCTTGATTAACGATCTATTTTTTTGGAGAGCAATACCCGTGCTTGTCGGCTGCATCAGTCCCGCCACCATTCCAAGTCCGCGGTTTCGTTCCTCACCCTTTGCGGGCTTTCCATTTTGTCGGGTCTAGATTACTAGGGTCAGAATCGGGGAAACTATCCATTGTTTCTAAACCCGATCGAAGCGGGATGCCGAT
>Ga0308165_1004233_pt1 | contig 14400 bp, 12 predicted proteins | sample PhyWR2_FD_201032 | JGI IMG/M metagenome (GOLD analysis project Ga0308165, IMG submission 201032) | Phyllosphere microbial communities from UC Gill Tract Community Farm, Albany, California, United States - DLSLW.R2 | ecosystem: Host-associated > Plants > Phyllosphere > Unclassified | place: USA...
TGCGGTATTCCCCGAGAGTGACAGTTATTTCCGCCCCAAGCAAGACGATGCACCAGGTCCAGTAGACCCAGACGAACAGAATCGGCACGACAGCCAGCACGCCATAAATCAGCTGATAGGAAGGGAACGTGGTGATGTAAAGTGCGAAACCTTTTTTACCTAATTCAAAGAGAATGGCCGCGACCAGGGCGCCCACAATCGCATCGCGATTCGGGACGCGCAGCGTGGGCACGATGCTATAAAGCAGCCAAAAGGAGAGCCACGACAGGATCAGCGGAAATATCCGCAGCACGTTATCAATCACCGTGTTCAGCTCGCTGGCCCAGCGCAACGACAGCAGATACGAACTGATAGCCAGACTCGCCCCGGCCAGCAGCGGGCCGAGGGTTAAAATCATCCAGTAGACGGCGAAAGAGTAAACTTTGGGCCGCACTTTTTTGCTGCGCCAAATCGTGTTTAACGCGCTATCGATGGCATACATCAACAGTAGCGCCGTGACGATCAGCCCGCAGGCACCGACGGCCGTCATCTTGCTGGAGTTGGCGACAAACTGTTCGATGTAGCGCTGAATGACGTCGCCCGTGGCGGGCATAAAGTTAGCAAAGACAAAGTGGCGCAGCTGAATGCTCACTTCCGAAAACATCGGAAATGCAGCGAACAGCGCAAAAATCACCGCCACCAGCGGCACTAACGAGAGCAACGACACGTAGGCGAGATTGCCCGCCAGCGTAGTCATATTGTCCTCATCAATGCGCTGCCAGAGCAGTTTTACCCATGCCCGAAATGGACGGGTGTGATGATTCGCTTTTTGATGAACGTTTTTTAACATACCTGCTTCGCAAAATAGTTCGGTATCGTCTCTTTTCCGGTCACCAGAATTGACGTAATCCCCAACTGGTTAGCACCTTCTATATTATCGGCATTATCATCAAAAAAGACCGCATCGGCGGCGGAGAAACCTTCGCCCTGCAAGACGGCCTGATAAATTCGCGCCTCGGGTTTACGCATGCCCATCTCCTGGGACAGGTAAATTTTATCGGCTGCTGCGCGGATTTCCGGGTATTCCTCCGGCCAGAAAGTGGTGTGAAGACGGTTGGTATTGGACAGGACCACCACGCGATGCCCCTGCTCACGCAGTTTGTGCATGATGTCGACAACATCCGGACGTATCGCCACGAAGATCGCCTGCCAGCCGTGGGAAAACTGTTCGTAGCTCAGCGGCAAATCCATTTCGTGACACATCGCTTGCGCGAAGGCCTCATCGCTGATTTCACCGCGTTCGTGCTGATGGAACGCCTCGCCCATGGCGAATTTCTGCTTGAGCGTCGCCAGCGGCACACGGCTAAAATCGCTCCATGCGCCCAGCACCCGATTGAAATCGATATCAACGATGACATTTCCTAAGTCAAAGATATAAAGCATGTTTATCTCCCTTTGCGCCGTGAAGAAATAACTGTAGCGGGAAAGATAAGCTTTGGCTATGCGTCAGATTCAGCTTAGAGAAAGAGAAGTGAAAACCCGGCAGATAATGAACCGGGCTGTAAGACGGGGAATCAGCCAGCCTGTGACTCGTCGCTGGAAATGACTTCGACCAGCTCAACCTGGCTCGATTTAAGGATATTTTGCAAGCCCGCACCGGGACGTTCATCGGTAAACAGCGCGGTCACCTGCGCAACGTTGCCAATCTCAACGGCGGCTGACGCGTGGTATTTCGTATGATCGGCAGCGAGTAAAATATGCCGTGAATGGGCAATCATCGTTTTGACGACGCTGGCCTCGTTGACGTCAAACTCCATCATCGCGCCGTCGTTTTCAACAGCGCCCACGCTGGTAACCAGATAATCCGCCCGAAAACCCGACACAAACGCCGTTGCGGCAGGTCCGATGATCCCGCCGTTATGCGGGCGCAACGTGCCGCCCGGGACCATCACTTCGAAGCGCGGGTTTTTGTAGAGAATATGCGCCACCCGCAGGCTGTTGGTGATAATGCGCAGATGGTTATGATTGAGCAGCGCCCGCGCAACATGCTCCACCGTGGTGCCAATGGTGATGAAAATCGTCGATCCGTCCGGGATGTAGTCGGCAATGGCTTCTGCAATCGCCCGCTTCTCTTCGGTCATTGAGACTTCACGCTGTTCAAACGCTGTGTTCACCACGCTTGAGGCGCGCCCCGCGCCACCGTGATGGCGCGTAATCAATCCTTGTTCGCTGAGCTTACGAATGTCGCGGCGCACCGTTTGCGTGGAAACGTCCAGCAACTGCGCGAGCTCATCAATGTTCATGTAACCCCGATCGGCGATCAACGTTAGCAGCTGGTCGTGTCGTGGATTACCGGTCATTTCGGTAAGGTTCATGGGCTGTCCTTTAAAAACCATCACGCCCCGCATTTTATACAAAAAGTGACAAGAAAGAGCGGGTTTGATCACAGTCAGGTATTCCCGCCCGTCCGCCGGGTCGCGTGCATTTCAGCGCAGCCACTGCGCTGGCGAAGCGAACCGCGTCTGCCACAGGTTCGTTTTGCGCCAACGCCACCGCCAGTGCGCCGTGGAAAACGTCGCCCGCGCCGGTCGTATCCACCACTTGAATACTGAATCCAGGCTGATGCGAAAGGCGTCCTTGATCGAGCCAGTAACAGCCCTCTTTCCCATGAGTGACATAGACATGTCCATTTGTGAGCGTTTTTGCTTTTTTCAGCGCGTCTTCAGGATCGGTCATGTGGGTCAAACGCTGCAGGCCAGGGGCAGAAAACGCGGCATGGTCGCTCAACGTCACCAGCTCGGCGATATCCTGCGGGGTAATATCCGCATCTAACACCGTGGTCACGCCCTGCTGACGCGCCAGAGTGAACGCTTGCTTCGCGCCGTCGTGCCAACGCACATCCGCCAGCACCACGTCCCACTGAGAAAAGTCGATATCCTGCAACCAGTCAGCGCTTGCGGGCAAATCCGGGCTGGGATAGTTGGCAATAATTCTTTCGCCGCTGGCATCCACCAGCACCGCTGATTGCGATGACCGCGCCCCTTCAAAGACACGCGTATAGCAGGTATTTACGCCCAGGGACTCCAGCTCCGCGAGCAGCCTGTTGCCGGTATCGTCATCGCCCACCCGACCAATAAAGTCCACCTCAGCGCCCAGTTTCGCCGCTGCCACAGCCGCCGTTGCCGCCGGGCCGCCGCCCACTTCCGTGTAGTTGTTTGCCACATATTTCCCTCCCTCTTTCGGTAAGTCACTGAGATACCAGATGCGATCCAACACGGTTATACCTACACAGGCGATTCGAGTCATGGTGATTCCTTTTACGTTTTCGATGCTGACATTTTAATTTCATCAAATGTTTAAAAAGTGACCCGTGTCAATTTTTTGACTATAAATTACAAATACGATCAAAAACAGACAACACAAACGCTCACTAACTGACAAACAGTGACAACCACGCATCGGCAGGAGAGAAGTATGTCAGTAATCGCATTTATAGGTTTAGGGCAAATGGGCGCGCCGATGGCGAGCAATCTGCTTAAACACGGTCATCAGCTTAACGTTTTTGATGTGAATCCGCAGGCGGTACAGGCGCTGGTCGAGAAAGGCGCGAAGGCCTCAGCCACGCCTGCGAACGCAGCCGTAGACGCGGAATTCGTTATCACCATGCTGCCCAACGGCGATCTGGTTCGCAGCGTGCTGTTGGGTGAAAGCGGCATTTGTGAAGGTTTATCACGCGAGGCGCTGGTGATTGATATGTCGACCATTCACCCGCTGCAAACCGACAAGCTGATTACCGAAATGAGCGCCAAAGGATTCAGCATGATGGACGCTCCGGTAGGACGCACCTCCGATCACGCTATCGCCGGTACGCTGCTATTGCTGGCAGGCGGCACGGCGCAGCAGGTGGAACGCGCCACGCCAGTGCTAATGGCGATGGGGAATGAGCTTATCGAAGCCGGCGGTCCCGGCATGGGGATCCGCGTCAAGCTCATCAACAACTACATGAGTATTGCCCTGAACGCCCTTTCCGCCGAAGCCGCCGTGCTGTGCGAAGCGCTGGGGCTTTCTTTCGACGTGGCGCTGAAAGTGATGAGCGGCACGCCGGCAGGCAAAGGGCATTTCACTACCTCATGGCCGAACAAGGTGCTGAAAGGCGATCTTTCTCCGGCCTTCATGATCGACCTGGCGCACAAAGATCTGGGGATTGCGCTCGATGTAGCTAATCAGCTGCACGTCCCCATGCCGCTTGGTGCAGCGTCTCGTGAAGTTTACAACCAGGCTCGCGCCGCCGGACGCGGTCGCGAAGACTGGACGGCCATCCTCGAACAGGTTCGCGCATCCGCCGGGCTGAACAATCAACATTGATAAGCAAAAGGACTCCCCAATGACCTCTTACACCCTGAAAGATATCACCCGACCTTCCGGCGGTTTTGCCATGCTCGCCGTCGATCAGCGCGAAGCGATGCGCATGATGTTTGCCGCGGCGGGCGCGCCGACTCCGGTGACCGACGGGCATTTAACTGATTTCAAAGTGAATGCGGCAAAAATCCTGTCGCCGTACGCCTCCGCCATTCTGGTCGATCAGCAGTTCTGCTATCGCCAGATCGTCGAGCAACACGCGGTGGCCAAAAGCTGCGCCATGATCGTCGCAGCTGACGAATTTATTCCGGGCAACGGTATTCCGGTGGACAGCGTGGTGATTGATAAAAGCGTCGATCCGCAGGCGGTCAAACGTGACGGCGGTAAAGCGCTGAAGCTGCTGGTGCTGTGGCGTAGCGATGAAGACGCACAGCAGCGTCTGGAGATGGTGAGCGAGTTTAATCAGCTGTGCCACAGCAACGGGCTGCTGAGCATTATCGAGCCGGTGGTCCGTCCGCCGCGCCGTGGTGCTGTCTTTAACCGCGAACAGGCCATTATCGACGCGGCAAAAGAGCTGGGTAACAGCGGCGCCGACCTCTATAAAGTCGAGATGCCGCTGTATGGCAAAGGCTCGCAGCAAGAACTGCTGGCCGCCTCGCACAAGCTCAATGAGCAGATCAATATGCCGTGGGTGATCCTCTCTTCCGGCGTAGACGAGAAGTTGTTCCCGCGCGCCGTTCGCGTGGCAATGCAGGCAGGTGCGTCCGGATTCCTGGCGGGTCGCGCCGTGTGGTCATCCGTTGTTGGCCTGCCGGACACCCCTTTAATGCTACGTGATGTTTCCGCTCCCAAACTTCAACACTTAGGCGAAATTGTCGACGAGATGATGGCCCGCCGCTAATACAAGGACAGCTTTAATGAAATGGTTTAACACGCTGAGCCACAACCGCTGGCTTGAACAAGAGACTGACCGCATTTTTGATTTCGGCAAAAATTCCGCCGTCCCTACCGGTTTCGGCTGGTTAGGAAATACCGGCCTGGTTAAAGATGACATGGGCACCCATCTGTGGGTCACGGCCAGAATGCTGCACGTATATGCCGTTGCGGCAGGTATGGGTCGTCCCGGTGCATATTCTCTGGTAGAGCACGGCATCAACGCTCTGAACGGAGCGCTACACGATAAAAAGCACGGCGGCTGGTATGCCTGCGTGAATGACGAAGGTGTTATCGATGCCTCCAAGCAGGGCTATCAACACTTCTTCGTACTGCTCGGCGCGGCCAGCGCAGTCACCACCGGTCACCCCAAAGCCCGCCAGCTTTTGGACGATGCCATTGAGGTGATCGAGAAATACTTCTGGAGCGAAGAGGAGCAGATGTGCCTGGAGTCCTGGGATGAAGCCTTTAGCAAAACCGAGGATTACCGTGGCGGCAACGCCAATATGCACGCCGTGGAAGCGTTCCTGATTGTGTATGACGTGACCCACGACCGGAAATGGCTCGATCGCGCCCTGCGCGTATCCTCAGTCATCATTCATGACGTGGCGCGCAAAGGCGAGTATCGCGTTAACGAACACTTCGATACCCACTGGAACCCGATCCGCGATTACAACAAAGATAATCCTGCCCACCGCTTCCGCGCCTACGGCGGTACGCCGGGCCACTGGATTGAGTGGGGTCGCCTGATGCTGCACCTGCGCGCTGCGCTGGAAGCACGCTTCGAAACGCCGCCGGAGTGGCTGCTGGAAGATGCTATAGGGCTGTTCCACGCCACGATCCGCGACGCATGGGCACCCGATGGCGCAGACGGCATTGTTTATACCGTCGGCTGGGACGGCAAACCTATCGTGCGCGAGCGCGTACGCTGGCCAATTGTTGAAGCCATGGGTACCGCCTATGCGCTGTATACCGTCACCGGCGATCCGCAGTACGAAGCCTGGTATCAGACCTGGTGGGAGTACTGCATCAAGTACCTGATGGATTACGAAAACGGGTCCTGGTGGCAGGAGCTGGATACCAACAATGAAGTGACCACGAAAGTCTGGGACGGCAAGCAGGATATTTATCACCTGCTGCACTGCCTGGTGATCCCGCGTCTGCCGCTGGCTCCAGGATTAGCACCCGCCGTTGCAGCAGGTCTGCTGGATATAGACGCCAGATAACCCGCAGGAAGGGAAGCAAAATGCATAAGAGTGGACAAACCGTGGTGCTTCGGGCGGGTGATTATCAGGCAAAGATTGTCACCACCGGAGCGGGGCTGGCAGAACTGACATTAAAGGGGCGTCATCTGGTTCTGTCGCACGAACCCGACGCGCTGCCCCAGGCGCATATGGGAAAGGTGCTTCTTCCATGGCCAAACCGTATTGCGAACGGTCGTTATCGCTTCGCCGGACAAATATTACTGCCGGCCATTAATGATCGCGCTTCCGGTGCGGCCATTCATGGTCTGCTGGCGTGGCATAACTGGCACATTGCTCGTCAGTCCTCCTGCGAGGTGGTACTGACGGCGTTTTTGCCGCCGAACTACGGTTATCCCTTTATGCTGAGCGCCGAAGTCACCTGGTCGCTGGATAGCACTGCGGGCCTCCAGGCCCGCATCAGCGCAACCAACATCGGTGATACCCCCGCGCCATATGGCGCGGGGGTACATCCCTATCTGACCTGCAATCTCGACCCCGTGGACAGATGTGATTTACAGCTGCCCGCTAGCAGGATATTCAACCCCGAAACCCGGCAATACGCCGATGTTGCAGGTACGGCGCTGGATTTCTCCCATCCACACAGTATTGGCGACACCTGCATCGATCACAGTTTTGCCCTTCTCTCCCGGGCGACGCCGTGGGAAGTGCGATTAACCAGTCCGATTCAAAACATGGCGGTGTGGCTGCGCGCTTCACAGCCCTGGATTCAGGTCTACTCCGGCGAAAAACTTAACCGCGCCGGGCTTGCCGTCGAGCCGATGAGCTGTCCCCCGGATGCCTTTAACTCCGGTATTGATGTCGTCCAGCTATCACCTGGGGAGACCCACCAGCTCAGTTTTGCGATCGGCGGAGAATAAAAATAACAACCCTTACTGAATACCCGACAACAGAGGTCATCATGAATGCACAATACTCTGGGTTGAATGATATTACCCTCAACCTACTCAACGACGGTTTCACCCTACTTTATCAGCAGCGTCTGATTTTGCGTCACACCCACCAGTCGCCTTGTCTGTGGATTGGCGCAGGCGAAGCGGACATTGAGATGTTTCGCGGCAATTTCAGCATCAAAGACCAGCTTCACGAGAAGATTGCCCTGACCGAAGCGACCATCGCGAAGCAAAGCGCGGGCTGGGCGATTCGCTTTACCCGCGGCGATACGGTGAGCGCCACGCTGCTGGTTGGCACCGATAAGCAGGGTCGCCTTGAGCTGAAACTTAAAAATGATGCCACCAGCCACAATCGCATCTGGCTGCGCCTGGCGGCCAAGCCTGAAGATCATATCTACGGCTGCGGCGAGCAGTTCTCTTATTTCGACCTGCGCGGCATGCCGTTCCCGCTGTGGACCAGCGAACAGGGCGTGGGTCGTAACAAACAGACTTACGTTACCTGGCAAGCCGACTGCAAAGAAAACGCGGGCGGCGACTATTACTGGACCTTCTTCCCGCAGCCGACGTTTGTCAGCACACAGAAGTATTACTGCCACGTCGATAACAGTTGCTACATGAATTTCGACTTCAGCGCGCCTGAATTCCACGAGCTAGCATTCTGGGAAGATAACGCCACTCTGCGCTTCGAATGCGCGGAAACCTACGTCAATCTGCTGGAAAAATTGACCGGACTGCTGGGCCGTCAGCCCGAGCTGCCGGACTGGGTGTACGACGGCGTGACGCTGGGTATTCAGGGCGGGACGGACGTTTGCCAGCACAAGCTGGACACCATGCGAAACGGTGGTGTTAAGGTCAACGGCATTTGGGCGCAGGACTGGTCCGGCATTCGGATGACCTCTTTCGGCAAACGCGTGATGTGGAACTGGAAGTGGAATAGCGAGCTGTATCCGCAGCTTGAACAACGTATTCCGCAGTGGAAAGACGAAGGCGTGCAGTTCCTCTCTTACATCAACCCGTATCTCGCCAGCGATAAAGATCTGTGCGAAGTGGCCTCGCAGCGCGGCTATCTGACCAAAGATGCCCACGGCAAGGATTACCACGTCGAGTTCGGCGAATTCTATGCGGGCGTGATTGACCTGACCCATCCGGAAGCCTACGACTGGTACAAAGAGGTGATCAAAAAGAACCTAATCGAGCTGGGCTGCGGCGGCTGGATGGCCGACTTTGGCGAATATCTGCCGACCGATACCTTCCTGCATAACGGCGTGAGCGCGGAGATCATGCATAACGCCTGGCCTGCGCTGTGGGCGAAATGTAATTACGAAGCGCTGGAAGAGACCGGCAAGCTCGGGGAAATCCTGTTCTTTATGCGCGCGGGCTACACCGGCAGCCAGAAGCACTCGCTGATGATGTGGGCGGGCGATCAGAACGTCGACTGGAGCCTGGACGACGGGCTGGCCTCGGTGGTTCCGGCGGCGCTGTCGCTGGCGATGACCGGACACGGCCTGCACCACAGCGACATCGGCGGGTACACCACGCTGTTCGACATGAAACGCAGCAAAGAGCTGCTGCTGCGCTGGTGCGACTTCAGCGCCTTTACGCCGATGATGCGTACTCACGAAGGTAACCGCCCAGGTGATAACTGGCAGTTTGATGCCGACGCTGAAACCATCGCCCACTTTGCGCGGATGACCACCGTCTTCACCACCCTAAAGCCGTACATCAAAGACGCGGTGGCGCAGAACGCCAAAAGCGGCCTGCCGGTGATGCGCCCGCTGTTCCTGCATTACGAGGACGACACCCAGACCTACACGCTGAAATATCAGTACCTGTTCGGTCGCGATCTGCTGGTGGCGCCAGTGCATGAAGAGGGACGCAGTGACTGGACGCTTTATTTGCCGCAGGACAATTGGGTCAACGCCTGGACCGGTGAAACGCATCAGGGCGGTGAAGTGACCGTTGATGCCCCGCTCGGTAAACCGCCGGTCTTCTATCGCGAACAGAGTGAATGGCAGCCGTTATTCGCCACGCTGCGTCATATTAACGTGCTGGAATACAAGGATTAATGATGGATTTCTTTATGCTATTTACGCCCGATGGCCTGGCGCTGGATTACAGCACGGTGGTCCTGATTATCGGCATTATGTTCCTGTATACCTTTGTGGGCATTTGCGCAGGCTTTGGCGGCGCGCTGACCACCATGCCGCTGGTTACGCTGTTAATACCGTTAAAAATGGCAGCACCGATGTCGGTGATTGTCGGTACTGCAACTGCCCTATATGCGACGTGGCTGTCGCGCAAGGAGACCAACTGGAAGTCGGCCCTGGTTCTGATTCTGTTTTCGTTTGCTGGCATTCCGGTGGGGATCTACGCCCTTTCCAGTTTGCCCGACCACATAATGAAAGTCGGGCTGGGCAGCTTTTTGATCCTCTACTCCTTTTACAGTTTATTTATCCCGCGCCTACCGGTGTACGACAAAAACTGGATTGCCATGCCGATTGGGGTGATTGCCGGCGCGTTAGGCTCGGCGTTTTCCACTAACGGTCCGCCGGTTGTCATTTACGGCATGCTGCGAAATCTCGGGCCAGCGGCGTTTCGCGGCACCCTGAATGCCTTTTTTACCGCTAACAACATCGCCATTATCGGCGGGTTGACCACCAGCGGAATTTTGACCCTCTCAACCATTAAGCTGGTGCTATTTTGCATCCCGACCATGATCCTCGGCTCGCTGGTGGGGCAGTACGTGCATAAGCGTATTTCGGTGAATGTGTTCCGGGTGATGGTTTTTTTACTGCTGATTGCCTCAGGCGCGATGCTAATTAAAGGTGCGACCGGTATTTCGGCATTCAGCGCTCTGTTACCCGTCTTTGGGGTGTTACTCATTCTGCACCTGCTACTGGGCAAAAAAGTGGCCGCGATTCGAGCATCGCAGTTAGCGCCTCATAGCCCTGTCGTGGAAGAGGGAGAAAAATCATGACCGCTCAGAGCAACGACGTTTCCACCCTGCGTTTGCCGCTGCATGAGAAAATCGCCTACGGGATGGGCGATCTGGGCTCCAATATCCTGTTAGATATCGGCACGCTGTATCTGCTGAAATTTTACACCGACGTGCTGGGATTACCGGGCACCTACGGCGGCATTATCTTTTTGATTGCCAAGTTCTTTACCGCGTTTACCGATATGGGTACCGGGATCATGCTCGACTCGCGGCGCAAGATTGGGCCGAAGGGCAAGTTCCGTCCGTTCGTCCTTTATGCTGCGTTCCCGGTCACGCTGCTGGCGATCGCCAACTTTGTCGGAACGCCGTTTGAGGTCACTGGCAAAACGGTGATGGCGACCGTGCTGTTCATGCTGTATGGCCTGTTCTTTAGCATGATGAACTGTTCCTACGGCGCGATGGTGCCTGCCATCACTAAAAACCCGGACGAGCGCGCCTCGCTGGCAGCATGGCGTCAGGGCGGCGCCACACTGGGTCTGCTGCTGTGTACCGTGGGGTTTGTGCCTGTGATGAATCTCATTGAGGGCAACTCGCAGCTCGGCTATATCTTTGCCGCCACGCTGTTTTCGCTCTTTGGTCTGTTCTTTATGTGGTGTTGCTATCGTGGCGTGAAGGAACGCTATGTCGAGCCGCAGCCCGCCCATCCGACGCAGAAACCGGGGTTGTTGCAGTCTTTCCGCGCCATTGCGGGCAACCGACCGCTGTTTATCCTCTGCATCGCTAACCTGTGCACGCTGGGCGCGTTTAACGTCAAGCTGGCCATTCAGGTTTACTACACGCAATACGTGCTCAACGACCCGATTCTGCTGTCGTATATGGGCTTCTTCAGCATGGGCTGCATCTTTATCGGCGTCTTTATGATGCCCGGTGCGGTGCGTCGCTTCGGCAAGAAAAAAGTCTATATCAGCGGGCTGTTTATCTGGGTTGCGGGCGATCTGTTGAACTACTTCTTCGGCGGCGGATCGGTCAGCTTTGTTGCGTTCTCGTGCCTGGCGTTCTTCGGCTCCGCGTTCGTAAACAGCCTGAACTGGGCGCTGGTGTCCGATACGGTCGAATACGGTGAATGGCGTACGGGCGTGCGTTCAGAGGGTACGGTCTACACCGGATTTACCTTCTTTCGCAAGGTGTCGCAGGCGCTGGCGGGCTTCTTCCCCGGCATTATGTTGACCCAAATCGGCTATGTGCCCAACGTGGTGCAATCGGCGGGAACGGTGGAAGGTTTACGTCAGTTGATCTTCATCTATCCCAGCATTCTCGCGGTGGTCACCATTGTGGCGATGGGATGCTTCTATAACCTCAACGAAAAAATGTACGTGCGTATCGTTGAAGAGATAGAGCTGCGTAAGCGCCCGGCCTGAACGACTTTGAAATAGCGCTCTTCGGGGCGCTATGAGGATCGACTATGAACCACAACACTGATCCGTTAACCCTGAAACTGAGCCTGCGTGAAAAGTGTGCCTACGGGATGGGCGATTTTGGCTCAAACCTGATGCTGTGTATTGGCACGCTGTACCTGCTGAAGTTTTACACCGATGAGCTGGGTATGCCGGCGTTTTACGGCGGCATTATTTTCCTGGTGGCGAAATTCTTCACCGCCTTCACCGATATGCTGACCGGCGTGCTGCTGGATTCACGGCGTAATATTGGTGAACGGGGCAAATTCAGACCGTTTATTTTGTATGCCTCCGTCCCGGTCGCGCTGGTCGCGACGGCGCAGTTTCTGGCAAACGACTTTAGCCTGACGGTGAAAACGGCCATCGCCACCGTGCTGTTTATGATGTTTGGTCTGTTCTACAGCCTGATGAACTGCTCCTACGGGGCGATGGTGCCTGCAATCACCAGGAATCCGAACGAACGTGCGCACCTTGCCGCCTGGCGTCAGGGCGGGGCAACGATCGGATTGTTGCTCTGTACCGTAGGTTTTATGCCGATTCAGGCGCTGTTCGTCAGCCAACCGTCGCTGGGTTATCTGGTGGCGGCGCTGCTGTTCGTGACGCTTGGGCTGTTCTGCATGTGGTGGTGCTATAGCGGCGTGAAGGAGCGCTACGTGGAGGTGACGCCCGAACACCATAAGCCCGGCATTATGAAATCGTTCTGCGCGATTTTTCACAATCCGCCGCTGCTGGTGCTGTGCATCGCCAACCTATGTACGCTGGCGGCCTTCAATATCAAGCTCGCGATTCAGGTCTATTACACCCAGTACGTGCTCAACGATATCCATCTGCTGTCGTGGATGGGCTTTTTCAGCATGGGCTGCATCCTGGTGGGCGTTTTACTGGTGCCCAGCGCGGTGAAGCGCTTTGGTAAGAAGCAGGTGTATTTAGGTGGGCTGACGCTGTGGGCCGTGGGCGATGTACTGAACTTTGTCTGGGGAAGCAGTTCGCTGTCGTTTGTGCTGTTTTCTTGCATGGCGTTTTTCGGCACAGCGTTCGTCAACAGCCTTAACTGGGCGTTGGTACCCGATACCGTCGATTATGGCGAGTGGAAAACGGGTATACGCGCTGAGGGATCGGTTTATACCGGCTATACGTTTTCGCGCAAAATCTCCGCCGCCCTCGCCGGATTCCTGCCGGGCATTATGCTGACGCAGATTGGCTATATTCCGCACGCGGTACAAAACGCGGGCACCCTGCTCGGCCTGCGCCAGTTGATATTTCTTTGGCCGTGCGGCCTGGCGATTATTGCCGCCATCACCATGGGACTGTTTTATAAACTCAACGAAGCGCGCTTCGCATTTATTATTGAGGAGATTGGGAACCGTAAAAAAACCACGCCTATGTCTGAAATGAACCACGAGAATAAAGCGTCAGCCGTCACTTTATAAATACACGTTTAGCCGGTATTCCCTTCCTGTCTGACAGGAGGGGCGGCCCTTCTGTACCTGAAACAGGGAAGAATTATGAAAAAAATAGCCACTGCATTAGTGATTTCATCGGTTTCATGCTCGGCATTTGCCGGGGCGTACGTTGAAACTCGTGAAGCCTATAACACTGCCTCGGAACTGCATGAAGTTATTCTGCGTGCCGGATATAACTTTGATATGGGCGCAGGATTGATGTTTACCAACGCTTATAACGTCGGAAAATGGGATGAGCTAAAACACAGCTATAACGAGATTGAAGGCTGGCATCCGCTGTTCAAACCTACCGACAAACTGACCTTTCAGCCGGGCGGGTTAATCAATGACAGCAGCGCCGGGTCTGGGGGCGCGGTGTATCTGGATACAAAATATAAATTTGTCGACTGGTTTAATCTGACGTTTCGTTATCGCTACAATCACAATAATTACGATACGCCGGACTTTAACGGTGAAATGGATAAAAACGATACGCACGAATTTGCAAACTACTGGAATTTCAAATTAACCGATGCGTTTTTCTATACCTTTGAGCCACACTTTTTCCAGCGAGTGAATGATTACCACAGCAAAAACGGTAAAGATCACCACTGGGAAATTACGAACAAATTCAGTTATAAAATCGACAGCAACTGGATGCCGTATATGGAGCTGCAGTGGCTGGACCGTTGGAACGATTACAACCGCGAACAGTATCGTATTCGTTTAGGGTTACGCTATTCGTTCTAATCGCTTTTCGCACAAATAAAAAAGCCGCTGAGATTCAGCGGCTTTTTGCTTTCCGGGTGGCGATAACGCTCACCCGGGGTACGCACCTTAAAGAGGTGTCGTATTAGTCTTTGCTGCCACGGCCCGCACGTTTACGGTCGTTCTCAGTCAGGTGACGTTTACGGATACGTACGGAGGTAGGAGTCACTTCTACCAGTTCGTCGTCATCGATAAATTCCAGAGCCTGCTCAAGAGACATTTTCTGTGCTGGAACCAGCGTGGTTGCTTCGTCAGTACCGGAAGCACGCATGTTGGTCAGTTTCTTACCGGTCAGGCAGTTTACAGTCAGGTCGTTAGAACGACTGTGAATACCGATGATCTGGCCTTCGTAAACTTCTGCACCGTGACCCA
>Ga0308165_1004234_pt1 | contig 14385 bp, 26 predicted proteins | sample PhyWR2_FD_201032 | JGI IMG/M metagenome (GOLD analysis project Ga0308165, IMG submission 201032) | Phyllosphere microbial communities from UC Gill Tract Community Farm, Albany, California, United States - DLSLW.R2 | ecosystem: Host-associated > Plants > Phyllosphere > Unclassified | place: USA...
GCAGTCACCAGAATTACCCTGCAAATGCTTCGGCACAGTGATTACTGCTTTGCACATGAAGTCAGCGAAAGCGACCATGTTCTGCATTGCCATTGGATCCAAGATCAATGCAGATGATTGTGAGCTAACAGGTAAAGCAGGGGCTTGAGTGTTAAGTTCTAATGGTGCATTCATATTCTTATTCCTTAAAATTTGATTGAAACGTGTGGTACAAGGCCTTTATTGATTGCTCGAAGAATCTCTTTACCTAACTCTTCAGGCACACCTAGATCAGTTAGACCTTTTAAAGCTTCACTACAGATTTGTTTCTTGTGAGCCACATTAGCTTCGCGTGCCTCTTGAGCCTTACGCACCGCCTCAGCTTGAGCAAACTGTTCCGCTTCAATACGCTTACGTTCTGCTTCAATCGCTTGCTGTTTGGCAATTTCAGCTTGCTTAGCATCATCAATAGCTTTTTGTCTTAAAGCCTGTTCCCGAAGTTCGGCAGCTTCTTTTTCAGCTAAAAGACGTGCTTCACGTTGTTCTGCTTCGGCTCTTTCATGTGCAACACGCTCCGCTATTAATCGTGCTTTTTCTTTTGCTAGATTTTCAGCAACCTTAGCTGCCTCTAAAGCAATTTGTGCATCACGCTCTTGCTGTTGGCGTAATTGTTCAGCTTGGCGTAGGCGCTCTAATTCAGCTTGTTCGGCTTCATATTTTTCGCGGTTAGCAAGGGCGGTACGCAAAGCTTCAAGTGTTTCAAGTTTGGTAAGTTTTGCTTCTTGCTCATATTCTTCAAAAGAAGAATCAATTTCCAAATCCTCAAGATCGGAAATAAATTGCTTAATCTCATGCGATGGGCGATCTGAAGTGCATAGAGTTGCACCGTGCTTGATTCCAAAAATCGCACCGCGATGCCTAGCTGTTCGATTATTTTCTGCCTGTTCCCACGCATCACGCGGTGCAAGGATTTCATCACGCAAAGAATCCATTTTTTTACAGAACTGGATGCGGTCATCATCAATCAACTTGATTCGCGCTTTTTCTTCAGCAACCAAGTCTTTTGCATACTTTTCAGTAAGGGTTTTAGACTTACTTACTTTCATCGCAACAGAGCCGATTTCTTCACGACCTTTTTTAGTGGTGACATCTGGAACGAAAGAGCGGGCTTGTTCAGCAATACGCTCGAATAAAGCATCCGTTCCACCTTGAGTTGCAAACGCCTGTACAATCACGTTTTGTTCTAATACTTGTAATTCCATTACGCCACCTTCTCTAATTTCTTCTCAAACAACTCAATACAAATCCATTCAAGCTGCTGGTTTAATTTTTCAACTTGCTGAGCTGTCAGCTGTAATTTTTGACCTTCAACCAGTTCAGCATCGGTGCGGATCACGGTCACTGGTGTGCGGTCATCCACTTCTAATTTGGTGTAATCCACTTCAACGTCATTCTGCGGATCATTGGTCTTATTCACACAAGTTGAATCAGTCAATTCATCACCTTGAGCCTCACAATCAATCCCAACAGCACCGTATTGCAAAGTGAAGCGAACCATGTCGGCTTCAACTTCAATGCTTTCTGCAACTAGTTCAAAGATGGGGAAGCAGGGAGCGAAAAATTCAGGTTTGGCGTGCATGTTCATTGGGCAGCCTCCACAGCAGAGAAATCTGGCGACATTTCCATTTTTACTTCTGCTTTATAGAAAGGCTGCTCAGCTTCCATTGATTCAAATAAATGTACTTCCAAAGGCCAATTGGATTCCCATCCATCATGGTTATCCCAATAATCTTGAGCACAATCACCAGCAAAGCTATTTGCTAAGTCATATTCAAAAATTTCATCAGACGTCCAAGCATGATTGGTTTCCAAGTGGTAGCGACTTTCTTCACAGTGTTCTGGAACAACGTAAAAAATACTCATTCCACACCCCCAACAATCGCAGCATTAATTTTTTCAATTTCAGAGCGGTCGACGTACGCATTAATCGTTTCGTCATGACGTACCACATTCAGAATGTCCAAGAATTCCACCGAAGCATCATCAAGCTTGTACTCAACAAAGATTTCGTACTCATCGGCTTGAACTTTTGCAGTGCAGTATTCTTCGCAGAACTTATCAACCATCACGTATGAATCACTGTTGATAACGACTTGCGGCTGTTCTTTCGGCTGTTCAGATGAGAAGGCGAATGCGGTGGCAATAACGGCTGTTAAACCGATTGCGCCAAGTGCCTTGATTGCGTGTTGTTTTACGTTCATAATAATCTCACTCACAAGTAAGGTGTGGGTCATGCCTCAAGTTGCTAGAACAACGTTGGGGCTTTTCTTTGTTTGTGAGATAAATATGAACTATTGGTTCAATTAAGTCAAGAACCAATAGTTCTTTTTATTTTTTAATTTGAATTATTAGTTCAATTTAATGTTTTAATAGACAAAAGAAAACCCACACTGGGTGGGTTATTTGGAGTTTGTTATGAGTGAAAAAGAAGAAATTGAAGTTGCTGTAATTCCTAAAGGCTCTTATGTAAGCATTATGGGTTGTCGCTTCACCTTAATGGAAGATACCAAAGTTGAAGCGAACCAAGCGAACCTGGATTATATCCTCAAAGATCAAAAGGAGTGGTACGATAAGCCAAAAGCTAATGGTTGTGCTAGCCACCCAAAATCCATCCTCTCTGGAAAGACATGTGGTTCTATAGGTGGATCAAAAAATTAGCTTTCGTCAATCCATTTAGCTACTTCGGGAGGAATATTAAAACCCTCCCATTTAGAGAATAACGACAACTCCATTACAAAAATAGAGTCATCTAAATCAACATAGGCGAGAAGGGTATCTCTGATTATTTTTATCGAGAGGCTGGATTTTATTATAAATACAGTCGCCAAAGGCTTAGTGAAGTCACCATTGCTGACCCGAGCTATACCTTCTTCAATACGCTTATAATTGCGTTCTTTGTGTAAATCATAACTAACGATGTAAAACGCCATTCTCTTCTCCACCCGATCCAAGAGCCGCTCGGGTTGCGGCTTTTTATTTATATATTTGAATACTTTTCTAAAAATTCATCTATCCATCCTTGTGCTGCTTCAAGGTTAGTTATGTCAGCTAGTTTTAGATTAGCCTCTTCTGCTTCGTTAAAACCCTCAATAACAGCCTCAAAGATATTTGCTTCACTGATGACTTCGCGTGCCATTTCCGCAGCGTCATAGCTTTGCTTGGCTTTTTTAAGTGATGCTATTTGTTTATCAATTCCTGCGCCAATTTTATCTAATGCCAATTTAAATTCTTGACGATTAATTGTTAGAGCAGTTTTGGATTTATTAAGTGTTGCGATCATTATGTTTTCCTTCTTCGGGATTTTTATCGTATTTATGGTTTAACCAGAGCTAACTCCAAACGACCGACAAAATTAATTTCATTGAGTTGGTCATTGGTAATAAATTCATCAGGATATCGGACTTTATCAGGGTTATCACTTGCTAGTTTCACAGTCTTACCACCTACAGAGCTAACGAAAATTCGCTTCATTCTTAATTCATGATTATGAGTAAAAACATATACATTGCCATTTTTTATAGCATTAGGATCTCTATCTGACACATCAATAAATAATGGGCTATCTGGCGCAACTGTAGGCCACATGCTGTACTCATCTGAATAAATAATTCTTAAATTTTCAGACTTCGTTTGAATTCCCATAACTTTAAGAATGTAGGGGTCTATATCTAAGTACTCACTTACATCCTCAAGGAAGTTTTCAATACCATCTCCGCATGACGCACGAATATCTTTATAGATGGGAATCCTGACATTAGATTCCTTTTTCTCTCCATCTCTAAATTTGATAGGTGAAATCCGAATAGAACTATTTTCTTTTGTTGTTGATTCAGACCCACTCAGTAGCCACTCTGTAGAAACCCCTAAAAAAGATGCTAGCAAGGGTAATTTTGAGGTTTCTGGCATAGCTTCGCCTTTCAACCATTTTCCAGCACCCTTATCTGATATATCAAATTCTTTACTAAGTATGCGAGCGCGCCCACGTACAGGGTAGCCATTTAATTCCATGGCTTCGTTAATGCGACTTGCAAATTCTTCTTTGATCTTATCTGTTGAGGCATTCATTTAAAAAACCTAGTGAACCAATGGTTCAATAATAATAAGTATTGAAAGAACTATCAGTTCTTGTTAAAGTTGAACCATAAGTTCAGTATGGTTTGAATTATGGACACTATCAAAAGCGCAATTTCATGTGCTGGCGGTGTAAAAACCGTTGCAAATTCAGTAAATATCACAGAGCGAGCCGTCTACAAGTGGATTGCAAGAAACTCCCTTCCTTACACCGAATATAAAGGTGAGACAAATTACGCTGAAAAAATATCAGATATGACAAACGGGCAATTATCAAAAGATCAAATTTTAAGAATTGGTCTAAATAAACCAAAAATATCGGCTGCTTAAAGGAAAAATTATGAGTCTTGAAAAGAAATCTACACATGTTCGTTTGTCTCCTGAAATCCATGAACGAGCTAAAACGCTTGCTTCATTAAAAGGGAAAGATGTTGCCTCTTACTTAGCATTTCTTATTGAAAAAGAAATTGTTGGTGAGTGGCATGTTCTTAATTTACAAGCAAAATCTTTTGAGCGCTTGGGATTGACAGGGTTGATAAGGGATTTAAGTACAGAGGTGTGGGATTCCGAGGGATTGGAAGGGATTCACATTGATTCAGACAAAGAAAAAGCCTGAGGTTAGAACTCAGGCTTTTAGTTATTCACAAATTTAGGAACCCATGAATGAAATCAAATTTAGCACATGAACCACCAATACCTCAAGGGCAAGTAGTTCATTTTCCAAAAAATGAGCGCAAATCTATGTTGAAAAAAGATGATGGGTTTACACCATTACCCAACTTCATTTGTGACGAAGGTTATTTAGCTGTGCTAAGTGGTGATGCAATCAAATGCATCGTTCTCTTAAATCGGCACATAAAGGGGTTCCACCTTGAGCAAAAAGCTTTAGGTGAAGTTTTAGTGATGAAAATCACAGGGATTAAGGACAAAAGAACTGTACGTAAATGTATGGCTGATTTAGCTAAATTTCAGCTAATCAGTATCACTAAAACAATGGGTAAAAACAGTTCTTATACCTTGACTTTAGATGATCGAATTTCTATTGAAGCAGTAACATCAAATGTAACTACATCTCATGTAGGTACATCAAATGTAGTTACATCTCATGTCACCACACCAGTGACATCAAATGCTACTACACCAGTAACATCAAATGTCACCACCACTAGTGACATCAAATGTCACTCTGTAAAAGAAATAGATTTAAAAGAAAATATTAAAGAAAACTTTAAAGAGGAAATCACACAAGAAAATTCAGTCGATGCAGTTTTAAATCTCTGGACACCTGATCTCCATTCTTTGAATTCTTGGTTGCAAAGATCAGGCGAAATGCCAATGACTCAAGAACTGGTAAACCAAGTCTTACTTGAGATCAATGCTCACTACGAACCACGTTTGAAATCAGGTCAACTTACTGACAGCCAAATGTATGCAAACTTTGTGAAGTGGATGAAACGCAAGTTCACTCCAAAACAAAAATCCACTTCTGAAAAACAAGACAACCGCAACGTCAACGACGCATGGAACAACATTCCTGAATTCCAAGGAGAGATTGCATCTGTTGAGATACCGGAGGATTTTGTATGAACGCCATGATCTCAATGAAATTTCAACAGGTACAAGCCTACTGCGCTGAACACCGAATTCAAAAAGTTCAATCTGGACCTCATCAAGTTTGCCCTGAGTGTGCAAAAAATCTGGTGAACAAGAGCAACCAGAAGCATCAGGAATTTGTAAACAAAATGGTGCGTGAAAAGCATTTTGCAGGTGCCATGCTTCCAGAACGTCATGCTGAATCAGGTTTTAAAAATTACATTGTTCAACATGCAGGACAGAAAAACTCACTTAACCAATCAATCTCATACGCTAAAAACATCCTGATTGGCGCTAAAAACAACTTTGTCATGGTGGGTAAGACTGGCGTAGGGAAAACCCATTTAAGTTGCGCTACGGCTCGCACGTTGCTCAACAAGGGTATGTATGTTCGCTATATCACAAGCGAAGAGATGGCCCAAAAAATCATGCGCGCTTGGGACAAGGACACCAAAGACGCCAGTGAAAGATCAGTGATCTATGAATTCACCCAATACGATTTATTGATTCTGGATGAGTACGGATTGCATGACCGGGATAAGCGTTTGGAATTGGTTCACAAAGTTTTATACGCACGTTATGACGCTATGAAACCAACCATGCTGATTTCAAATTTCACATTGGCTGAACTTCAAAAAGATTTAGGCGACCGTCTTTGGTCCCGTTTTCAGCATGACGGCTTACAGGTCGTTGAATGCAACTGGATGGATCAGCGTTTAGGACAAGTAGGGGGTGGGGTGTGAAGGAAGTATTTCAAATTATCGCTGTATGTATTGCTGTTCTTTACACATACGACTTTGTGAAAGGCTTGATCAATAAAAACAAGAATCTTGATGCTGCAATTGAATGGGTAAATCGTGGTTACTGCTTTGGATTAGGGCTTTTGGTTGTCTTTGTAATGTTTGTTCTTTTGATCAAGTTATTTAGTAAGTAGGGGGCAGCATGAAAGACGCAAATGATAACAAAACCGTGGATTGGGTGGATTCGAAACAGCGTTCTAAGTCTGCATTTGAAAAGCGCATGGATATTTTGATTTATGCAGTTCATGCCAGTGCTGATTTCACAGTTAAGGATATTAACGAGACAGTGGTTGATTGCCGGGTAATAACTATTCGCCAGTGTTTGAAAGATTTAATTGAGTGCGGGTATTTGATCAAGACAACGATTTACACATTCAAGGCTACGGAAATGGCTAAACAACTATTTGGAGTGAAGGGATGAACTTAATCGAAAAATTGGGGCTGGAAAAGTGTAAGGCGATTATAGGTGGGGCGCCTGAGTGGGCACGTGGTTTTTGTTCCGAGCTAAGCGTTTATACAGCATCCAACAAGGGAGATAAGCTTCATATAACTTGCCTTGCAACCATCCGCACCGCAATTGCCGACCATGAACGCACGGACCATTGCAGCGATATTGCTAATCATATATCGCCACTAACCAAGGTGAGTGAGAGATGAGTAAAGTTAAACCAAAACAAGTTCTTGTATGGAGAAATGGAAGACAAGAAGTTAAAACCCTTCCTCTTAGTTACGGTGGTCGAGTAGGTCGAACAACTACAAACAATCAAGAAGCTTTTGAACTTTATAGAAGGATTGCAAGCGAAATCCTGCGAGGTGAGCATGAGTAATCTTGATGCTGTTTTTGTGGGTCTTATTTGTATGGCGATGGGGTTTTTCTTAGGTTGGTTGGTAGGGAAGTGAGCATGAAAGCAATTGAAATGGGCGATCCAAAAGAAGTTGAAATGCTGCTCAAGGATGGAAGCTTTTTAGACATGAATCTTATCGAGCTTCAAAGAGAACATGCGGAACTTATTGCTTTCAATACTAAGCTGGAACGAAAACAAAAGGAAGCTGAGAAGATTGCCGCGAAATACAAAACCAAAGTTTTGATGATTGCTGATCTTTTAAGTATTCCGCCAAATACCGAAATGACATTGAGGGCTATTCAGACAGTAATTAACCAAGTGGGTGAGGGATGACATCAATCTCACTCGCTGAATATCACAAACAGTATGGCGGTGGTCGTAAGACTGCCGTTAAACGCAACAAATTTAACGCTGTGAAGATTGAAAAGGATGGAATGAAGTTTGATAGCCAAAAGGAATACAAACGCTATATCGAGCTTACAGCGCAAATGCAGAGAGGGGAAATTCAGGATTTAAAGTGTCAGGTCAAATTTGAGTTGGCACCCAAAGTAAAAATTGCAGGCGAGAAGAGGGCTAAACCTGCTTTGAGATATTACGCAGATTTCACATACCTGAAGGATGGGGTGCAGATTGTTGAGGATGTGAAGTCAGTAGCAACAAGAAAGTTAGCAAGTTATAGATCTAAAAAACACTTGATGAAATCAGTACACGACATAGACATTAGCGAAGTTTAAGGGGTTTGGGATGAATGCAGTAACAGAGAAAATGACAAACCTTGAATGGCTTACTCAGATTGGTCTTAAAGCGATTGAATATACCGAGGACCCGAAAGGTACTGGCGAGAAAGGTCCATCATGGGAAGATCGATGTGGCGCTATTGCTTCAATTGAATGCCCTGCATGTAAGGCATATTGTGAATTGTTGGTATGGGGTGATTATCGGGATAATACACAGGCGTTTGCTGAGGTTTGTAAGTACATTACAAGAATCCTGTATTCCACAGCAGAGGAAAGAGTGAGTCGTCAAAAGTTTGACTTGCAGTTGTTTTGCTTCAAGGTTGCAAAGATGGGTGTATTTTATAGCTTGCGTCCAAAGCTGAAAGAAGAAAGAACACTTCAAGGGCAGTTAAACTTCTTTGGTATTACAGAGGTGAATGCTGATGGGTTTGCAAAACGCCACAAATATTTGTCATTCATGGTTGATGGTATTCTTGAGGGATTCAATGAGGAAATTGATTTCTATGTTGATGAATACAGAAAGAAATTAAGAGGTTGACAGCTAAACGTCGCTAAGATATAGTTTCTGTACAGTGGTCAAACTGCATTTGTAAAAGACCACGGAAAAATAAGCTCATCGAAAGGTGGGCTTTTTAATGCCCTGAGAAATGCCTGTGTAAGCAATATCAGGGCACCTATGGCGGCTTTCTTTATTCGTAGTGGTTTAAATTGAATGCCGCCACCCTATTCAGGAGAATCAAATGCTCCAATTCCTCCGTAAATTATTCTGCTTTCACGCTTATGAGTTTGATTACGATGATAAGCATGGATACACACATGAATGCCGTAAATGCGGTAAAGATGATTAAATAGTTCTCCAGCTTGCCGGACGTATTACGGCACATAAAACCCCTTCGCATTCTAGATGTTGAGGGGTTTTTCTTTTCTTATTGGTGGTGTGTATGGACATAGTAGAAGCAAAACGGAATATTGAAAAATACGAAGCTGAAATCACCAAATGGCAAGCCCTATCACGCGGATTAATGTCACGTGATGAAATGATGCTTGTTGATAAGAAGATTGCCCAATTCAAGGAGCGATCAAAGAATTTAAGAAATATGCTACATGCGTGATGCTAAAAGATTAGCTGCGGTACGATCATTGCCTTGCGTGAAGTGTGGTAATCCTGAATCACAGGCGGCTCATAGCAATTGGTCGGAACATGGGAAAGGTCGAGGTATTAAGGCAGATGACGCTTACACCATTCCATTGTGTGTGAAATGCCACCAGTGGCTAGACCAATATCAATACATGAATCGTGATGAGTCGAAAGCATGGTTTATGCAGATGCTTAGTAAGGTCGATCGGATGTTGAGTATTGAGGATAAAGAGGTGTTTTGATGAATGCAAAAGCCAAACTAGAGCCGGTCACATTCGTCATTGATTCTTTTGAAGGTGTAGGTCGAGTAATCGCTTACATGCATCGACATCATGCAAATGCTTGTGCGGATGGTAAGCCACTTGTTGTTTATATCGAGCAAGAAAGTCGAGAGCGCAGCAAGCAACAAAACAAACTCTATTGGCGATGGTTGTCACAATGGGCAAAGCGTCAAGGTACAGATAAAGATTCAGAGCATCTTTTCTTTAAGAAGCAATTCCTGTCACGTATCTATGATCGTGATGATGTTGGACAATACAAACAGACATTTGCAGCAGTTAGAGTTTTAAGAGATCAGAGGCATCCGCAATACCAGGCTGTGGCTGATGGTCTGATTGAGTTGATTAGCACAACAGATGCATCGGTAGATCAATTCACAGAATACTTAAACGACATACATTCATTTTGCTTAAAACATGGGTGTTATTTAAATACGCCTGATGACTTGATGTATGTGTGGGAAATGAAGCAATGAGCAGTAAAACAAAATTTGATATTGATTGGATGGGGTGGCTTGTTTTTCTAGCTTTAATCTCAAGCACTGCTGCAGTGATTAAATTAGCATTTTATGGGTGATAAATATGGCGAACCTAACGCCTAAACAGCAAAGGTTTGTCGAAGAATATCTGATAGACCTGAATGCTACGCAAGCCGCTATTCGTGCAGGTTATAGCGAGAAGACAGCAAAGTCTATTGGCCAAGAAAACCTGACCAAACCTGACATTCAAAAAGCCATTCAAGAAGCGCAAAACAAATTGTCTGAACGCACTGGGATTACCCAGGATTATGTATTGAGCAATATTCAAAAGGTTGTTGAGCGATGCATGCAGCAAGAAGCCGTAAGAGCTAGAGATGGCTCACCGCTTTTAGTTGAAGGCCCTGAAGGCGATTTGGCTTGCTTGTTTGAGTTTAAGGAAACAGGGGCACTAAAAGGCCTTGAGTTACTTGGCAAGCATCTCGGTATGTTTAAAGACAAGATTGAGCATTCTGGACCGAACGGTGGTCCAATCGATTTAAATTTAAGGGTGGTATTTGAAGATGAGGGAGAAGCGAGTACCGAGTAAGTTCAAGCCACTCTATAAGCATCAACAAAACAACAAACTGTTCTATGTTTACCATGGTGGCCGTGGTGGTGGTAAATCTTGGGAAATTGCAGACTATCTGCTGATTGAAGGCGCAAAACAAAAGCACCGCATTCTTTGCTGCCGTGAAGTCCAGAAATCAATTAAGCAGTCTGTGCACAAGTTGCTATCAGATCGAATATCAGCCCTAGGTCTCGGTATGTTCTATGAAATACTGGATACAGAGATTCGCGGAATCAATGGCACTGAGTTTTCCTTTGCTGGCTTACTTAGTCATACAGTTGAATCAGTTAAATCCTTTGAAGGTGCAACAATCACCTGGATTGAAGAAGCTCAAACGGTTAGTTCGTTTTCATTATCTATTTTAATTCCTACAGTGGTTCGTACATCAAAACCCATGGTTATCATGTCGATGAACCCAAAGCTTCCAAGTGATGCGGTCTATTCTGAGTATGTGCTAACTGGGCGTGACGATACGATCGTGGTGCAGATTAATTATACCGACAATAAAGAGTGTCCACCCGAATTGACAGCACTGGCTGAGCAAATGATGCGTGATGATTACGATCAGTATGAGCATATTTGGCTAGGCAAACCAAAAGAGATTGCAGATGGTGCAATTTATAAATCAGAGTTTGAGCAAATCAAGCGTGAAAATCGCATCTGCAAAGTTCCGCATGATCCAAATTTGCCAGTTTATACCGGCTGGGATTTGGGGATTTTAGACTCTACTGCTATTTGGTTTTGTCAGATCTATGGCAAAGAGAAACGCATCATTGATTACCATGAAGCATCAGACGAACCACTTGCTTACTATGCTCGAATACTTGATGAGAAGGCTCAAAAGTACGGTTATCGGTATGAAAAGAACTTCGCACCCCATGACATTGCGGCACGTGACCTGTCCAGTGGTGTGAGTCGTGAGCAGACCATGGCCAAGCTCGGTTATCGAATGACAAAAGGTGCTCGACTAGGACCAGAAGATCGTATCGAAGCAACACGTCAGTTTTTAAGAGACTGTTGGTTTGATTCCGAGAAGTGTAAGCACGGTATTCGAGCGCTACAAAACTATCGTCGTGAATTTAATGACAAGCTAGATCAATTTAAAGCACACCCTGTTCACGACTGGGCCTCTCATGGCTCAGATGCTTTCGGTGAGTTGGCTTTAAATATCAACAAAATGCATGAAGCAACCAAACCCAAAGCAATACCACTAACAAGTCGATCAGGATGGATGGTGTAATGTCTGAGAAAGAAAAAGAATCCATCTTGGATGAAGTTAAGAATAATCTTAAATATGCTGAAGATGAGTGGAAAGACAACTACGAACGCGGCATTAAAGATAAAGAGTTTGTGACTGTTAAAGGCGCTCAATGGGATAAAGGTTCTGTTGAGAAGCGCACAGAAGAAGGCAGACCAAGTTTTGAGATCAACCTGCTTCGCGCTTATTGTAATCAGCAGGAGAATACTCAGCGTCAAAACCGACCACAAGCCAAAGTTGTTCCAGTTGATAATGGCGCAGATCCTGAAATAGCAAAACTCCTTGAAGGTTTGATCAAAGATACCGAGGAAGCTTCAGACTTTGAATCCGCATGTGATACTGCGGTGTCTAATGCTATTTTCAGCGGTATTGGCTTTGTTCGTATCGTGACTGATTACGTGAGTGAGGATTCTTTCAATCAAGAGCCGCGCTTCATGGCTGTTCACAACCCACAAGCCGTTTATATTGATCCGCAAAGCAAGGCTTATGATGGCTCTGATATGAATTGGGCTATCGTGGGTGAGTGGGTCGAGAAAGACGCCATCACCAAGCAATACGGCAAGGATTCAATTGCTGATGTGGATATGGAGCAATACTCAGACTGGTGCAATGACAAAGATAATCTTGTTCGTATCGTTGAGTACTTCAAGAAAGAAGAAGTGCCAGACACACTCTGGATGCTTAACGATGGAACCATTGATTTCAAGTCTAAAATTCTTAAAGATTTTGATGTAACTGAAGAAGATTTACGCGCTGAAGGCTTGATTGAAAATGAGCGTGAAACGACTCGCACAGCAATCAAGTGGTACAAAGTTTCAGGCAATAAGGTTTTAGATGAGACAGAGTTCCCTGGCAAATATATTCCAATCGTTCCTGTTTATGGTGGTGTGACATTTATTGAAGAAGAACGTTATATCTTCTCATTGATTCATTTTGCCAAGGACCCACAACGTCTATACAACTACTGGAAATCTACCGAAGCGGAAGTATTACAACAAACGCAGAAATACCAGGATAAACCTGTGGTGTCTGCAGAAGGTGTGAAAGGGTTTGAGGATCAGTGGCAAAACCCCGATAAATATGCAGCGCTTTACTACAATCAAGTCTCTGACAATGGCGAGATTCAACAATCACCATATCGAATGAGTCCAGCTCAACCACCAATCGGAATCCTTGGTGCTGCTGAAAGCTCTAAGCAGTCGATTACAGACATTTTGAATATGCATGCACCTATGATGGGTGGAGATAGTCAGGAAGTGTCAGGTGTGGCAATTGGTATGCGTCAGCGTCAGTCTGAAACAGCACAGTTCAACTTCCAAGACAATACAAACAAGATGGTTCGCCATTGTGCACGTATTTTGATTGGACTTTATCAGGCGCTTTATACGGTGCCGATGATGCGTCGAATTATTGGTGTTGATGGTGAGGCTCAGACGGTCAATCTGTTTGATCAGACTGCTGAAGGTGTAATCGCTGATGTAACTGTGGGTCGCTACGACGTTCGCATGGATACTGGTCCAAGCTACAACACCCAACGCGAACAGAACTTCCAGATGATTATGCAATTGTTGAGCATGAACCCTCAATTGTTCGCAATCATTGGTGATATTTTGCTTCAGAACTCACCATTGCTGAATGCTAAGGAAATTGCTGAGCGTATTAAGAAAACCATGCCACCTAATTTATTGGGTGAAGAAGGCGATCTTAATCCGGAACAGGCTAAAGCGCAGATTCAGCAAATGGATCAACTTGTGCAGAAAATGACAGCTGATTTAGAGAAACTTCAAAAACTTGTTGATGATAAGGAGATGGATCGTCAGCTTGAAACATTCAAAGCTGAGCTTGAAAAAGAGAAAGCTATTCAGGTTGCTAAAATCAATGCTTCGAGTCGTGCTGATCAAGAGGAAATTAAGGGTCTTGTCACACTTCTTAAAGAAAAGATTGCACTTGCAAACGCACCACCTCAATGGATTCAGCAGGGTGAAGGTGTGGAGAATTACGCACCATCACCACAAAACAATTTACCTTCGCAGCCTATGGAATATGAGCAGCCCATAGTGCCAGCGCAAGACATTGAAAGCCCTCCTAGTGAGGGTTTTTTAATGCCTGATGAAAATGCTCAAAACTTCGCTCTCGAACCTGATCAGTTTGAGGAAAGCGCAATGATCAATGAACAAGTTTTACCAGTGGAGCAGCAAGATGGACCCCAATTCTGATACTCAAGACAACGTAGATACCACCGCTACGGAAAATACAGGTGATGAACGTCAAGAGCATGAAGGTCACGAAGGTGGTGAAGGGCAACCAACACCAGGTGAACAACCTGAAGGTGAGAATGGACAAGAGCCTGATCTACCTAAGGAAGAACCAAAGCCTAAGAATCGAACCCAAAAACGAATTGAGGAGTTAGCACGTGAAAATGCTGAGTTGCGTCAATTCAAGCTTGAGCAAGAGTCTAAGCAGAACAAACCTTCAGTCAGTCAGGATGAGCCAAAACTCGAAGCGTTTGAAGACTATAACGAGTGGCAAAAGGAACATCG
>Ga0308165_1004236_pt1 | contig 14382 bp, 12 predicted proteins | sample PhyWR2_FD_201032 | JGI IMG/M metagenome (GOLD analysis project Ga0308165, IMG submission 201032) | Phyllosphere microbial communities from UC Gill Tract Community Farm, Albany, California, United States - DLSLW.R2 | ecosystem: Host-associated > Plants > Phyllosphere > Unclassified | place: USA...
ACAGATTAAATAAAAATCATGTTGTAATTCAATTAGATGATGAAGAATTACACTATAGTAATCTATGGAAAAATTACTTTGATGCTGTTAATATAAAAGAACGAAAAAATACAAAATTACATGTTCAAAGTTTGCCAAAACGCTATTGGAAATATTTAAATGAAAAAAAATTATTGTAAAAAATCTTATTTTTGAAAAACCAAAAATAGAAATTAGCTGTTTATTTAAATAAAAAGAGATGACTATAAAAAATATTGAAGACGAAAAGAAAGGTCAAATAATCGCAGAAATAGATGGTAAAGAAGCCGGTATTATGGAATATACCTGGGCAGGAGAAGATAAATTCATTATTGACCACACGGAAGTATATCCAGAATTTAACGGCAACGGTGTGGGTAAAAAAATGGTTTTGGAAGCTGTAGATTATGCACGTAAAAAAAATGTTAAAATCATGCCGCTTTGTCCCTTTGCAAAATCTGTATTTGACAGAACAGAAGCATTTCAAGATGTATTGTTTTAAAAACTACATGGTTGGTATAAAGTAAAAGCTTATTGTAAATGGGTCAACTGAGGGATGAAAAGAACGTCCGGTAATAAAAACTTATCCTGAATCACTTCGATAGAGCAACGCTCATCTATTAAATATATAAAGCTCGGGAAACATAATGAAACAACAGTACATCAATCTAAAAAGACGCTTTCGATAATTCAAAAGCGTCTTTTTTACACTGTCTCTTGCCCCGGTTAGACGACTATATTGATAATCTTACCTTTGACAAAAATTAACTTCTTTAATGATTTCCCGTCCATAAAACGTTGAACATCTTCATTCGATAAAACAATTTCTTCGACAGCTTTCGCATCCAGATCCAATGGCAATAAAAGATTCATTTTCATTTTTCCATTGATCGATACGGGATAAGCAAACTCAGATTCAACTAAATAATCAGCAATAAAAGTTGGGTATGTCGCATATGAGATGGATCCATTTTCTTTTCCCAATAATGACCACAACTCCTCTGAGATGTGTGGTGCATAAGGTTGAAGTACAATAACTAGTTGCTCTAAAATAGCACGCTTATTACATTTAAGATCTGTAAGCTCATTGACACAAATCATAAAAGCAGAAACAGAAGTATTGAATGAAAAACGTTCAATATCATCCTCAGCCTTTTTAATGATCTTATGCAAAGCCTTATATTCAGCTTTTGTAGGTTGATCACTTGATACATTAAAGTTACCTTCAGCGTCATGGAATAAGCGCCATACTTTTTTCAAAAACTTATATACCCCCTCAATACCATTCGTATTCCAAGGTTTCGCCTGCTCCAATGGACCTAAGAACATCTCATACAAACGAAGCGTATCTGCACCATATGTATCAATGATATCGTCAGGATTTACGACATTGAATTTCGATTTAGACATTTTCTCCACTTCCGTTCCGCAGACATATTTACCATCTTCTAATATAAATTCTGCGGTAGCATAATCCGGTCTTGAGGCTTTGAATTTTTCCAGATTCAAGACGTCGTTTACGACAATATTAACATCTACGTGTAGTGGAATGGTATTATATTGATCTTTCAATCCGTAAGAAACATAGGTATCTGTCGCTTTCCCCTCATCACTCAATAAACGGTACACAAAGTTAGAACGTCCCTGAATCATTCCTTGATTTATTAATTTTTTAAAAGGCTCTTCCTCATTGTGGAAACCTAAATCTTTGAGGAATTTATTCCAGAAGCGTGAGTATAGCAAGTGACCTGTAGCGTGCTCAGAACCACCTATATATAGATCGACAGATTTCCAGTAATCGACAGCTTCTTTAGAAGCAAAAGCCTCCTCATTTTGAGGATCCATATAACGGAACCAGTACCAAGAAGAACCAGCCCAACCTGGCATTGTACTCAGTTCATACTCGTATTGATCTTCATACTTCCAATTTTCTGCACGTCCTAACGGAGGTTCGCCAGTTTCTGTTGGCAAATATTTATCTACCTCAGGCAATAGCAAAGGAAGCTCCTCTTCTTTAATCAAGTATGGCAATCCATTTTTAAAGTAAACCGGAACCGGCTCTCCCCAGTAGCGCTGACGACCAAAGATCGCATCGCGCATACGGTAGTTAATTTTAGCCTTTCCTAATTTTAACTCTTCCAATTTTGCGATTACAGCAGTAACACCATCTTGGTAGTTCATGCCGTTCATAAAATCAGAGTTGATATATTTACCATCTTTATTTGGATCCGCTTCTTGCTCGATTTGCTGTGAATCAGAAATTTGTATGATAGGCAGATTAAAATGCTTAGCAAATAGATAATCTCGCTGATCTCCAGATGGTACTGCCATCACAGCTCCAGTACCATAGCTTGCCAATACATAATCAGCAATCCAAATCGCAACATCTTCTCCCGTGATCGGATGTTTTGCATATGAGCCTGTAAAAGCGCCCGATACCGTTTTAGTATCAGACATACGATCCAATTCAGATTTTTTACTTGTTCTATCAATATATGCGCTGATGTCGGCCTGTTGCTCAGCAGTCGTCAATTTTGAAACCAATTCATGTTCGGGAGCTAACACAACAAATGAAACACCAAAGATCGTATCTACACGTGTCGTGAATACTTCAATATTTGTATCTAATTGTGGAACTGGAAACTTCACTAAGGCACCGACAGACTTGCCAATCCAGTTACGTTGCATCTCGACTAAGGGTTCAGGCCAGTCAACTAGATCCAATCCCTGCAACATACGATCGGCATATGCTGTGATACGCATAGACCACTGCATCATCTTCTTTTGTTCTACTGGAAATCCGCCTCTTTCAGAAAAACCATTGATCACTTCATCATTAGCAAGTACAGTTCCTAATGCAGCACACCAGTTAACAGTACTTTCACGCAAATAAGCAATCCGGTATTTCAACAACTCACGCTGTTGCTTCTCTTCATCAAATGCAAGCCATTCTCCTGCTGTAAACGATAATACATCATCATCAGAAACGGCATTAATTCCTTCTGAACCAGATACCTCAAAACGACTAACTAAAGTATCTATTACCTCGGCCTTATTCGATTCATTATTATACCACGAATTGAACAATTGCATAAAAATCCATTGCGACCACTTGTAGTACGAAGGATCAGAAGTACGTACTTCTCTACTCCAATCGAAAGAAAACCCGATGTTATCCAACTGTTCACGGTAGCGACTTATATTCGCTTCAGTTGTGATCGCTGGATGCTGTCCCGTTTGAATTGCATATTGCTCCGCTGGTAGACCGAATGAATCATATCCCATGGGATGCAAAACATTAAAACCTTTTAAACGTTTATATCTTGAAAAAATATCCGAAGCGATATAACCAAGTGGATGACCGACATGCAAACCAGCTCCAGAAGGATAAGGAAACATGTCTAAAACATAATATTTCGGTTTGTCATGTGTATCCGAAGATTTGAATGTTTCATGATCGGCCCAAAATTTTTGCCACTTTTTTTCTAACGATTTGTGATTGTACTCCATTTTTGTATTGAGGAATTTTGTAAGACTTGCGAAAATACAATTTTAATGGGGAATTGTAAGAAAAGTTTTGTAGTTTGAACAATAAATGATAGTATTGAAAAGTTAATTACAAAGGATGTAGCGAATTTTTGCAGTTTCGAAATAAAGTTATTACAAGATTAATTCGAATTAATCCCCTCAAATCATTACTTTCGCAAATAAATTTTTATTGCTTATTATGTCAGAATACGAATCAAGCACGCAAAAAAGAAAAACAAAATCAGTTTACGTCTCTACTGTTATCAGTATAGCACTGGTCCTTTTAGTGACTGGATTATTAGGTTTATTACTTGTGCACGCAAAGAATTTATCCAAATACGTTAAAGAAAACATTGTTTTAAATGTTATCGTTAACGATGGCACTAACGAAGGCGATGTTCTTTCATTGCAAAAAGATCTAGAAAAGGATAATTATGTTTTACGCTCAGAATATATCAGCAAGGAACTTGCCGCAAAATCGTTGAAAGAAGATTTGGGTGAAGATTTTGTTCAATACTTAGGCCACAATCCTTTACTTCCTTCTATCGATGTTTATATGAAGGAAGATTATGCAAACTCCGACAGTATTAAAACTTTTATCGATAAAATATCGCGAAATAGCAGAATAAAAGAAGTTGTTTATCAAGAATCACTTATTGATATGGTCAATAAAAATGTGCGCATCATCAGTATTGTTGTACTGGCATTTGCTGCAATTTTATTGGTAATTGCAGTAGCACTGATCAACAACACGATACGTTTAGCGATTTATTCACAAAGATTCCTGATTAAAAGTATGCAACTAATTGGGGCTACAAAAAACTTTATACGTAAGCCATTTATTACCTATGGTATCATACATGGTTTGTTAGGTTCATTGATAGCAATCTTATTATTAATATTTACATTAAAATTTGCACAGCAGCAAATTCCTGAATTGGTATTTTTAAGAAATTGGTATGAGTTTGCGGCTATTTTTATTGTAGTTATCGCAATTGGAATTCTAATTTCTGGCCTTAGTACATACTTTGCCGTTACCAAATATTTAAAAGCAAAATCTAACGATTTATACAGTTAAAAATGGCTCAAATCAAAAAATCTGAATCGACAAACAAAAGTTCTTTTGTTTTCGGAAAATTGAATTATCAATTATTTATTGTCAGTATTATTATTGTAATCATTGGTTTTTTCCTAATGAGTGGTAATACAGATATCTATAGCTTCACTAAAATCACGTTAGCTCCCATTGTCATAGTACTTGGTTTTGCTTTAGGCTTTGTAGCCATTCTTTACAAACCAAAATCTAAATAAAACAATACTAGACTATGTCCTTATTTGAAGCTATCCTTCTAGCGATTGTTGAAGGATTAACTGAATATCTTCCAATTTCATCAACAGCTCATATGGGTTTTACTGCAGCTTTGATGGGCATGCAGGAAAGTGAATACCTCAAAATGTTTCAAGTGTCCATCCAATTTGGCGCTATCCTTTCCATTGTAGTTCTCTATTGGAAGAAATTTTTTGATATTAAAAATATCCAACTTTATTATAAATTAGCTATTGCTGTTATTCCGGCATTGGTATTAGGAAAACTATTGGACGACAAAATCGAAGCTGTATTAGGTAATCAGATCGCGATCTCTACGGTATTGGTCCTTGGCGGTGTAGTTTTGCTATTTGTCGACAAATGGTTTAAGAATCCAACGATCTTGGATGAAAAAGAAATTCCAATAAAGAAGGCATTAATTATCGGTTTCTGGCAATGTCTAGCCATGATGCCTGGTACATCTCGGTCAGCTGCATCTATTATAGGTGGACTGACTCAAGGATTAGACCGAAGAGCTGCAGCGGAGTTTTCTTTCTTTTTAGCAGTTCCTACTATGCTTGCCGTAACCGTTTACTCCGTATTTGTTAAAACGTGGGGAGAAGGAACAGCACATGCACAGAAAGGCTATGAGATGATATTTGCCAGCAATGAAAATATCATTGTTTTTATAGTCGGTAACGTCGTTGCCTTTATCGTTGCTATGATAGCGGTTAAATCATTTATAACCGTATTAACAAAATATGGATTTAAATTTTGGGGTTGGTACCGTATTATTATTGGTATCGCTTTATTAGTATTTTTCTGGAATAACTAAACCATTTGACGCTACACTTACTATTTAAATATTAGTGCGAGAAATAAATATTAGTACCTTTGCAAAAAAATACAAAATCAACTTGACTTTGTTATGTTAAATGCTTGTTTTAACGAGATTCAGCAAATGGAAACAAAATCAATGATCTAGTGCAATTGAATCAATGAATGGAAAATAACGAAAAAGATCAAATAGAAAAAGTGTTTTCATTTGCCGAAGGACAAATGTTATTGATAGATAAGCCACTGACCTGGACAAGCTTTGATGTAGTTGGGAAAATTCGTAACTCCATTAAGCCATTAAAAATAAAAGTAGGTCATGCAGGTACATTAGATCCATTAGCAACGGGTTTGTTAATTGTCTGTACTGGTAAATTCACAAAAAAAATAGATAGCTACCAAGCAGAGGATAAAGAGTACATGGGAACCATCACGTTAGGTGGGACAACCCCTTCTTACGATCTTGAAACAGAAGTCGATGAAACTTTTCCTACAAATCATATTTCGGAACAAATGATATATGATGCTGCGAAAACTTTTGAAGGTGATATCGACCAATACCCTCCTGCGCATTCGGCTATTAAAATCAACGGAGAGCGTATATATGAAAAAGCTCGTCGAGGTGAAACAGTGGAATTAAAAACCCGCAAAGTAACGATTAATAGCTTTATCATTGAAAAAATAGAAATGCCTGTTATCCATTTCAGGGTTTCGTGCAGTAAAGGAACCTATATTCGTTCACTAGCATTTGATTTTGGAAAAGTACTCAACAGTGGTGCTCATTTAAGTTCACTCAGAAGGACTAAAAGTGGCGATTACCAGGTTGAAAATGCTTGGAACTTAGAAGAATTAATTCAAAAAATAAAAGTTCATAAAGAAATTAATATCGAAGAACATCAATCTTAAGAATTGATTTCTATCTATTAGTTTATCGAAAATATTTCATTAAATGAAAATTTATAGAAGTTTAGATGATTTTAAAGCATTGGAAAATGCAGTTGTTACCATTGGTACATTTGACGGCGTCCATATCGGTCATCAAAAAATATTAACTCATTTAAAAGAATGTGCTAAAAAAATTAATGGGGAAACGGTTTTATTAACCTTTTACCCTCACCCAAGATTAATTATCAATCCTGACGATGATAGCTTAAGGCTTATTAATGATATCGAAGAGAAAGTCAGTAGACTTTCTGAATTAGATATTGATCATTTAATCATTACCCCTTTCTCTCGTGATTTTTCAAACCAAACTCCTGAAGAATATATTAGCAATGTATTAGTCGGAAAATTAGGTACAAAAAAGATTGTAATTGGATATGATCATCACTTTGGAAAAGATAGAAAAGGTAGTTTAAAAGATTTGCAGCAGTATGCTGATATTTTTGATTATTCCGTAGAGCAGATCCCGGAGCAGGATATCAATGATGTAGCCGTATCCTCAACCAGAATACGTCTCGCCTTGATTACGGGTGATATCAACACCGCAAACCTGTATTTGGGTTATCCCTTTGAATTAACAGGAACGGTAATACGTGGTGATCAAATTGGACGAACAATAGGTTTTCCTACAGCCAACCTGCAGGTACATGAACAGCATAAATTGATTCCGGCCTATGGTATCTATGCTGTAGAAGTTCATATTTTTGATCATCTTCAAAATATCACCACAGGTGAATACATCGAAACAGAACCATATAGCATTGCTAAAGGAATGGGATACATAGGCACACGTCCGACGGTAGATGGAATGAATAGGAGTATTGAAATTAGTCTTTTCGACTTCAATGAAGATATTTATGGTAAAACATTGCGTGTGAAATTTTTACACTTTATTCGTCATGATGAAAGATTTGATTCGCTACAAGAAATGAAAGATCAAATTAAAGAGGATGAAAAACAAATAAGAGCGTTACTTTTTTAAATAAGATCAAGAATAAATAGAAATGGGTCAACGTTTTTTAGCGTTGACCCATTTCTATTTTAAAATTGATTCTAGATTACCAAATCACGATTCTATTCTTTTTAGGGACAAATAATTTATCACCTTCTTTAGTACCGAATGCTTCATGGAAACCATCTAAATTGATGATGGGCGCAAAAGCACGGTATTGTGCAGGCGAATGGGGATCTGTCTTCACTTGGTTCACAACAAACTCATCTGTGGTTTTCGTTCTCCAGATTGTCGCCCATGATAAAAAGAAACGTTGCTCTTGTGTATATCCATCGATCAAGCCTGGATTACCTTTATCTTTCAAATACATCTTCAATGCATCAAAAGCTACAGATGATCCACCTAAGTCTCCAATGTTTTCTCCTAAAGTAAAACGGCCATTTACTTTAACACCTGGTACGGGTTCGTACGCCTCAAATTGCTTGACCAACGCATCAGCCGAAGCTTCAAACTTAGCTTTATCTTCTTCAGTCCACCAGTTGTTCAAATTACCATTTCCATCATATTTAGCTCCTTGATCATCAAAACCATGAGATAACTCATGACCAATCACAGCACCGATACCACCAAAATTAACAGCTGCATCAGCTTTATAATCGTAGAATGGCGGTTGTAAAATAGCTGCTGGGAATACGATTTCGTTAAATAAAGGACTGTAATAAGCATTTACCGTTTGTGGAGTCATACCCCACTCTGTCTTATCAACAGGTTTACCTTGTTTATCTAAATTGTCTTTAAAAGCCCATTTGCGTTCATTTAAAATGTTGTCAAATAAAGAAGTACCAACTGCTAAAGTAGAGTAATCCTTCCATTTATCCGTATAGCCAATCTTCACTTTGAATTTAGCCAATTTTTCTAAAGCTTTCACTTTCGTATCTGCAGACATCCATGCTAGATCTTTGATGTGTTGCTGAAAAGATTTGATCAAATAATCGACCAATTCTTCTGCCTGTGCTTTTGCTTGTGGCGGGAAATTTTCTTTTACATACAACTTACCCAAAAGCTCTCCCACAAGGCTATTGACAAATTCAAGACCTCTTTTTTCCAGATCGCGCTGCTCTTTTTGACCTTTTAGCTTTTTACCCCAGAAATCAAAATTGAGTTGATCCAAATCCGCAGTTAGGTATCCTGCAGCATCATTCATGACATTAAATTTGAGCATCTCTTTGATCATATCCAAATTCTCAGGTTTCAGTACCTTATCTAGATTTTGGTAATAGCCCAATTCTGAAATAATAACCGTATCCGCCTTAAATCCTGTATCTTTCAAATATTTCGCTAGATCAATATTCTTAACCATCTTACCTAAATCAGCAACTGCAACTGGATTATAACGCTTTTCAGCATCACGCGACTGCTCTACTGTTTTTAGATTTTTAGCCAATTCTTTTTCAAATGCAACAATTTTTGGACCTTTTAAGTCACGAGTACGTTGACCGACTTTGCTATAAAGCGCCGAAATAAAATTAGAATAATCACCTAAAGTCTCGGTATTTTTAGCGTCTACCACTTGGTAATAAGAACGACCAAGACCTAAACTGGCAGCACCTAAATAAACCGTATTGACATTACTGTTTTTCAAATGCGCATATACATAACCACCAAAGAAAGGATTGCCACCGATAGGTGTTACTTCGACTAAGTAATTATATAGTCCTTTAAAATCCTTTATAGCATCGATCTTATCTAAAAAAGGCTTTATTGGAGTTACCCCCAATTGATTACGCTTGTCAAAATCAATGTAAGAACGGTACAAATCACCAATCTTTTGACCATCAGAGCCTTGTTCAAATGTAGTACTTAAGGATTCTTTTAAAATCTTTAAAGTGGCGATATCCGTATTTTCACGAAGTTCATCAAAAGATCCCCATCTTGCTTTATCTGAAGGTATTTCCACTGTTTTCATCCATTGACCGTTTACAAAATTGTAAAAATCATCCTGTGGACGGACACTCTTATCCATAAATGCTGGATTGATTGCTGGATTTTGCTGTGCAAAGAGAACCCCTCCACACATCATCAAAGCAGCAAGTACTGTGTGTTTTTTCATATCACCGTTATTTTGTTTTAATTTAATGACAAACTTAATAAAAGTAAGTATTATGTTTACAAGGAGAAACATTTAATTTCCATATGATCACTGAAATAGCTGGAAAACACTATAAAATCATTACCACAAATGCGAAGGATATTCGTTTAGAAACGAAGTTGGGTGTTCATACCATCTTTGTTCCTGCGAATATTGATGTCAATACATTAGAACAGTTTATAAAAAACAAAAAAACGATTACAGCTATTAACGAAGAAATTAGTTATATAGATGAGCCTATTCAACTATTTCAGCAAAACTATTTGCTTAAAATTATCGAGAGGAGCGCTATGCCTAATATCGTTGTAAAAAATACAACGATTTCCATTTATTGTAAACGTAAGAAGGAGTATCAAAAACAGTTAAAAAAATGGAGGAAACAATTTATATTACAGCAGCTGGCAGATCTCATTGGTTATTGGGAAGAAGAACTGCAGATATTGATCAATGAGATCAAACTTAGATCCATGCAAAAGCGTTTATACACTATTCAAGACCAAAATAGTATCACTTTTAGCAACGTTATTATTTGTTTGTCTATTTCTGAGCTGAAATACCTCATTTTTAACGCAATTGCTGAACTTTTGAATTTGAGCCCCAAAATACGAACACACTATTTTCCTGAAGAACAATTGATTCAGGATCAAATTGCTTATACATTAAAGACATGTCAACAATCAAATTAAATATAAAGGTGTCTGAAAAAGAATGGGTAGAAATCAATCATAATTTCACATTATTAGTCAATAAAATCACAGTTGACGACCGAAGAAAATTACAGGAAGTTGTATTTGACAATTTATCAGATAAAGATGGTGCCCCGCAAATTGATGATCTGATTATCGAAAAATTCACTATTGATGAAAAAAAGACACGTGGTAAGTTCCGAATTAATTTCAGTATAAATCGTCAATTCTGTTGCAGCGATACCAGCTCTTGTCAGTCGGATTATATCGATTTCACTTTTACTTATCGGCCAAATTTTATAAATGCCATAGGAGATTTTGTAAACTGGAATATTGAAAATTAGTATAAAATGGAAATACCAAATCGGTACAAAGTCAATACTTCCTCTTTTCAACATTATTGGACAAAGGGAGCTGGAGTAAAACTATTAAAAAAGTTAGACCATAAACCCAGCATAGATGATGCGAAAAACCTTATTCCTTATCTGTACGCATACGATGAGTCTGCAGACAAATTGGTGAACCAACTGCATCTACAAGTGGGATTTGTAAAAGGTCAACAACTTATAAAAGATTATTTAACAGATCCTAAAAGTGTTCTGCTGCCCTTTAAAGATGCACTAGATACCTTTTTTAAACAAATAGACACTTCACCATCATGGCTCAATTGGAACATGGTAGAAAAAGGTATAGAAGTTTGCCAACGGTCAGGTTTAAGTGGATTAATTGTACTTCGCGATTATTGCCTTATGGGTGGCTATGAATCTGCGGCCATCAATAAACCATTAATTTATACAGGCGCTTTAAAAAAAGGAGCAGTCAAAAGACTTGCTGATACAGTTGAATTCTGGGTTGATATCATGCAAAACCAATCCTTAAAAAAGGATCAGATCGGTTTTCGGAAAATCATTGAAACCAGAATGATCCATTCCTATTCTCGGATTAATATTTTGAGTAAAACGAATTGGAAGCAAGATGACTGGGGCATTCCACTCAACCAGTGGGACATGTTGGCAACAAACCTAGGCTTTTCTTTAGTTTTTATGGTAGGTCTACAACGTATGCATTTTCAAATCCTTCCTGACGACATCACTGCTGTACTTCACCTTTGGAAATATATTGGTTACTTATTAGGAATTCCTCTTGAATTATTGCCTGACACAGAGCAGGAAGCAATCCATGCACTTTATTATTGGACTATGACACAAAAAGAAGGTGATGCAGATTCTAAACTGCTAGCAAATGCACTACAGCAGGAACCAATAGCAGCATATTACCCCACATCAGCATTAGGACGTAAAATGATGCGTGAAATTCACCTTTATTACAACTACTACCTTTTAGGTAATTATTCATGTCAACTTTTAGGTTTAAACAAATCGCGATTTGGCGCTATTGCCTATCTTAACATCTTAAAAAATAAAATCCGAAATAGCAAGTTTATGACGGACAATCATCTACATATGATGATTACAAAAGGGAGATCCGAACAATTAGAAGTAAAAAGAATTTATATGACTTATAACAAAAGAGAAAACAATAAAAAGAGTTAGTTTGTCTACCTCAATGCAATTCCATTTGCTTTTAACATGGTTTTAAATTTAGGATTGCGAATATACTGGTTAAAAGCGTGGCTTTCCATTCCTGAAAAATCAGTTTTATCAATGCATGTATAATGTTTGATCAATTCGTTGTAGACATCATCTTTGTACCCTAAATCCGTTGGTGTTAATTTATCCGCAAGAAATCCAACAAATTTCTTGAGCATCTTGTCGGTATTATTCGTGGTAATATGAATTTTTTTAATTTGAGGACTAAATGAACAGAAAGAATCATTACCCATTTCATTTGATTTAAAATCTATCAATCCAATTGCTGGTGCTAACATAATACATGTAATACGATTTTGGTTTTCTGATAAGCTACTTGCTTTTTCTACATCAACATTATGAACTTCCTTAATTTCTTTAATAAATTTCTCATTAAAAGATGGCTTACTCAACGCGCTGAGCACTACAGATGCTCCACGACTATGTGAAATAATATAAATATCTTTATTAGATATCGCATTTAACACCCTTCGTAAACCAAACTCACCTGCCATTTGGCTGAAAGATGTGGCCGTAAACCAAACTTTGACTCCTGCAAAAGGATTTGTAATGGACAATCCATCCCAGTAAAAACGTATGATCTCGTCTTCCTGAGCATTAATCTTAATCAGCTTTTGGATGTAACCATAACTCTCATTTACTTCTTGATTGGTAGCATTAAATCCATGAACAAAAATAAAAATACGTTTCTTTGATTTCACATGCTCCTTGAGTTCTTTTAGTTTTTTAACTTCAAATCCATTCAGCTCATCTACAATTCCTCTGTCTGTCGCTATTTTCATCAATGAATAGGCTTCTCTTTTTCCATTCTGCGGAGGATTTCCATAAGATTTTCGCCAATTATCAGGATAAAAATTTCCATTCTGGTCTACAAATGAATTTGAGATATTGGGTTTTACGAATGAATTAGGTTTCTGCGAAATAGGCACATTGTGGATAATACCACAAGAAGAACAAAATATGAGTATGATTAAATAGCGCAAGTTTGAATTCATATATCTTTGAAATATAGTTAAACTAAAAATAGTGGAAATTATTGATAGAACGTCACCATCACCTAATTGTTTTATCTTGCTAATGATAAAAGTATTGTAAATAATATCAATTACAATACTTTAATTATATTTCGCTGCAAAATCGTGGCTATATACTAAATCTCGGCACTATGTTTGGTAAATAAATAATTCAGAAAAAACTATCCTTTAAGAAGTTAAGATTTTCTGATATGTCATCTTTTAATCAGCCATGTTTTATGAAGTATTTCTCTGTCGAAAAAAAATTACAATTTACTATTTTTATATGTCTCCTATTTATTTCTTGTCAAAATGGGCAACCTAAAAATAGTCCCCAAAAAGATACTACTGCAGATTCATTGGCAGCGTCGAAAAAGAAAGCAGAGCAAATAGCGAAAGCTGAACCAAAGACCGCAGAAGACATCAAGATCACCAAAGAGTTACAATATACAAAGTATACATTGGAAGATACTTATCCATATAAAGATACTGTACGGCAATTTCAATGGGATAAAATAAAAGAAAAATTAGCCTTTATTGAAAATTTTCAAGATGGAGAGTCGATCTATGGAGTTTTGCAAAATTATCAAAACTCGAATGGTGAGGCACCAACAATTCCTAATTTTAAAAGAGATTCTTACAAGCGCGTTGCCGATTCTTTAGGAACGGAGCGCTATCAAGCAAGTCCATTATATCGTATAGGGGAAACAAAATTACCTGCTATATATGGTAAAGATGGATGGCTAGTCAAGCTACAAAGTAGTGACACCCTAAAACGTATAAAAGTTGAGGGTGTATCTTTTAATGGAACTTGGGAAGTGCCAAAAAGATATGTTAAAATAATTGGAGATTCGGTCAAATTTGACAAAGTAGCGGTTGTAGATGTTACAAACCAAAATATTTGTACACTGGATAAAACAGAAAAAGGATGGGTAGTACGCAGCATGAATCCTGCTACAACAGGCCGTCACAAGCCTCCTCATGCACAAGAAACACCTACAGGTATATTTGTGCTTCAACAGCATAAATCTAAAATGTTTTATTTTAAAGATGGTACAAAGAGTATAGAAGGATATGCGCCATATGCAAGCCGTTTTACGGCCGGAGCTTATATACACGGGGTTCCTGTTAATAATCCTAATGGAAAAATAACAGAATATAGCTTTACTTTAGGTACCATTCCTCGTTCACATATGTGTGTCAGAAATGCGTCATCGCATGCACAATTTGTTTATAAAAGGTCAAAAGACTTTCAAACATTGGTGATAGTTATTGATTAACAATAATTAATAAACTGATTAACAATTTTTTACACTTTTTAACTATCTTTAGTTCTTAGATTTG
>Ga0308165_1004237_pt1 | contig 14379 bp, 7 predicted proteins | sample PhyWR2_FD_201032 | JGI IMG/M metagenome (GOLD analysis project Ga0308165, IMG submission 201032) | Phyllosphere microbial communities from UC Gill Tract Community Farm, Albany, California, United States - DLSLW.R2 | ecosystem: Host-associated > Plants > Phyllosphere > Unclassified | place: USA...
CGCCAAAGCCCAGGGTGCCGTCGCCGTTGCACAGGTCCTGCAGCTGGTGCGCGTTCAGGGCCAGCGCCACCAGGCGCACCATCATGCGCTCGTCGGTTTCGCTGGGGTGGCGCGCCAGGGTCAGGTTGTGGTCGGCGTAGTAGTTGTGGTCGATATCGGCAATCGACAGATTGGCCTTGTAGATCGTGGATTTGATAGCCATGGGGCAGGGTCTGGTGACGAAGCCTGGGCTTCGGGGGTGAATCCGGCGCGCCCGGCAGCCGCATTGCGGTCTGCCGGACGCTGAGAGCAAAAAGACAAGAGGCCAGGGAACGCCTGGCCTCTAGGGTCTAAGGGGCTTAAACGCGCTGGGCCAGCTCGGTGGCCTTGCCGATGTAGCTGGCCGGGGTCATCGCCAGCAGGCGTTCCTTGTCGGCCTGCGGGATCTCCAGGCTGTTGATCAGCTGGTGCAGGTCTTCGGCGCGCACCGTCTTGCCACGGGTGACTTCCTTGAGCTTTTCGTAAGCGCCTTGCACGCCATAGCGGCGCATGACGGTCTGGATCGGCTCGGCCAGCACTTCCCAGGCATTGTCCAGGTCTTCGGCCAGGCGCTCTTCGTTCAGCTCCAGCTTGTTCAGGCCGGTCATCAGCGAGGTGTAGGCCAGCGCGGCATAACCGGTGGCCACGCCGATGTTGCGCAGCACGGTGGAGTCGGTCAGGTCACGCTGCCAGCGGCTGATCGGCAGCTTTTCCGACAGGTGGCGCAGCAGTGCATTGGCCAGGCCCAGGTTGCCTTCGGCGTTTTCGAAGTCGATGGGGTTGACCTTGTGCGGCATCGTGGACGAGCCGATCTCTCCGGCCTTCAGGCGCTGCTTGAAGTAGCCCACCGAGACATAGCCCCAGATGTCGCGCGACAGGTCGATCAGGATGGTGTTGGCGCGGGCAATGCCGTCAAACAGTTCGGCCATGTAGTCATGCGGCTCGATCTGGATCGAGTAGGGCTGGAAGGTCAGGCCCAGGCCCTGGGGTTCGTGCTTTTCCACGACGTTCTTGCTGAAGCTCTCCCAGTCAAAGTCGGGCCAGGCCGACAGGTGGGCGTTGTAGTTGCCCACCGCGCCGTTCATCTTGGCCAGCAGCTTGACGTTGGCAATGCGGTCCATCGCGCCTTGCAGGCGCACCACCACATTGGCCAGTTCCTTGCCCACGGTCGTGGGGCTGGCGGTCTGGCCGTGGGTGCGGCTGAGCATGGGCACCGCAGCGTACTGGTGCGCCATCTCGCGCAGCTTGAGCACCACGCGGTCCAGGCCCGGCAGGATCACCTGGTCGCGGCCGGCGCGGATCTGCAGCGCATGGCTGGTGTTGTTGATGTCTTCACTGGTGCAGGCAAAGTGCACAAACTCGGCCGCCTTGAGCAGCTCTGGGCGCGCCTCGAACTTGCTCTTGATCCAGTATTCCACCGCCTTGACATCGTGGTTGGTGGTCTTTTCGATGTCCTTGATCGCCTGCGCGTCGGCTTCGCTGAAGTTGTTCACCAGGCCGTGCAGGTAGCTGCGTGCACCTTCGGACAGCGGCGAGAACTCGGCAAAACCGGCATCGGACAGCGCGATGAACCAGGTGATCTCCACCTGTACGCGGCGATGCATGTAGCCGAATTCGCTCATGATCGGGCGCAGGGTGGAGAGTTTGGAGGCGTAGCGGCCATCCAGCGGAGAAAGGGCGGTAAGGGAAGACAGGCTCATGGGCCGCTATTGTAGGAGCGGGGCGTTTGCCGCATCTACAGTCTGGATTTGCCTATTTACAATCTGCGGGTGCGGATACCCGCAAGGCCCTCCACGCCGTCTGCCGGCTGGAGGTCACCTGGTGACCGAACGGACACCACCAGCATGGGTTTTACTGCTATGAAATTGCTAGGAAGTCTGACCAGCCCATTTGTGCGCAAGGTGCGCGTGGTACTGGCCGAGAAAAAACTCGATTACCGTCTGGAGACGGTGGATGTCTGGGGCGACAGGGCGACGATTGCCCTGGTCAACCCACTGGGCAAGGTGCCCTGCCTGGTGCTCGACGATGGCTCGGCGCTGGTGGATTCGCGCGTGATCGTCGAGTACCTCGATACCCTGTCCCCCGTAGGCCGCCTGATTCCCAGCCTGGGCCGCGAGCGCGCTGAAGTGCGCAGCTGGGAGGCGATGGCCGATGGCGTGCTCGATGCCGCCGTGCTGGCCCGTATGGAATATGCCTTTGCAGGCCGCACTGAGCTGCAGCGCAGCCCCGCCTGGGTGGAGCGCCAACTGGGCAAAGTCTGGGCCGGGCTGGACGCGATGAACCTGGGCTTGGGCGAGAAGACCTATTTTGCCGGCAACGGCGTACATATCAGCCTGGCCGACATCGCCGTCGGTTGCTGCCTGGCATGGTTGCGGTTCCGCTTCCCGGAGCTGGACTGGGCAGGCCGCTACCCCCAGCTGGCCCAGCTGCTCGATCGCCTGGAGGCCCGGCCCAGCTTTGCGGCGACCCAGCCCCAGGGCTGATCCACAGCGCTTCTCTGCGCAATGCTCTGCCGGGCTCTGCATGCCGGCTTGCCCGGACCGCGCCCGCCCGTTTGGCGGCGGTCCGGCAACCTATTGCTGAATATTCTCCGGGCCTGCGGATGGTGGCTGGCAGCGCGCAGCCAAAAAAAAGGCCCAGCCGTTGAGGGCTGGGCCTGGGTATAAAAAAAGTTGCGAAGCGTCCCGAAGTGAATGATAGAGAGGGAGGGAGGAGAAGCACTTCAGGTTTGCAGTCATGCCGTTAGGGCCTGAAAGACTTCGCAACATTAAAACCGGTATGAAAAACTATGCCTATCGCTTTCCCTCAGTACAGAGATGGATCGCCGGTTTAAGTTTCCAGCGCTGATGTTAAATGTATTGTAAACAAATAAATAATTTGTTTCTTTCTGTTATCATTTGTCGAATTAATCGCTGCCTGAGACCTGATAGTACATTGTTTTGGTGGCACTTGCACGTAAGTGAATGCTAGCGAATGGCAGCATCACAGTATAAACCCTTATGAAAACCCGAGTTCCATCGGCCTTTCTACAGGGTTTATGTGCTCTGCAACACCGCCTTCCACAGCGTTCTTACCGTCTGTTGTTCCTCCAGCAAGGCAGTCTCCGGCACCTGGGTGGGCGCCTCGTTCAAGCGGGCCAGATGCTGCACACGCCGCAATGCGCGGTAGGCATTGGCCGCCGCCTCACCCATACCGGCAGGCAGCAGGCCTGCGTTTTCGGCGCGGCGCAGCAGACTGATGTTCCCCAAGTTGGGCCGCAATTGGGGATTGCAAGCGGAATGCAGCAAAACCAGGTACTGCACGACAAATTCCACATCCATCATGCCGCCGACGCTGTGCTTGACATCGAACAGGCCCGCCGGCACCTTGTGGGCGCTGCGCACGCGCTCACGCATCGTCGCGATTTCACTGCCCAGCGCCACCGCATCCCGGGGCGCCGTGATCACCGCCTCGCGCACCGCGTCAAAGCGCGCTGCCAGCTCGGCACCGCCCATCACAAAGCGGGCGCGGGTCATCGCCTGGTGCTCCCAGGTCCAGGCGGTGTTGCTGCCGCGCTGCTGCTGGTAGTTGGCGTAGGACTCAAAGCTGGTGACCAGCAAGCCGGAGTTGCCGTTGGGGCGCAGCGCGGTGTCGATCTCGAACAGATCGCCCTCGCCGGTCTTGACGGTGAGCCAGCTGATCAGCTTGCGCACGAAAGCCGAGTAGACCTCGGGTGCGCGTTCGTCATCGTCATCGAACACAAAGACGATGTCCAGATCGCTGCCGTAGCCCAGCTCTTTGCCGCCAAGCTTGCCGTAGCCGATGATGCCGAACTGCGGCTCTTCGCGGTGCGCGCTCTTGAGCCGGCCCCAGCACCAGCGGGTCGTCACGCGCAGCACGGCGTCAGCCAGTGCCGAGAGGTCATCGGCCACCTGCTCGACGGTGATCTGCTGCTCGATGTCGCGCGCCAAGGTGCGGAAGGTCTCGGCATGGTGGGCGCGGCGCAGCAGGTTCAGCAGGTTTTCGTCGTCATCTTCGGCAGTCGATTGCAGCGCGGCGCGGCGCCGCTCCAGATCCGCTTCGAACTCCTGCGGATTGAAGCGCTCATGCATCAGCGCATCGCTGGCCAGCTCGTCGATCACGCCGGGATGCTGCAGCATGTAGCGGGCAGGCCATTTGGCGGCGCCCAGCATGTGCATCAGCTTCTCGTGCACGGCCGGGCGTTCCTGCAGCATCGCCAGATAGCTTTCGCGGCGCAGCAGTGATTCCATCCAGTCGGCCAGCCGCACTGCGGCGATCTCGCTCACCTGGCCCTGGCCCAACCACTGGGCGGTGCGCTGCAGCAGCAAGACCAGGCGGCCCCGGCCGGCATCGCTCAGGTAGCTGTAGCGGGGGTTGCGCTGCCACTGCAGCACGCGATCGCGCACCGCCTCGGGCAGCTTGGGCAGCACCGTTTCCAGCTCCGGGGCGCTGGCCGCTGCGCCCTTGGCGCCGCCGCACTGGCCGCTCTTGCAGGCCTCGTTGCCGCCCAGCAGCTTGTCAAACTCCTGGGCGACCAGCTCGCGGTGGGCATCGAGCTGGTGCAGAAAGCGGCACTCGTCGTCATAGCCCAGGGTCTGTGCCATCCACCGCAGGTCGTCATCGCGGGTCGGCAGCACATGGGTCTGCTGGTCGTCCAGGTACTGGATGCGGTGCTCCACCTTGCGCAGGAAAACATAGGCATCGGCCAGCGCCTGCGCTGTCTCGGGGGCCATCAGGCTGGCGCGCTCGAGCCGCTGCAATGCCTCCAAGGTGGCACGGCAGCGCAGCTCGGGGAACTGGCCGCCCCGCACCACCTGCAGCAGTTGCACGATGAATTCGATCTCGCGGATGCCGCCACGCGAGAGCTTGACGTCGTTGGCGCGCTCGGGATGGCCCGCGCTGCGCTTGGCCGCATGCTCGCGGATCTGGCGGTGCAGGCTGCGCAGCGAGTCGAACACGGCGTAGTCCAGATAACGTCGGAACACAAAGGGCAGCACCGCGCCGCGCAGCGCCTGCACATTGGGGGTGCGGATATCGGCCAGCGGTGCCACGATGCGGCTCTTGAGCCAGGCAAAGCGCTCCCATTCGCGGCCATGGGTCTGCAGGTAGTCCTCCAGCGCTGCCACCGAGATGGCGGCCGGGCCCGAGTTGCCATTGGGCCGCAGCATCAGATCGACGCGGAACACGAACCCGTGTTCGGTGGTCTCTCCAATCAGCTGGTAGATCAGCTTGACCGCACGGATGAAGTACTCGTGGTTGCTGATCTTGCCCCGGCCATCGGGCTGGCCCTGGGTCTCGCCTTCTTGCTCATAGATATAGATCAGGTCGATGTCGCTGGACACATTGAGCTCGCGCGCGCCCAGTTTGCCCATGCCGATCACCCACAGTTGCACCGGGTTGCCCTCGGCGTCGCGCGGTGCGCCATGGCGGCCGTCAAGCTCTGCGCGTGCTGCGGTGCAGGCGGCGTCCAGTGCCAGCTCGGCCAGCTCGGTCACCCCTTGCGTGATGGTCTGCAGATCAGCCTGCGCGTCGCAGTCAAGATGCACCAGCCGCTCCATGACCAGCTGCCGAAGAATGCGCAGCGCAGCGCCCAGCGCATACCCCTGGGCCTGCAGCGCCGCCAAGGTGGCGGCCATCGTTGCATGGGTGGGGGCACCACTGGGCAGCAGATCCAGCAAACCCTCGTAGCGGCGGTGCAGGCGCTGGATGAAGCGCGAATGCTCAGACAGAGGCAGGCTGGCCTGCGGGGGCGTGATATCCGTGTGTGCCATAGCGCTTTATCGACAATGTCCTGCGGCAGAACTGTTCAAATGCTCACATATGCGACGCGAGCGAGGGACTTGCCGCGGGTCATAATTTCGCTTTCCCCTAACTGATTGGACTCGATTGACTGTGCGCGCGCCCCGATTGCTCAAGCTCGCTGCCAAGCTGGTGCAATGGTCTGTGGGCTTATTGCTGGGCTTGGCGCTGCTGCTGGCTCTGGCCGTGGCGGCGCTGCATTGGTGGATTGTGCCCCGTATCAATGACTTTCGCCCGCAAGTGGAATCTCGGCTGTCACAGGCGCTCGGCGTGCCGGTGCGCATTGACCATTTGCAGGCCGAAGGCCATAACAGCCTGGTGCCGGCGATCGCGGTCAAAGGGCTGCGCATCGAGCAGCCCGATGGGTCCACAGGGTTTACCCTGGATACGATCAAGGTGGCGTTGTCGGTGCCGTCGCTGCTGCGGCTGCGGACCGAGCAGATCGTCATCGAGGCGCCGCAGCTGACGGTGCAACGCGCTGCCGATGGCAGTGTGCGCTTGGCCGGCGTGCTGGTCGATACCTCACAGGACAGCAACAGCGGCGGTGCTGGCGACTGGTTGTTCCGCCAGCGCGAGGTGCTGCTGCAAGGCGGCAGCATCGTCTGGGATGACCAGCTGCGCGGCCTGCCCCCCGTCACTTTCAGCGATGTGCATCTGCTGCTGCGCAACCCGGGCCTGCGCCACGAATGGCAACTGCGCGTGCGCCCTCCCGAAGACTGGGGGGATACGCTGGAGCTGCGCGGCCGCATGCACCAGCCGCTGTGGGCGCTGCACGATGGCAACTGGAAGCACTGGAGCGGTCAGGTCTACCTCGAAGCGCTCCAGCTCAACGCTGCGGCGATGGCGCCCTATCTGCCGCCTGCAGTGGGTCTGCAGCAGGGCCAGGGCTCGGCAAGGCTGTGGCTGGATGTGACGCGTGGCAAGCTTGCGAACGGCACCGCCGATGTCGCCTTGCGCGATGTGGGCGTGCGCCGCCAAGCCACCGCTGCCGGTGATGACAAAGCGGCGCAGGGCTCGGTGCTGCTGCTGCGCTCGGTGCAGGGCCGCATCGGCGGCGCTGCCGATGACAGCGGCTTTCGCTTGCTGACGGAGAACCTGGCGGTCGAATCGGCCAACGGCGAGCAATGGCCCGGCGGCAGCGCCCGCATCAACCACGTCTATGCGCAGGGCAAGCAGCCCAGCGAGACCGAGGCCAGTGCCCAGTCGCTCGATATCGCCTCCCTGGCCCAGCTGGCGCGGCTGCTGCCCATCCCCGACAACGCACGCCAGTGGCTGCAAAGCAACCGGCCGGCCGGTCTGATCCGCAGTGCATCGGCCCACTGGCGCGGTGATATCGACCGCTGGCAGGACTGGCAGGTCAAGGCCGATGTGGGCCAGCTGGCCTTTGGCAGGCCGGCTGCGGCACCCAAGGCCAATGCAGCGCGTGACAGCCATGGCGGCCTGGTGCTGGCCACCGGGCAGCCGCACGTCGGCCTGCGCGGGCTGGATCTGGCCATCGAGGCGCGCGCTGGCGGGGGGCAGGCCAAACTGCGCTTTGCCGATGGCGCGCTCTACCTGCCTTCGGTCTTTGAAGAGCCGTTGCTGCCAATCACCTCGGCCAACACCGAGCTGCAGTGGACGGTGCAGGGCGATCGCATCCAGATGCAATCCGAACGGCTGGAATTCGCCAATCCGCATGCGGCGGGCCATGCGCGCTGGAGCTGGCACACGGCAGACCCGCAGAAGTCCGGCTCGCAATCGCGCTTTCCCGGCATTCTGGAACTCAAGGGCGTGCTTGACCGGGCCGATGGCACGCAGGTGCACCGTTATCTGCCACTGCATATTCCGCCCGATGCGCGCCACTATGTGCGCGATGCCGTGCTGGCCGGCCAGGCCAGCAATGTGCAGTTCGAGATCCAGGGCGACCTCTGGGAAGTGCCTTTTCCCGATTCGCGCCATGGCCTGTTCCGTATCGTCGCGCCGGTGCGCGATGTGCGCTATGCCTATGTGCCCAACTCGCACCTGCACCCGGGCGACAAGCCCTGGCCCGAACTCCATCGCCTTTCGGGCGAGCTGGTGTTTGAAGGCAACGGCATGCAGGTCAACAAGGCCAAGGGCATTCTGGACGGCAACGCGCGCATCGTCGTCGACCAGACCAGCGCGCAGATTCCCAATTTCCACGAGACCCGCGTGCTGGTCAATGCGCAGGCCCGTGGGCCGCTGGCGGACATGCTCTCGACCGTGCGCGGCAGTGCCATTGATGCGCTGACCCAGCATGCGCTGGCGCAGACCCAGGCTGATGGCGATACCCAGTTGCAGCTCAAGCTGGACCTGCCGGTGCATGAGATGGCGCAGTCCAAGGTCGAAGGCAAGGTACTGCTGCCGGGCAACCGCATCCAGTTCCACGATGACTCACCGGTGGTGGAGAAGGTCACCGGCGCGGTACAGTTTTCCGAGCACGGCTTTGCGCTGCAGGATCTGCAGGGCCAGGCCTTTGGGGGGCCGGTGAAGTTTTCCGGCGGCATGGATGTCAGTGGCATGCCCGCAGGTGCGGACCATGGCCCCCGGCTCAAGGTGCGGGCCCAGGGCGTCGCCACGGCGGACGGTCTGCTGCGCGCCAAGGAGCTGGGGCCGGTGGTGCAGCTGGCGCAGTGGGCTCAGGGCCAGGCCGCCTACCAGCTGGACATCGGCATGGCCCAGGGCGTGCCGCTGGTGGAGGTGCGCAGCGATCTGGCCGGCATGGCGCTGGCGCTGCCGCCACCGCTGAAAAAAGCCGCCGACGAGGTCTGGCCGACCCAGTTTGCCAGCACCGTTCCCGATGCCCCGCGCGCCGCACTGGTGCGCCAGAACATGCAGCTGGATGTGGGTGGCCGTCTGCAGCTGCGCTATGTGCGGGATATCAATGCCGATGACAACATCCCTGACAAGGTCGTCAGCGGTGTGCTGCGCCTGGGCGCCGGTGCGCTGACCTTGCCCGCCAAGGGAGTGATTGCGGAAGTGCAACTGCCCCAGGTCGATGTGCAGGAATGGCAGGCGCTGGCCCAGCGCATCAAGGCCATGGCGCCGCCTGCGCGGGCCCCCGCTGCCGAGGGCGCTGCGGCCTCGCCGCCCGCCAGCGACGCGTACCAGGCTTTCCTGCCAGACCATTGGGATATTCGCCTGGGCACCGTGCAGGTGCGCGGGATCGACATCCATAACCTGCACCTGAGCGGCTCGCGCACGGGGCAGCGCTGGCGCAGCCAGGTCAGCTCCAGCCTGCTCGATGGCCAGCTGGAATACGAGCAAGAGGCCAAAGGCCCGGGCACCATCCGTGCGCGCCTGAGCCAGTTGCGCGTGGGCCAGGACCGCGCCGACAGCAATCCCGGTGCCAGCCACGATGACGCGCCCGAGCAGGAGCCGGGGCAGTTGCCGGCGCTGGATGTCGTGGTCGAGGACTTGCGCTGGCGCCAGCATTCGGTGGGGCGGCTGGAGGTACAGGCGGTCAACCAGCGCCAGTCCGACAGCTCCTGGTGGCAGCTGAAAAACATGGTGCTCTCGAATGATGCCGCCAGCCTGCAGGCCAGCGGTGATTGGGGCGCCAAGCGCAGCAGCGCCGGCGGGCGCCGCACCGAGCTGGAAATGCGGCTGGACCTGAAGGACACCGGCGCGTTGCTGGCCCGCCTGGGCATGGCTGGCGTGGTGCGCCAGGGCAAGGGCGCGGTACAGGGCCGCATCGGCTGGACAGGCAGCCCGGTGAGCCCCGACTACAACAGCATGGATGGCAAGCTGCATGTCGATGTCGGCCAGGGCCAGTTCCTCAAGGTGGAGCCTGGTGCCGCCAAGCTGCTGGGCGTGCTCAATCTGCAGGCCTTGCCGCGCCGCCTGACCTTGGATTTCAAGGATGTGTTCAGTGCCGGTTTTGGCTTTGACTTTGTGCGCGGCGATGTGCTGGTGAGCGACGGCGTGGCCTCGACCACCAACTTGCAGATGAAGGGCGTCACCGCCGCCGTGCTGCTCGAAGGCAGTGCCAATCTGCGCGACGAGACGCAGGACCTGCATGTGGTCGTCATTCCCGAGTTGAACACCACGACGATGGCGCTGGTGACCACGGCCATCAATCCGGTCATCGGCATCGGCACCTTTTTGGCTCAGGCGCTGTTCAAGGGGCCGTTGACGCAGGCAGTGACCCAGGAGTTCGAGGTCAGTGGCTCCTGGTCGGAGCCCGAGGTCAAGCGCCTCAACCGCCGCCAGGAAGCAGACCCCAACGCCATCGGCACGCCGCATTGAGCGCCCGGCCCCTGCTGCGCTGAGTCACCTTCGATATCCGCAAGTGCCGCCCCAGGTCGGAGCTTACGGATAATAGCTGCCAGTTTCTCTTGCAGGACGCATCGATGAAAGTAGCCGCACTCCAAATGGTGACCAGCACGCGCTGGGAGCACAACCGCGCACAGGCCTGGCAGTTGCTGCAGCAGGCCGCCGCCGCCGGCGCGGAGCTGGCGGTGCTGCCCGAGTACTTCTGTCTGATGGGCCAGCGCGATACCGACAAGCTGGCACTGGCCGAGGCTTTTGGCGAAGGCCCGATGCAGCAGTTTCTGGCCGACAGCGCCCGCAGCCTGGGCCTGTGGATCGTCGGCGGCACCCTGCCTTTGCTGGGGCCCGATGCCGACCATGTCTACAACAGCAGCTGCGTCTACAACCCGCAGGGCGACTGTGTGCTGCGCTACGACAAGATGCACTTGTTTTGCTATGCCAACGAGCGCGAGTCCTATGACGAGCACCGGGTCATCGCGCCGGGCAGCACGCCGGTGCAGTTTGACCTGCCCAGCCGCGATGGCCAGCGCTGGCGCATTGGTTTGAGCATCTGTTACGACCTGCGCTTTCCCGAGCTGTACCGCCTGCATGCGCAGGCCGGCGCGCAGCTGATGCTTGTGCCCAGCGCCTTTACCTACACCACCGGCCAGGCCCACTGGGAGCTGCTGCTGCGCGCGCGGGCCGTGGAAAACCTGGCCTATGTGCTGGCAGCAGCCCAGGGCGGCCAGCATGAGAACGGCCGCCGCACCTGGGGCCACAGCATGGCCATCAACCCTTGGGGTGAGGTGATGGCGCTGCAGGCCAGCGAGCCCGGCGTGGTGCTGGCCGAACTGGATTGGGCGCAGCTGCAGCGCTGGCGCCAGCAACTGCCGGCCTTGCAGCACCGCGTATGCTGATGGCGCATTGGGCGCAGGCACTGGCGCAGCGCTGGCACCAGAGCTGGCGCCGCTGGTCATTGTGGTCGGCGCTGGTGCTGCTGGTGGCAGGCACCCTGGTCACCCAGGTCTGGCTGGCGGGGCGCTATGAGATCTCCGAAGTGCAGCAGCGCCTGGACCGGGAGGCCCAGGATGCCGTCAGCGACATCCGCAGCCTGTTCAACGACAACGTCAACCGCCTGCGCAGCATGCCACGCTATGACAGCGATGTGATGGCCTGGCAGTCGGCGGCCGCGACCATCCTGCGCAACCAGCGCGATCTCGCCCATATCGAGTGGCGCAACCCGCAGTTGCAGATCGAGGCCAGTGAGGAGTCGCCTTATCTGAGCCTGCAATGGTCGGCGATTGACCGCACCGGCATGAACACCGAGAGCCATACCGCCTGCCTGCGCGCCCGCAATACGGGCGCCGCCTCGTATGCGGGCAGCTATTTCCTGTCGCAGGGCAATGGCACCGGGCTGGAGCTGCTCGAGCTGTGCGTGCCGGTGATCACCGGCGACCAGCTGCACGGCTTTGCCGTGGCCACCTACATCCTGCAGAACGTGCTGTCGGACCTGGTCAACGAGAGCCTGCGCCGCAACCATGAGCTGTCCTTCACCGAGACCGATGGCACGCGCCTGGCGATCGTCAGCACCCCGCGGCGCGGTACGCGGGTGTTCACCTCCAACCAGCTGCTCGATCTGCCCGGCGTGGCGCTGATGCTGCGGGTGGACAGCTGGCATGCGGCGCCGAACGTCTTCCCGAACGTGCTCACCGCGCTGGTCACCGGCATGTCGATCGCGCTGATCACCGTGCTGGTGGTGCTGGTGCGGGACAACCGCCGCCGCTTGAAGGCTGAGCGCGACCTGGGCGACGCACTGGCCTTTCGCAAGGCGATGGAGGACTCGCTGGTAACGGGGCTGCGCGCGCGCGATCTGCATGGCAAGGTCACCTATGTGAACCCGGCGTTTTGCGAGATGGTGGGATTCTCGGCCGAGGAGATTCTGGACCCGAGCAAGGCCACGCCTTATTGGCCGCCCGAGATGGCGCCTGAATACGCGCGCCGCCAGCAGATCCGCCTGTCGGGCCATCTGCCACCGCCGCGCGAGGGCTATGAGTCCACCTTCATGCACAAGGATGGCCGGCGCTTTCCGGTGCTGATTTTCGAGGCCCCGCTGATCAATGCCGCCGGTCTGCATACCGGCTGGATGAGCGCCTTTGTCGACATGAGCGAGCAGCGCCGGGTCGAGGAACTCTCGCGTGCCTCGCAGGAGCGCCTGCAGGCCACCGCGCGGCTGGCGACGGTGGGCGAGATGGCCTCCCTGCTGAGCCACGAGCTCAACCAGCCGCTGGCCGCCATCTCCAGCTATGCGACGGGCATCATGAACCTGCTGCCCGAGGGCGCCTCGCCCGATGAGGTGCAGGAGCACCTGCCCGATGTGCGCATGGCCGTGCAGCGCATGGCCTTCCAGGCCGAGCGCGCGGGCAAGGTCATCAAGAGCGTGCACGGCTTCGTGCGCCGGCGCGACCAGTCGCGCGAGTTTGTGCAGGCCTCCGAGCTGATGGATGCGGTATTGCCCTTGGTGCGGCTGCAGGCGCGTAAACTCTATGTCGATGTGGCCACCGAGCTGGCGCCCGGCTTGCCGGCCGTCTTCTGTGACCGGACCATGGTCGAGCAGGTGCTGCTCAACCTCAGCCGCAACGGCATGCAGGCCATGGACTATGGCGGCACGCACCCGCGGGTGCTGCAGATGCTGGTACGGCTGGCGCCCAGCGGCGATGGCCGGGCCTGGGTGGAGTTTGTCGTGGCCGATGTGGGGGAGGGCATCTCCGAGGAGGTGGCCGCGCGTCTGTATACGCCGTTCTTCACTACCAAGGACGAGGGCATGGGGCTGGGCCTGAGCCTGTGCCGCACCGTCGTGGAGCAGCATGGCAGCCATTTGCGCTACCTGCCCAACCAGCCCCGTGGGACCATCTTCAGTTTTACCCTGCCGACCTGGCGCAACGATTGAAAGTTCAGAGATGCAGCCGCTAGTGAATGCGACCGTGTATATCGTCGATGATGATGCCGAGGTGCGCGATGCGCTGGCCTGGATGCTGCGCTCGCGCCGCTTGCTGAGCGAGAGCTTTGCGTCGGCCGAGGCCTTTGAAGCCATGCTGCGCAGCCGCCCGCCACAGGTGGACCCGGCCTGCGCTCTGTTGGATGTGCGCATGCCCGGCATGAGCGGGCTGGCGCTGTTTGATCGCCTGGTCGAGATGGATGTGATTGCCGCCTTGCCGGTGATCTTCCTGACCGGCCATGCGGATGTGCCGACAGCCGTGGCCACCGTCAAGCGCGGAGCCTTTGATTTCTGCGAAAAACCGTTCTCCGACAATGTGCTGGTCGACCGCATCGAGCATGCGCTGCAGGCATCGAGCGCTTACCTGGAAACCTTGCGCTCGCAGCAAGGCGTGCGCGAGCGCGTGGCCGAGCTGACAGACCGCGAGCAGGCGGTCATGCGGCTGGTGATCGATGGCCTGCCCAACAAGCTGATCGCCGATGAATTGACCATCAGCGTGCGCACGGTCGAGGTCCACCGCGCCAGGGTGTTTGACAAGATGCAGGTCAAATCAGCGGTGGAGCTGGCCAACCTGCTGCGCGACCTGGCCTGAGACGGCCGCCAGCGCAAGGCCCGCAAAAAAAGGGCGCCAGTCCCACTGGCGCCCTTTGTGCATTCCGCACAGCCTGGTGTTAGCGGCCTTGCTGCACCTCACCCACATAGATCTCGACGCGGCGGTTATGCGCGCGGCCGGCCGGCGTGTCATTGCTGGCCACGGGCTGGCGAGAGCCCATGCCCTGTACCTGGATACGCGCGCCGTTCACGCCGCGCTGCGTCAGGTAGTTGCGTGCGCTCTCGGCACGGGCCAGCGACAGCGGGTCGTTGATGCCGTCGTTGCCGGTACTGTCGGTGTGGCCGATGATGCGCACCTGGGCGTTGGGGTTGTTGCGCAGGCCTTCGGCAAAGCGGTCCAGGATGGGGGCGAAGTTGCCCTGGATGTCCGAGCGGTTGGTCTGGAACGAGATGTCGCTGGGGATGTCGAGCTTGAGCTGGTTGTCCGGCGTCTGGGTCACCACCACACCGGTACCCTGGGTGGCTTGCTCCATCTCCTGCTTTTGCTTTTGCATGTGCTGCGACCAGATGTAGGTGCCCAGCGCGCCGATGCCCGCGCCGATGACGGCGCCCGAGCCTGCATGGCCGCCAGCAATCGCACCGACGGCAGCGCCGCCCAGGGCGCCCACGCCGGCGCCGGTGGCCGTCTGGCGTTGCGTGTCGGACATGTTGGCGCAGCCGCTCAGAATGGCCAGGCTGGCAACCGCAGAGACTAGAATTTGTTTACG
>Ga0308165_1004239_pt1 | contig 14378 bp, 13 predicted proteins | sample PhyWR2_FD_201032 | JGI IMG/M metagenome (GOLD analysis project Ga0308165, IMG submission 201032) | Phyllosphere microbial communities from UC Gill Tract Community Farm, Albany, California, United States - DLSLW.R2 | ecosystem: Host-associated > Plants > Phyllosphere > Unclassified | place: USA...
GTGTGCAGGCTGCGCCCGCACCTGGGTTCAGGTGGGCGACGCGCCGGTAGCCGTCGATGACGCGGCGGGTGCAGACGGGGCTGGCGGTGCCGCAACGGTGACCTTCTGGCCAGGTCGCGCGCTGGCTGCACCGCTGACGATCACCCGCTCGCCGCCCTGCAGACCTTCCTTGACTTGCCACTCGCCACCTTGCATGGCGCCCATGCGAACCGTGCGTGACTCCACGACCTCGTCCTTGCCCACCAGCAGCACGCTTGAGGTGCCGTCACCACTGCGCTGCACCGCGCGCTGCGGCACCAGGATGGCAGCGGGTTCGGTGCCCTGCCCGGTGTGTACCCGCACATACATGCCCGGCAGCAACATGCCATCCGGATTGGCGAACTGGCCACGCAGCGAGACCTGGCCCGTGCCGCGATCGACCGTGATGTCCGAGAACAGCAGTTCGCCGTCACGCTTGTGCTCGGTGCCATCAACCGTGATCGAGATCGGTACCGTGCCCTGCCCCTTGCGCGCCTCGCGCAGACGCAGCATGTCGGCCACCGGCTGCTTGAAATCCGCATAGACCGGGTCGAGTTGCTGGATGGTCGCCATGGCGGTGGTTTCGTTCTGGCCTACCAGCGCGCCTTCGGTCACCAGCGCACGACCGATCCGACCGGCAATCGGTGCCTTCACCGTCGCATAGTCCAGATTCAGGCGGGCAGTTTCCACATCGGCCTGGGCCGACTGGCGAGCGGCCTGCGCGCTCTTCAAGGTGGTCTGGGCAGCGTCGAAATCCTGCTTGCTGACCGCCTCGATCTCGACCAGCGGCGTGTAGCGACGCACCACGGCCTGGGCGTCGAACACTGCCGCATCGGTCCTGGCCAATTCCGCCTGCGCACGCGCCAGCGTCGCCTTCAAGGGGGCGGGGTCGATGCGAAACAGCAGTTCGCCCGCCTTCACGTCTGCGCCTTCCTTGAAGTGACGGCTCAGCACGATGCCCGGCACGCGCGCACGTACCTCGGCCACGCGAACCGCCTCGATGCGACCCGGCAGATCGCTGGACAAGGCCAGCGCACGCGGCTGGACAGTCACCACCTCGACATTGGGCGGGGGCGGCGGCGCGCTGGCCTGTTCAGGCGCCTTGCCGCATGCGGCCAACACAACAAGGACGAACGGAGCAGCGGGCCACAGCAGGCTTCGAGGCGTGATCAACATTGGAACCCTTCAGGCTTAAACAGAACACTCAAGGGCCGAATGATACTTTGGAAGTCTTTATGAATCCATTAAGATTCAATTAACTTAAAACCAGCTTAGATGTTGACTTCTGAGTGAATTTGCTCGCAACAAACCGCCGCCACATGCGAAAATGAGCAAAATATCAGCTTGATTGAATCTTTTTTGGATCAATTGAACCTATCAAATCTGCAACGGAGTACACATGGCCAGCCCCAGCACAGCGTCGGAAGACAACAAGCTACTGGCCTCGCTTTCCTTGGCCATGGTCGAGCGCCCTCGGGCCACATTGCAGGAATTGGCAAGCGCGGTCGGCGTCAGCAAAGCCACCCTTTACCGTTTCTGCAAGACGCGCGAGCAGTTGGTGGAACGCCTGCTCAGTCACGGCACCGCCTTGATCAGCCATGCCATCGAGGTGACGCAACTGCACACTTCGCCCCCGCTTGAGGCGCTGCGCCGCTTGATCGCCACCCACCTGGAGCACCGGGAAGTGGCCACCTTCCTGATGTACTACTGGAAGGATGCGTCGACGCCGCCCACGGCCGACGCCGAGTGGGAAGTCGCACTCGACAACTTTTTTCTGCGCGGCCAGGAAGAAGGCGTGTTCCGCATCGATATGCCAGCGCCTGTGCTGACAGAACTCTGGGCCACGATTTTCATGGGTCTGGTCGACGGTGAACGTCGTGGGCGCATCGCCCGTTCCGGCCTGGCAAGCTTGATAGAGCGCGCCTTTTTGCAGGGCGCTGCGCACAAGTGAAGGTGGGCCGTCAGCGGGGTGCTGCGCAGGCCTCGGCCTGTCGGTGCCCCTCGGTGACGGCGGCCAGCACATTGGCGGTCACCACGGCACAAACAGCCAGGCACAAGATCGCCGCAACGAGGTTTGCGCGTTTGCGCCAATGGAAGGCGTTGCGTACGAAGCCAGCCGAATACAGCACCAGCACCCGGGGCGGCGAGCAGATAGGTTTGCAGCGGTCCGTCGCAATCGAGCGCATCCAGGCCAAGCGTTGCCTGATATTCGTTGGGGTCGTGGGCGGCGGCCACAAAGGCCAAGGGCAGCCCGATCAGCAGCAAACCCCACCCCAGCAGCGAGACAGTCCTTCGTGCCTTGCTCTGCGTCACGCTGCGCTCACACGCCAGCGCTGGGTATCCTTCCACCCAAGAAACGGTGCCAGCTCGGAATTTGCCAGCCAGACCTGCGGCTTGGTGGCAGCCATTTGCAAGCCCTGCAAAGCCGGTCTGAAAGCTTGCGAAAAAGCGTGGGATTGCTGATTGAGCAAGGCGTGGGCCTCGGTCAAAAAAGCGGGTAGCTCGGATTCACGCAAGGACAACAGAAACACCATCTGCCGCCACGCATAAGCCGCATTCTTGATGTGATGCAGCTCGGCATGCCCGGCGGCGCCTTTCAACTGCAGATGACGCAGCGTCCACGCATAACAGATCCGAGCCAGCTCGCCTGCACGGCTCGCCAATGCGTCCCGCATGCCGGGCAACTCAAGCAACACAGCAAGGTTGTGGCAGGTGATGATCAACTGTTGCTCGATGATCCGGCCATTGCTGGCTGCGGCCCATGTACCCAAGGGCTCACCGGCACGTTCGGCGCAGATGCTCGCAAGCGTATCTGCAGCCTTTTGCTTGGGGCGTGCGGCCGACAGGCGCTTGGCAATATCGAGGTAGTCCAGCCGGTAGTAGCGTTCGTAGAAAGAGTCAGAAAGATGCGTAGCGGCAAGCTGTGCGGCATCCACGAACTTTTGCGAGAACCGGCCCGTGAAGATATCTGCCGCCAGTTCCTCTGCAAAGGGCATTTTCCGGCCGGCCTCGGTCGCCAGCGCGGCGAATTCCTTCAGCAGTTTGTTGGGCAGCATGGTCTGCGGAAATTCGCCAAGCGCCAACAATGCGAATTCTTCCAGCGCGGCGTTGGCGGCTTGCGCCGCGACCGAATCGCTTGCGCGAAAGCGCTCCATCGCGGCCACCCAGGGCAGGTTCTCGATGCCTACCTGCTTGCGCAGGTCCAGCAACAGCAAGGAACGCCGCCGCCGGAACGCCTGGTAGACGGCGGCATACAAGGCGCGCAAGTCGCTGTCTTCGAGACTGGCGGCGCGCAATTGACTGGTGCGTTGGGGAAGCAATGCCGCCAGCACTTCCGCGGACCTCACCACCCGACGACGGATCAGGCCTTCGGGGGTGTCGTTGACGCAGCGCTGCAGACGCCGCATCACAGCGTCGGGTAGCGTCGTGACCGGTGCTGGTGCGATGACAGGCTTGTCCTTTGCGTCACCCTCGTCCGCCGTCGGGGCGACAGACTCGCTCAATACCGCGTCCAGGTCGTCAACGCCGGACCAGGGCACATGCAAGGCCAAGCGCTTCGCCACCGCCATCGCAATCTGCTGATGTGTCGTCGCGGTCGCATGGGCATGCTGCCGTGCACGCTCGGCCAGTGCGGCCTCGGAGTCTGGCGTTCCTCGTGTTGCGACGTAACGCGCCAGGATCAGGCGCACTCGTCCCAGCTCGCAGGCCGACAGGGGCTCGCCGGCGTTCGACGAATGCGCCACGCGCGCCAACGAATCCATCAGCACCACAAACGGCTCGCCAGCCCGCGAAAAGCGCTTGGGCGAATCGCGCTGCGATCGCGCGCGGTCGACTGTGTCGACCAGGGCTTGTACGCGCGTTGGCCAGTCGTCCGGCAGGTGCTTGAACGGCCATCCGCCCTGCACCACGAACTGTCCGCGCTCGCCGCGCAGCCAGTTGCCGGCGTCATCCTTCAATGCGATCGGAAGTGCGCCGTCGATGGTTTCAAGCGCAAGGCCAACGGCCGCGTCGTACAGCGGCGTCCAGATGCCTACCGTGTCGTGCTGCGCCAGCACCCGCAGGTTGACGGGAATGGACCGAAGCCGTTTGACCACCTCACCGGCAGACTCCAGGCGAACGAATCCATCGCGTGCGGCGTCGGCGGCATCAAGCCGGGGATAGAACCGTAATTCATGGGCAAGCGGGACAATTGCGTCAACCAGGTTGGCAGCGATGTCAGCATGCCCATGCGCCACCAGCCAGGCGACCGTGGGCAGCGCGGCTTCTTCAGGGACATCGATGACAAGGTAGCGCGAGGCGACAGCCTGAAAAAGTCTGGCGAGGCCTGCGTCCGACAGGAAATAGCGATTCAAGGCGAGCCGAGGAAATTCGGCATCAGCCAGCCCAAGCTCTGCCAGCAGCGTGACCTCGTGCGGCAGCAAGGGACCTGCGGCGAGTGCCACCCCGGTGGCAAAGCCGCCGGTGGCGACCTCAAGACTGACCCATTCCGGATAGCCGTCCACGGGTGCTCGCGACCCGACGTCAAGCTTGCCGGAGAAAAGTCCCTCGACAATCGCACGCCAGCGGCTTACGCGCGCTTGTGCTGGCTCGCCTCGCGCGACGGCATCCAAGGCGCGCTGCAACTGGTTTTCGCTGTACGTGGTCCCGATAGGCACAGACATCGATCCCCCGGAAAGAAGTGGTGGTGTCAGCGCTGGTGATCGTGAAGATGGGTCCGGGGGCTGGTGTCGAACCAGCGCCCTCTCGGTTCGAAGCCGAGCGCTCTTGCCACTGAGCTACCCCGGAACTGGGACAAAAACTTTATCACTCCGCTCGTCGATCGCGAGAACACAACGAGGTAACAAGCGTATGAAAAGACAAGCTTGAAGGCACGATCATCTAGCCCACTGCAAGACCCTGCGCCAATCGTTCGCGCACCGCTGGCGAGGCCAGGCAAGTGGCCACCGCCTCGAAACCCGGCGCGCCCATGTAAGGGGACACACGGCTTGGCGGGCTGTGATTGGCCGGGCACAGAATGATGGCCTCATCAGGCCCGACGGCGTTCAAGTTCAAGATGGACGACGAACGGGTCATCAGGAACAGCCGGCGCCCGCCATCTTTCGCGCGCAGCCGCAGCCAGGTGATCAGCGCTTCCTGCGTGGCCTGGTCAAGATGCTGTTCCACCATGTCCACCACCAGCGCGCCACCCTCGGCTTCAAGCGCCACCAGCAAGGACGTCAGCGCGTCGGATTCGCTTGCTCCTTCGTCGCGCAACCAGGCTGCCGCACGGTCGACGCGCAAGGCAAGCGCCGGATCGGCACTCAGCAACTCTGTCGCGGCGGCACCGCCCTTTCCCAAGCGATCCAGCCCAAGAAAGACGCCGTCTGGCAGTGCAGCGGCCAAGCACTGCGCCAGCCGCGTTTTCCCGCTGCCCAGCGAACCGATGATGTAGTTCAAGGGTCGGATACTGCGCAGTTCGAAACGCTCGCCGCCCCAGGGCCAGGGAAGTTCGAACGCCACATCGATACCGGCCGCAGGATGCACCAGCTGATGGAGCAATTGCGGCAATGCGTCGGCAGGAAGCCGACCTTGGGCAAGCCCCGACCGCCATTCACCAAGCTTGTCGAGTTTGCGCACCAGGTCGTGCATCTGGTCTTTCAAGGCGGATTCCTGCGTGGCCAGCGCCAGGCTCAGCGTGTGCGGGTCGCCCTTGAACACCTGTGCAATCTGAGCCAGCCCAAGCCCTAAGGCACGCAAGGCCACAATGGCGGCGGCGCGTGTCATGTCCTCGGGCCCATAGGCACGATAGCCAGCCGTCGTTCGCGCGGGCGTCAACAGCCCGTGCTGCTCGTAAAGCCGCAGCGCCTTGATCGACACACCAAGCGAGGCGGCTGCTTCCGACGCGTTCAAACCCTGGGGAGAGGCATGCATGATTCACCTTTTTTCTTTGATATTGTGCCAAGCATGCGGGCGGCCCCAAGGGACGAGTCAACCGGGAATCGCGTGATTCATCAATGCCTTCGGTAAGCCGCTGGCGCAAACCGTGGAGCAAACCAATGACCGACGTGGGAAATCGCGACAGCGATACAGATGTGAAGCCCCCTGCCCTGTGGCAACAACGCTGGCACCAGATTCTCGATGTCCACGCCCCTGACAAAGACGATGCAGACGGCCCGAATGGCGTGTTGCCCGACCCCGGCGATGATGCGCGCGTGCACACCGCCTTCTGGCTTATCAGCGGTGCAGCGCACGCAAGCGCGCGGGCACAGGCCATGCACATCATGCCTGCAGGTGAGCGCATGCTGGCCCGGCTTGAAGCACATCTGTCGAACCCACCGGCGGCCATCGATGTCGACCAGGCCAAGACGCTGCTGCGCCATGCATTGATACTGGTTCGCCAACTGAACCTGGACGCGCCTGCCCCCGATTCCCCGATACGGGTAATGGACGCAAGCATGCTGCCGCTGCTGACGGCCTTTGCCCAAGCCGATACGCCATTCGTGAACTTCCGAGATGCGCTTGGCGATATGGCGGAAAAGCACAGCGGGCCGATCGGCATGCAGGCCTTCTACTTCTTGTCGGAACCGCTGTACCAGCTTGCGGCGTCCTACGAGGTCGCCGACTGGATACGGTGGCCGCTGTGCGCATCGCCCGATGCAGACGATCCGACGCTGCCCATCTATCAACTGGCCACAGGCGGATGGTCACCAGGCTGGGACGATCAGGGCGTGTTCCTGTTCGATCGGCGGCGCGAGCTGAAGCCGCGTTCAGCCGCCTGAAGAAGCCCCCTACCGCTGCTCGATTCGCCGTCGTGTCACCGCCACCAGCGCCGTCCCGATCGAACATATCGCCAGGTAGACCAAGGCCACGAACAGATAGACCTCGACCACCGTGCCGTCACGCTGCGCAACCTTGGTTGCAGCGCCCAGGAAGTCGTTCAGGCTGATCACATACACCAGCGAGGTATCCATCAGCAGGCCGATGGACTGGTTGATCAGCGAAGGCGTCATGTTGCGAAACGCCTGCGGCAACACGATCAGGCGCAGCGCCGTGAAACGCCCCATGCCCAAGGCAATGGCAGCCTGCATCTGGCCCTTGGGAACACTGCCCAGACCACCCCGAATGATCTCGCCGAAATACGCTGCCTCGGCCAGCACGAAGGCTGTCAGCGCGGCGTACACCGGACCCACATCCAGATTGGGATTGCCAGTGATCGCACGCAGTGCGTAGGGCACCAGGAAGTAGACCCAGAAGATCGTCAGGATCAGCGGGATCGAGCGGAACACATCGGTGTAGAAGCGCGCCATGCGCGCCAGCCACGGTGGCCCGAACAAGCGGGCAATGGCCAGGCCGGTGCCGAACAGAATACCGAGCACCATGCCGACGACGGTAAGCATCGCCGTGGTGGCCATGCCATCCAGCAGATAAGGCCAGGCGCGATTCAGCGCGCCCCAGTTGAACGCGTCCATGCCCTAGCCCCCTGCCATGCCGGGAACGCGCAGGCGCACTTCCACGTGTCGCATCAGCAGCACCACGCACCAGGTGACGCCCATGTAGATCAGGGTCGCCGCCAGGAAGGCCTCGAAGGGCTGTGCGCTGAATTCGCTGAACTGCCGGGTGCGGCCCGTCAATTCCATCAAGCCGATGGTCAACGCCACGGCAGAATTCTTGAAGACGTTCATGAAGTCGGAGGTGAGCGGCGCCACGATGATGCGCAATGCCTGGGGCACGATCACCAGGCGGTAGGCATCGACGAAACCGAAGCCCATTGCCATCGCCGCCTGCTTCTGGCCGCGCGGCACGGACTCGATGCCGGCGCGCACCAGTTCGGCCGCCTTGGCGGCAGTGAACAAGGTCAGCGCCAGCAGCATGGTGAAAAACTGGCTGGTGGTCGCAGGTGCCTGCTTGATGGCCCGGCCCATGGATTCAGGCAGCAGTTCCGGCACCACGTAGAACCACAGGAAGACCTGCACCAGCAGCGGCACGTTGCGAAAGCAATGCACGTAGACGGCCGCAGGCCACCGAAGCCAGGGGCTGGGCAAGGTGCGGGCAATGCCGATGCCAAGCGCCAGCGCCAGGGCAAATACCCAGGCGCTGAGTGACAAGAGTACCGTCCACCCCAGGCCTGTCGCCAGCAGCCGCCAATAGACCCCCTCGCCGGTCACGGACTGCTTGAAGTAAACGAGGAAGTCCCAGCTGTAATTCACGGATCAGAGAACCTTGTCGGAAGGATTCTCGTAAAGCGCGCGGATGGCAGGCTGCAGCGGCATCTGCATGTTGAATCCGTTGCGCACGTTCAGTGGCTGGGTGAAGTACTTTTCATACAGGGCAGTCATCTCGCCGCGCTTCATCATGTCGACGATCAGATCGTCCACCAGTTTCTTGAACTGCGCATCGCCTTTTCGCAGCATGCAGCCGTAGGCTTCACGTTCCAGCGGCTCACCCACAATCTTCCATTTGGCGGGATTGCGGGCGCGTGCGGCACTGGAGAACAAACCACTGTCGTCGGCCACGAACGCATCGGCGCGGCCCGACTCCACACTCATCGAGCCTTCGTTGATGTCAGGCGCCATGATGATGTTGATGCCCAGCTTTTCGCGCTCGTTGACCTGGCGCAGCAAGCGCTCGGTGGTGGTGCCGGCACCGACCACCACGTTCTTGCCGGCCAGCCCCTTCCAGTCCGCAATCGGGGAATCGGCGCGCGCCATGATGCGCGCACCGACCGCGAAGTAGGTCACCGAAAAGTTCACCTGGTTTTCACGTTCTGCGCTGTGCGTGGTCGAACTGCATTCCAGGTCGACCGTCTGGTTGGCGACCAGCGCGATGCGGGTCTGCGGTGTCACTTCCAGGTTGCGGGTCTTGATGTCCGGGCGACCCAGCACCTGCCGAACCTTGTCGCCGACCCGCAGCGCGATTTCCCACGCGAAGCCGGCCTGTTTGTTGTTGTCGTCCAGATAATTGAAGGGCACCGAGGCACCGCGCGTGGCCAGCGTGACGGTGCCAGTGTCCTGGATTTTCTTCAGCGTGCCGGTGAATTCCTGCGCATGCAGCGAGGTCGCCAGCAGAGATAGCGACAGACATAGCGCGGCGTTGACGGACGTTCGAATGGCTTTCATGGTTGTCTCCTCTTTTTTATAAGTGACGCGCCGTCAGTCACGGCGCGCCCTTCCATACATGTGTTCGAATCGCGGGCGCTTCAGGCGCTTTGCAGAATCGCTGCAGATTCGAAGCGACGCAGCGCGCGATCGAGGTCATCGCGCACTTGCTCGACCCCTTCCAGGCCGACGGAAATGCGCACCAGCGGCGCGCGTACCAGCGGGAAGGCGCGCGAGTCCTGGATCTCTGCCGGGTAGTAGGCAATCAGGCTGTGCACGCTACCCCAGCTCGCGCCAATCGAGAAGGTCTGGAAGTCGGCGAACATGGCCTGATAGGCCGCCATGTCGGCAGGCTTCAACACCAGCGAGAACACGCTGCCGCTGCCGGTGAAATAACGCTGCCACCGTTGATGCGACGGCGATGATGCCAGCGCCGGATGCAGCACCTGCTGCACGCAATCCTGGGTTTCCAGCCAGGCCGCGATGCTGAGCGCAGCCGCCGACTGGTGCGCCATGCGCAAGGCCAGTGTTTCCAGCCCGCGTTCAACCAGGAAGCAATCGTCGGCGCTGCTCGCTAGGCCCATGTACGACTGCAGATGGCGCAGTCGGCGATACAGATCGAAGTCGGTGGTGCTGATGGACCCCATCAACAAATCCGAGTGACCGCCCATGTATTTGGTGCAGGCGTGGATGCACAAATCGACACCCAGCGTCAGCGGCTGGAAGTACAGCGGACTGCTCCAGGTGTTGTCGATGGCGGTCAACACGCCGGCTTTGCGGGCCTGCGCCACGATGGCGTCGACATCCTGCACTTCCATGGTGGTGCTGCCGGGGGACTCCATCCAGATCAGCTTGGTGTCGGGGCGAATCAGGGCGCCAAAGGCCTCGCCCTCGATGCACGGGTCATAGCGTTCCACCACCACACCAAGCGTGGCCATGTGTTCAAGCGCAAAGGTCTGTGCCGGTCCGTAAGCCGAATCGGAAATCAGCAAATGATCGCCTGCCTTGAGCAAGGCCATCATCACCAATGCGATGGCGGCCTGACCAGACGGCACCACCACGCAGTGCGTACCTTTGTCGAGCGCGGCAATGCGGGCTTCCAGCTGGCGATGGGTGGGTGTGCCGGTGGTGCCGTAGCTGAATCCGTCAGGCAGTCGGCTGCCCCGGGTGACGAAGTCCTGCAATGAGGCGAACTTCACGGTGGAGGCACGCATGACGGGTGGCACTAGGCTAGAAAAGCTTTGCATTATTCTTATACCTGGATGTGGTCGGCGGCCGAGTGAAAAGCCCCGCTGCCATTGGCCTCCAGTCTAGAGTGACGGCATCGCCGTGCACGCACAGAATCCTTTGAAGCGATAAGCAGAACTAATATGTTGATGCGAGAGATCGAGGTGTTCCGCACGGTCATGCAGACGGGGTCGGCGAGCAAGGCCGCGCGCTTGCTGAACGTCACGCAACCCGCCATCAGCCAGTCTCTGCGCAAGCTGGAAACCTATGCCGGCATTCCGCTGTTCCAGCGCCTGCGCGGCAAGCTGATTCCCACGCAGGAAGCGGCCGCCCTGCTGACCGAGGTCAACCGCTGCTTCGTCGGCCTGGATGCGATCGAGCATCGCCTGCGCAGCCTGCGCCAGTTCGGCGTGGGTCGCATCCGCATGGCCTGTCTGCCCGGCCTGGGCATCGGCTTTCTGCCGCGCGTGCTGCAACAGCTGGATCTTCCGGAACGGCGCATCACCATCTCGCTGCAGATCGTGGGCTCGCGCCAGGTGCGCGAACGCCTGCTGGCCAGCGAATCCGACATTGGCCTGATGGCCGATGAAGTGTCACTGGCCGGCCTGGAACACTCGCTGTTTGCGCACTACGAAGGCGTGGTCGCATTGCCATCGGGACACCCCTTGGCCGTCAAAAGCGTTATCCACCCGAAGGACCTGGCGCGCTACCCGATGATCTGCCTGAACCCCGAAGATGCCGCCAGCCAGAAGCTGGACGCCATTTTCCAGAGTCACGGCGTGCACCCTAAGGTGGTGATCGAAACGCCGTATACGATTTCCATCTGCGAGATGGTTCGACAAGGCCTGGGCGTGGGCGTGATCAATGCGGTGACGGCCTACGACTACCTGGGCAAGGACATCGTGTTGCGACGCTTCACCGAACGCCTGGAATACACCTGCATCCTGGCCATGCCGCCGGGTCAGCCCTTGACGAGCTTTGCGCAACAACTGTTGTCGGCCATGCGAACCCGCCTGGAAGTCGACCTGGCGGCGCTGCGCACGGCGCTGGGGTGAACACGATTGGCATGGAGTGATACGCTGCCACGACCAGAAACGATGGTGTGCGCCGACTGAAGATGCCGTCAGCCATGCCATCCCACATGGAGTCCGCCGCATGTTTTCGTTTCGCCGCCTGACACTTGCCCCTTTCATCAAGGCGCACCCTGCGCGCCAGGTTTCCCCTGCCCCTGCCGCCCTGATTGCCGCTTATGAAGGGCTGCTGCCCGCCAGCCTGCTGGAACTGTGGCGCAAGAAAGGGCTGGGGCTGTACGGCGAACGCCAGCTTGCCTTGATCGATCCCACGCCATGGCAGCCCGTGCTCGATCGATGGATCGTTTCGCCGCCAGATTCCGTGCCGCGCATCCCGATCGCGATCACCCCGTTCGGAGTGCTGGTGTATTACCGCAAACTGACCGCCGATGACGAAGACGTATCCTTCCTCGACCCGGTATCCAAGGCAACCGGTGACCTGAGCTGGAAGCTGGACGATTTCTTCAACCAGTTCCTGTGCGATCCCGACTCGTGTGATTCGCTGATGCCACCAGCACTGCTTGAATCCGCCCGCGAAGAATGCGGCCCGCTCGCGCCCGGCGAGGTCTATGAAATCGACCAGATGTTGCTGTCGATGCAGATGCTGCGGATAAGCAAGGTCGATGCGCTCGACCTGCACAAGCGCCTGCGGGATGCAGTGGACCCACCCAAGCCACGCGCCGACGAGCCTGGCACCATTGCGGACGCACTGCCGGACACGCAACGCCATCTGTTCGAAGACATGGTGGATAGCACCGACATTCACGGCCTGTACCTGTCGTCCTACATCGACTGGCATCGCATGCTGGCGCTTCGCCCCGACGGGCAGTACCAACTGCTGTTCTGGAAAATAGATCATCGAAGCTTCGAACGGACCGACGTGCGCGCTTATTCGGGCAGCTACGAGCTGTCTCATAACGCCTCGGGAGACGAACTGGTCACGCTAGATATTGTGTTGACGGCGCGATCAAGCGGCAGCGACGCCAACGACAGCCAACTGATCGCCGTGCAAACGGATGACCCCAGGCTGCTGCTTCGCATTGACGAGCTTCCAGACATGAAGACGTCGATAGAAGGATCGAACACCTTGGGGCGCAGCGAGTATTACTTCCGCAAGGTGTCGCTGGACGAGACCTTTGCCGAAGAAGACTACGACGGCCGCCAAGCGCCCCCGTTTGCCGATCTTCCCCGCGCCTTGCAGACCTTGCTGGAAGCGGCGCCGGTCGTCGTCAGGATCACACAGGTGGACGAGCCAAATGTCGACGAAGAAGACGATGGCGAGGGCACCGTCATGTGCACCCTGGACCATGGCGAACTCGATGGCCTGCGCATGAACATGCCCCTACGCTCTCCCCGCGACACCGGACGTGCACTGAGGGGCTGGGTGTGGGACATGGCACCACACGCCTGCCGGGCCGGCATCAAATATCGACGCGGTGCGGACGGGCAGATTGAGCAGGGCCCGATGGTGGGCGACGTGTTGACCAGTCAGATGCGGCGGGATTGAATGCACGCAGACAGCAGCGCTGCGGCGCGGGATCACAAAAGGCTTGATGAAGCGCTGCAGACGACGTTGCGCAGTTTTCTTTCATCGATGGGGTCGACCAGCCAGCACGTCACGGACATGGACGCACTCGTGCGGATGACTGACAGCCTGCCCCTGTCCAAGCTTGCCTATTGGGAGCACCTGATTCGCGACGAACTGGCGTGGGCGCACTACAACCGGGAAGAAGCAAAAAGAAGCTGGCGGAACAAGGTGCTTGCGCTGGCACGTGTCAAGGACGCCGCCCAGACCGACCGCTTCCCGACCTGGCTGGATCTGGTCAATGGCGACGGCCATCTTCGAGAGCGGACGTTGCGCACGCTCACCGGCGCGGCGCCCAACGGATTTTTCTTCGCGCTGGCTGCGCGCCGGCTCAACGACTGGGTGCCACAGGTCCGCGCTGCGGCCAGAGATGCACTGCCCGCGCTTGCACTGCGCTCCGACCCAGAGCACGTGGTGGACACGCTGTGCACGCTGATGCCTGGCTGGCTCTCCTGGGGCCGCGTGGAAGCCGTCGACCGGCAGGCCATGGCGGAGCTCGTCTGCATTGAAGGCGTCGCCGCGGCGCTTGTGCGTCGCGTGATCGAATCCACGGCGGGACCGATGTCCGCAATTCTGGCCCAGGCACTTCGCCTGGACGTGCTCGATACGCACCTGCCCCGGATTGCTGCCGACGCCGTGCAGCCTGCCGTGCGCGCCAGAGCTTACCGGGCATTGCTGCGCGGAAGGACCACCTGGGTCGACGCGCGCCGGTGGCAATGGGACGACATCCGATATTGCCAGGGCCGCCTGGCCAACGTGATGGGTGAGCGTACCTTGCAACACGTGCCTGAACTTCTTGGGTGCCTGCAGGCCGCTGCCGCTGACCGTTCCTCAATCGTAAGACGCGTCGCCGCAGAAGCGCTGGTGCGTGAGATTGGAAACCTGGGCGATGTTGGCGTGCGACTGGCGCGAAAGTTTGCCGATGATGCGTCTCCTGCGGTGTCCGAACGCGGGAAATTCGTCTTGCAACGGCTGGCGCAAGATTAGAAACCCAGCTGACTTTTTATCGATCGCCAAGCTGCCATTACCGCCGATTCCAGCAGTGCAATGCAACGCAGCAAGTGTTGATATAACGCGTGATCGGTCTACCTGTTTCTGAGTAAGGCAAGAACACTTCAACAATGCAGCAGCTTCGAGACACCCTGGAAACCAGGCAGATCGCCATCTACCTCTGCGCCGTGGTACTGGCCGCCGCGACCGCGCTGCTGATCCCCGGTACCACGACACTGGAAGCAGCAATCAACCCTGCCCTGGCGCTGATGCTGTACGTGACGTTTCTTCAGGTGCCGCTTGCGGAACTCAGGCGCGCATTCGGGCAAATCCGCTTCCTGCTGGCACTGCTGCTGGCCAACTTCGGGGTGATTCCTTTGCTCGCGGCCGGGCTGATCCAGTTCCTGCCGGACG
>Ga0308165_1004240_pt1 | contig 14373 bp, 12 predicted proteins | sample PhyWR2_FD_201032 | JGI IMG/M metagenome (GOLD analysis project Ga0308165, IMG submission 201032) | Phyllosphere microbial communities from UC Gill Tract Community Farm, Albany, California, United States - DLSLW.R2 | ecosystem: Host-associated > Plants > Phyllosphere > Unclassified | place: USA...
GATATAGCGAAGCTGTATCCAACGGACAGATTAAACAATTTAGATTTCAATAACACAAAACTTATTACCTACTCCATGTAAGTGATATAGCGAAGCTGTACCAAATCGATTAAAAATTAAATTAATAACCCCTCAAAAAAATGGAATCCACAATTAACTACAAACCCTCGTTCGCAAAAAAATGGTTTGTGATTTATACCCGTCCCCGCTGGGAGAAAAAAGTAGACCGATTACTGCAGGAGCAGGGCTTCGAGTCTTTTTGCCCGGTTCGTAATGTGGAAAATCAATGGGCCGATAGAAAGAAAATAGTTAGTCTGCCGCTTTTTACCGGATATGTATTTGTGAAAATTGATGAAAGAGACGGCTACAAAATCAGGTATACACTTGGTGTGTTAAATTTTATCAATTACATGGGTAAGCCTGCAGTGGTGAGGGATAGCGAAGTGGATAAATTGAAACACATAATGGAATCGTACAATGATGTAGATGTGGTGAGTTTAACCGGCGTTTCAAAAGGAGACCGTGTTCGCATCAGTAACGGGCTTTTCCATAACCAGGAAGGAGAGGTGATCCAAATTCAAGGTAAACATGTACTGATGTCTTTTGATCATTTAGACTGTGCAGTGGTTACCAGAGTGCCAATAACTAATTTAACATTAACCTCAAATACACAACAACATTATGTATAGTAATGACGAAAATTTGAAGATGACGGTAATTGGCCTTGGCTATGTAGGCTTACCGTTGGCAGTAGAATTTGCAAAAAAATACAAAGTTTTTGGCTTCGATATTAACCAGGCCCGAATAGCCGAATTAAAATCTGGTTACGATAGCACTTTGGAAGTTAATGAAACTGAATTGAATGACGTGCTGACATTTGAATGTACAACGTTAAAAGGTTTATACTGTACCGATGAAATTGAAAAATTGCGCAGTTCTTCTGTTTATATCGTTACCGTGCCAACTCCTGTTGATAAAAACAACAGACCTGATTTAACTCCCTTATATAAGGCGAGTGCTGTAGTTGCCAAGGTTTTGAAAAAAGGCGATATAGTTGTTTATGAATCAACTGTTTATCCCGGTGTAACTGAAGATGAATGTGTGCCGATATTAGAAAAAGGATCAGGTTTAATTTTTAACAAAGATTTCTTTGCGGGGTACTCTCCAGAACGGATTAATCCTGGAGATAAACAACATACCGTAGCCAATATTTTAAAAATTACTTCAGGTTCTACAGCAGAGGCTGCAGAAAAAATAGATGCTTTATACCGATCTGTAATTACGGCCGGAACTTATAAGGCTTCGTCTATAAAAGTAGCCGAGGCTGCCAAAGTAATCGAAAATGCTCAACGCGATATTAATATCGCTTTTGTAAATGAACTGGCTATGATTTTTAATCAGATCGGTATCGATACTTCTGAAGTTTTGGCTGCTGCCGGTACGAAATGGAATTTCTTAAACTTTAAACCAGGTTTAGTAGGTGGGCACTGTATCGGTGTAGATCCTTATTATCTGGCACAAAAAGCCCAGGAAGCGGGTTACCATCCCGAAATTATTTTGGCAGGAAGACGTGTAAACGATGGCATGGGTAAATATGTGGCAGATCAGATGATCAAAGAAATGATCGCCAGAAATATTCATATTGTTGGTGCCGAGGTACTTGTACTTGGATTTACTTTCAAAGAAAACTGCCCTGATGTGCGTAATACCAAGGTGATTAATATTGTAAGGCGTTTAGAGGAATATAAAGTAAAGGTGATCATCCACGATCCATGGGCAAATGCCGATCAGGCGAATCATAGCTATGGGGTTATCTGCGAAAATGGTTCGTCTAAAACCAGAAAGTATGATGGAATTGTTCTGGCTGTAGCACACAAAGCTTTTAATGATTTAGATATAACCGAATTACGTAAACCAGCATGTGTGGTGTACGATATTAAATCGGTATTGCCGTCATCAATGGAAACCGTTCGATTGTAACATCATGAATTTAACATATAAAGCGCGGTCGGGCATTATATGGTCGATTGGGCAGCAGTTTAGTGTTAAATTCATAAACCTGTTCATCACCATTATATTGGCCCGTTTATTAGGTCCCGCAGAATTTGGCTTAATTGCAATGCTCTCCATTTTTATTGCTGTAGGCAACTCGTTAATGGATAGTGGCTTAACATCGTCCTTAATCAGGACAAGAACGGCAGGACAAAAAGATTTCTCAACCATATTTTTTTTTAACCTATTGGGCAGCATTATTGTGTATGGTGTTTTGTTTCTTTCGGCACCTTTAATCGCTGTTTTTTACAGGCAACCAGCACTTACCGATATTGTTAGGGTTTACGGATTGACGTTTTTAATCAATGCCTTTTTTAGTATTCAGAGTACTTTGTTAACCAAGGAAATGAAGTTTAAACTGCAAACGGTTATTCAGATACCAGCAGTAATATTGGGCGGTTGTTTAGGTGTTTATCTCGCCAAAAACGGTTACGGCACCTGGAGCCTGGTGTGGATGAGTTTATTAAGTGCAAGCATTTCTACAGCATTACATTGGTTTTACTCTGATTGGCGTCCGCGTTTAATCTTTAACAAGAAAAGTTTCAGAAAGCATTTTCATTTTGGTTATAAGATGACACTTTCTGGCTTGCTTGATACGGTTTATCAAAACTTATACACGGTGATTATCGGGCGGTTTTATGCGGCTGCCCAGTTGGGGTTTTATGCCAGGGCCGATAGTTTAAGTCAATTGCCAATTGGGATTATTTCTACAGCGATTAATAAAGTTACCTATCCCATGTTTTCGACGATCAGCAATGATGATGTAAAGCTTAAAATGGTATATAGAAGATTAATGCAGCAGGTGCTGTTCTGGAATGCGCCGATCCTGATCTTTTTAGCACTTATTGCACATCCATTAATTTCACTGCTTTTAACCGATAAATGGTTGCCATCAGTACCTTACTTTCAAATTTTATGCATTGCAGGTATTTTGTATCCATTACACGCCTACAACTTAAATATATTAAAGGTTAAAGGGCATAGCGGGCAGTTTTTAAAACTCGAAATTGTAAAAAAGGTGCTCAGCGTTATCGGAATCATCTGCGTAATTCCTTTTGGAATAATGGGGCTTTTATATTTTCAGCTTTTCTTTACGGTTTTCGCTTATTATATCAATTCAACTTACAGTGGCAAACTAATTAATTACCCACTCAAAGAACAGCTTTTAGATATTGCACCTACTTTAACGCTCTCCATCCTGTTGGGGTTAGGTTGCTTTTATCTCGATAATTGGTATTCAGCGCATTATACCATTCATAACATTTTTCGAATTATTGCTTTAAGCGTAATCTATGGAGGTTTTTACCTCGGCATAAGCAGCAGCATCCGATTGGCTGCACTCGTTGATTTTAAACAATTAATACTCAAACAATGATACCTGTAACTAAACCCTTTTTGCCTAAACAGGCAGATTTTAAAAACTACGTAAGTAGCATTTGGGCCAGACAGTGGCTCACTAACAATGGTCCGTTAGTAAATGAACTGGAATTAAAGTTGCAGCAGTATCTGGAACTGCCACATTTGCTATATGTTACCAACGGAACAATAGCTTTACAATTGGCCATACAGGCTTTAGAAGTAAAAGGTGAGGTGATTACTACTCCATTTTCTTTTGTGGCTACCACGAGTAGTATTGTTTGGCAGGGTTGTAGACCAGTTTTTGTAGATATAAATGAAGATACCCTGAATATTGATCCCAGCAAAATTGAGGCCGCCATTACACCAGATACAACTGCTATTTTAGCTACGCATGTTTTTGGGAATCCATGCGATATCGAGGCGATAGACCGCATTGCTAAAAAACACGGATTAAAGGTGATTTATGATGCTGCACACTGTTTTGGTACAAAATATAAAGGCAAATCTATTTTTGCTTATGGCGATGTAAGCACAACCAGTTTTCATGCTACCAAATTATTTCACACTATTGAAGGTGGCGCAGTTTTTACTCAAAATCCGGATATTTTAAAGAAAATGGCGCTAATGCGTAATTTTGGGTATAGCGGGGTAGATACTTTCTCAGAGGTTGGTACAAATGCCAAAAACTCAGAATTTCATGCCGCTATGGGCCTGTGCAATCTTCAGCATATCGATCAGATCCTTAGTAAACGTAAAGAATTATCTCTGCACTACGAAATGCGCTTAAATAAGATAGATGCCCAGTTTCAGGTGATTCAGGCAGATACCGATTTTAATTATGCTTATTATCCAGTGATCTTTAGGTCTGAAGAAATTATGCTCGATTGCATGAAACAATTGGAACTCGTGCAGGTGTATTGCAGGCGCTATTTCTATCCATCCTTATCGGCCCTGCCATATATCGATAAAATAAATATGCCTATTTGTGATTCCATTTCTAAACGCATTATGTGTTTGCCACTGTACCATACGCTAACAAGCTCTGATCAGGATCTTGTGGTAAGGATTATTTTGAGGACACAAAATTACCGCAAAAAACAAGTTGTTAAACTTGCCGATTATGGAACATTGGTTAATGGCAACGTAGGTATGGTAGTTAATGGCAATTAACGAAACTGCAATCATGAAAGAGGACAGTAACGAAATAATGGTTAGCATTTTTTGCATAACCTATAACCACAGTAAGTTTATTGCCAAGGCACTTGATGGTTTTTTGATGCAGAAATGTAATTTCAATACCGAAATTATCATTGGCGACGATTGCTCTACAGATGGTACAACTGAAATTATCGATGAATATGTTGCCAAACATCCCGATAAAATTAAACGGTTAAAAGCACCTAAAAATATCGGGGCAACGCAAAATGTAATTCGGGTTGCATTAGAAACCAAAGGTAAATACGTAGCCACATGTGATGGTGATGATTATTGGTCAGATCCCGATAAACTGCAAAAACAGGTAGATTTCTTAGAACAAAATCCTGAGTATATCATGTGCTGCCATTATACACGCGAAATTAATTTTGATGATACTGAGCTGTTTTACATGGATTTTAATCCAGTTCCTCTAAAGTATAGCTTTAGTGACCTGATGATTAATAAACAGGTAGAAACCAGTACTGCAACAATTGTTTACCGCAATACCGAAGCCATAAGAGAATTGTATAAAAATGAGTGGTTTTTAAAATGCCATGCTTGCGACAAATTTCTGAAACTGTATTCAACCTGGGTAAGCGGAAAAAAGATTTATGTGCTTCCAGAAGTGATGAGCAGTTACCGCAGACATGGTGGTGGGATATGGAGTCCTATTTCTTACATACCACTAAAGAAAATGCAATTGAGCGACTTCTATCTGATTACAAGAATTTTTACCTATACCGGTTTACAAAAGGTTAAGCTTTTACACTTTTATTTAAAAAAATATTTCCTTTTCGAAGTGAAACACAAAACAATTGGAAACGCATTCCAAACGATAAAAACAATTGTAAACTAACACCAAATGGCTACTAAATTATGCTTCGTTATCAACAGTTTAGAGGGTGGTGGAGCCGAACGGGTAATTAGTAATATTGCCAATCAGTTTAGTAACAAAGAATACAGTGTTACAATGATTTGCCTTAATACAGCTGAAGTTAAATATGAGCTTAATGATAAAGTGAAAATTGTAAATCTCGTTAACAGGAAAAATCCGGAAAATTTTTTAAATAGGACAAGATATGCATGGTTAACCTTTTATCGGTTAATCTCTATTTTGAAGAAAGAAAAACCTGCCTGCACCATTTGCTTTATGACATCTGCTAATCTTTGGGCAGGTTTATGCTGCATCATTCTTGGATTACCTTATTTGGTGTCAGAAAGAATTACACCTGATTATACGATTAACAAATACAATAAACTGTTGCAGTGGATTTCATTTAAGGTTTATAGCAAATCGAAAGCAATTGTACTACCGGCTGGCGAAATGGGAAAGGGATTTAAACGTAACAAACAGTTCGAAAAACTGGATAATTTTAAAACCATTCATAATCCAATTAATCTATTTAAGCAAACAGGGGCTGCAATTGTGAATCAAAAACGTTTTATCCTGGCAGTGGGGCGATTGGATCACCAAAAAGGCTTCGATTTATTAATTGATGCTTACAACCGTTTACAGCCCTTAGATGTAGACCTTTTGATCTCAGGCGTAGGGCCCGACAGAGCCATTTTAGAAAAACAGATTGCTGATTTAAAGTTAGAAGATAAAGTTAAACTGATCGGTTTTAAGTCCAACCTTCAGGACTACTATAAACAAGCTGAGGTTTTTGTGCTTTCTTCCAGAAATGAAGGTTATCCAAATGTACTGGTAGAAGCCATGGGAATGGGTTGCGCCTGTGTAGCAATGGACTGCGAATTTGGCCCCTCAGAAATTATTAACAACGGCATTAACGGCCTTCTCGTTGATCATAAAGATGTAGTAGGACTTTCGAAAGCTATAGCTAAAATACTTAATAACAGCTACTTAAAAGCTGAATTTTCTCAAAAAGCAAAATTAATTAACGAAACAAATTCTATCGAAAGGATTTCTGCTAACTGGGAACAACTAATCATGTCATGACAAAAAAAATAATGTTTCTCCTTTTGTTGTTCGCTTATGTTTACGCAACAACATTCAACATCTTCATGACTGGTGTATTTAGAATTCCGGCACCTATGGTTTTCCTGGCACCGCTCATCTATTTTTACCGGACAGAGGAACGCTCTTTCTTATATGGAAAAGAACTATTTATTTTCTTTATCGCGGCCCTCTTTTTTTACCTGATTGGTCAGGCAGATGTAACCGGTTTTTTTGCCCTTTTAATTGTGGCATGTTGTTTTGCTTTGCTTTTCAACTACGTTATCGGTACCAATTTAAAGCGGATGAATATCGCTGTTTGGATTTTCTTTGGGGTATTATTGCTTTCAGGAATTATCATGTTTATCGATCACCAGTACAACATGGCACCCATTCGGTCATTATTGGTACAAGAGGATGTATTACAGGCTCCTGCAGGTATCTCTACAACTATTTTTACTTTCGGTTATCAGATGGCTGCCTTAACGCCATTTTTGGTAATCAACGCGATATTATTTAAAAGAAGCTGGATAATTAACCTTCTCTTATTTGGATTATCGCTCTCGCTAATTTTCTTTGGCATGCAAAGGTCGGTTTTGGTGGCTTTTGCCGTAGTAACGGGGCTGTTTTTTTTAAGTTATTACAAAGCAAAGTCGATATTAATCTTTGGCGCTTTATGCGCGGTATTTTTTATTTCTCAAAGTTCTATAGAACAGTTTTCTGAAGGTAAAAAACAACAGAACATTCTAAATAAAAGCGCCGAAAATGCGAAAGGAAAAGAAGAACGCGGTGATTTAATGGGCGAAAACATCGAAATTATAACTGATTACCCTTTCGGCCTATTGTTTTATGGTAAAACATGGAATGATGTTGTTCAGCATAATTTCGTATACAAAAAAGGGCCAATTGTAATTACCTCACATAATGCTTATTTAATGTTTATTACCTATTTGGGGCCATTGCTAGGTATTATCTTGCTCGTTTTATTATACCGAAAAGTCGGTAAAATTATTTTTTATGCTTTTTTGCATATTAAAGATAAAAAGAATGCCTTACTAATCTGCTTAAGCTGTTCATTTATAGCGATTTCTATCAATTCATTTTTTCATAACGAATGGTTGCTGGCTACAAGCGGACCTACACTATTTCTCTACTTTGCCATTTTACAACTTTCGAAAATTAAAATGGAAGACCCCATTCTGGTTGAATACAATTAACAAAAATAAATTGACGAATATGAATATCCCATTCTCTCCGCCCTTTATCGATCAATCGGTTGTTGATCAGGTATTAGAAACACTTAACGACAAATGGATTACCACCGGACCAAAAGTGAAAGCCCTTGAACAGGAAATTAAAGTAATTACCGGTACTGACGAAGTAATCTGTGTAAACTCCTGGACATCAGGTGCCATTTTGATGTTAAAGTGGTTTGGTGTTAAAGCTGGCGATGAAGTAATAGTACCTGCATACACATATAGTGCAACAGCACTGGCCGTATTGCATTGTGGTGCAACCCCTGTAATGGTAGATGTGTTAGATGATTTCAATATCGATCCAGATAAAGTGGCTGCTGCCATTACTTCCAAAACAAAAGCCATAATTGCCGTTGATATAGCTGGTTGGCCTTGCGATTATACTGCTATAAAAGAGTTGATTAATAGTAATGATATTAAGAAAAAGTTTAAATGCAAGTCTGATAAACAATCTTTGCTTAAAAGGATATTGTTAATTTCTGATGCTGCACATTCAATTGGTAGCTTATACTATGGTAAACCATCTGCACAGATGTGCGATGTAACCATATTTTCATTTCATGCAGTTAAAAATATAACAACAGCCGAAGGAGGTGCAATTTGCTTAAATCTTCCACCAACATTTGATCCTCAGACCGAATACAGCTACTTAAAAATGTATACGCTTAATGGTCAGAATAAAGATGCACTTTCAAAATCAAGGGGTGCTGGCTGGCGTTACGATATTCTGTTTCAGGGATTAAAGATCAATATGCCTGATATCTGCGCTGCGATTGGTTTAGCACAGATCAGGAAGTATAATCAAGATCTTTTGCCCCAACGCAAAAAAATTACACAGCAATATTGTGAAGGCTTTCAGAATGAAGATTGGTTTATTGCCCCACCTTTAGTGAGTACGCAACGCGAATCCTGTTATCATCTTTTTCCATTGAGGGTGGCAGGTTTAACAGAGGTACAGCGCGATCAGGTTATTGACGACCTGGCATCATTGGGGATTGCGAGCAATGTTCATTTTATTCCGATGCCAATGCTTACGCTCTTTAAAAATCTGGGGTATAAAATAGAGGATTATCCTATGGCCTATCAAAATTATGCCTGCGAAATTTCTCTGCCCATTTATCCTCAATTAACTGAAACAGAAGTAGAATTTATCATCACTTCAGTGGTCAGCTGTGTGCATATTCAATTAAATAGCCATCTAGGAATTGAAGAAGGTGGCTTTTCGGGACATAAACAAATGGCAGTGGCATCATGAAAATAAATAAGAAAAGAACATTCGACGTGGTATTTGCAATTCTTTGTTTGCTTTTATTCAGTCCGCTTTTAATCCTGATTGCCATCTTGATCAAACTCGATTCGAAAGGACCGGTCATTTTTAAACAGATTCGGGTGGGGAGAAACATGAAAGATTTTCATCTGGTGAAATTTAGAACCATGTATGTTATGCAGAGCAATAATAGCCTGCTAACCATTGGAAACCGGGATAACCGCATTACACGGATAGGTTATTGGTTACGGAAATATAAATTAGATGAGCTGCCCCAGCTATTAAATGTTTTAAAAGGGCAAATGAGTTTTGTGGGTCCAAGGCCGGAAGTGCGGAAATATGTTAACCTCTACAGTGAAGAACAACGTTATGTTTTATCTGTTAAACCGGGTATTACCGATTGGGCTTCGGTTGAATTCTGCAACGAAAACGAACTCCTTAAACATGCCGAAGATCCTGAAACATATTACATTGAAAGGATTATCCCTGCAAAAATTAAACAGAATATGAGGTATATCAAACATAACGATATCCTTACCGATTTTAAAATTATTTGGTTAACGATCAATAAAATTGTCATCAACTAAAATAATATGTACGCTCTACAAAATATTATTAACGAAGAAGTTAAGCTTAAAAAGAAAGTCTTTTTTGTGCTCAGTTCATTAACCTCTGGCGGATCAGAACGGGTGTTCTGGAACTTGGCGCAAGGTTTTAACAAAGACCGCTTTGATGTAACCATAGTGATTCTCGATTCAACAGTAAACTGTTTTTCTATGGATCTGGCAGGTGTACGTTTTATCGATCTAAAAACAAGGAAAGCTTCAAAGTCGTTTTTTGCCCTTTATAATGTATTAAAAAAGGAAGCACCCTATGCTGTTTTCTCCACTACCGACCATATTAATATATTGGTATCGTTGGTTGGAAGGTTTTTAAAGATCCCGATGTTGATTGCCCGGGCATCTAATATTCCGCACGAACAACGGTTATTTGAAGGATTTAAATCCAGGTTTTACGAACTTTTTGCCAGTGCCAGTTACCGCGGTTATAAACAGATTGTATGCCAATCAGACGAGATGAAACAATCATTGATAAAAACCTACAATGTTAACCAGCGGCTGATCAAAGTAATTGCCAACCCGGTATTACCCACTAACAAATTAAAGGCGCTAAAAACACCTGATAAAATTTACAAACTATTAGTTGTGGCCCGTTTTGCACTTGAAAAAGGCTTAGAAAGACTCGTTGATATTATGGCAGGGCTGCCCGACAATTACCACCTCGACTTTGTAGGCACTGGCGTGTTAAAAGATAAGATTGCCGCCAAAATTAATAACCTGGGCCTTAACCATCGGCTAAAAATCATCGGGGAAATCAAGAATATTCACGAAGTAATGGTGCAGCACGATTTAATGGTACTGAGTTCTTATACTGAAGGTTTTCCAAATGTAGTTTTAGAAGCACTTACCGTTGGTTTGCCAGTAGTAACCTTTAAAGTTAGCGGAATTCCGGGTTTGATTGTGGATGGCTTCAATGGTTATGTTTTAGAACAGGATGATTTAAACGGCTTTGGCGATAAAATTATCCAGGCCTGCACCAAAGATCAGTGGAAACCTTCTGAGATCAGAGAAAATGTTTATCAAAAATGTGCACTCGATAAAATCAGTGCTGAATATGAAGAATTAATCAGTTAACAATCTTAAAATATCATCGCTATGTGTGGAATATACGGCACAACTATACCTTACTCAGACGGAACAATCCGCGAGAAAATGGCAAGGATCAGTTTTCGTGGTCCAGATTATACAGGAGTTCAACGCTACGATAAAATTGTTTTTGCGCATAACCGCTTGGCAATTATCGATCTCGATGCCCGCTCAAATCAGCCATTTTCGTATATGCATCTCCATATTGTTTTTAATGGAGAGATATACAATTACAAAGATATTAGAAGAGAGCTTGAACGTAGAAACTACCAGTTTAGCACCAGTTCTGATACTGAGGTAATTTGTGCCGCCTATTTGGAGTACGGTGCCGATTGCCTTACCCGCTTTAACGGCATGTTTGCCTTTGTAATTTACGATACCCGTAAAAACGAACTTTTTGGTGCAAGAGACCGCTTTGGTAAAAAACCTTTTTATTATGCACATGATGGGGCATCGTTTGAATTTGCGAGCCAACCGGCACAAATCAGCATCGATAGAGGATTAAGTGTCGATGAAGAAGCAATCAGTCAATATTTGATATGGGGTTACGTACCAGAACCACAATCTATTTTTGCGGAAGTAAAACAGCTGGCAGCAGCACATTATTTTACTTACGATCTGGCAAGTCATAAAATTAAACTCACCGAATACTGGACTTTGGATTATGGTTGGAAGAACAAGTTTACAGGTACTTATGAGGAAGCGAAGGACGCTTTAGAACTGATCCTTACCGACTCCGTTAAAATCAGAATGAATGCCGATGTTCCTCTTGGTGTTTTTTTATCCGGAGGAATTGACTCATCACTTATTGCGGCCCTGGCTACCAAAGAGATCGATCATGTGAAAACGTTCTCTATAAAATTTAACGAAAAAGGTTTCGACGAAAGTGCTTATGCTGCGCAAGTGGCCAAACATTTAGGAACCGACCACCATACAATTGAGTGTAATTATAATGACGGTATACAGTTGATCGAAAACTTTAACCGTTATTATGATGAACCTTTTGCCGATTCGAGTGCCATACCAACCATGCTGCTCAGCAAAAATACCCGGCAGCATGTTACGGTTGCCTTAAGTGGCGATGCGGGAGATGAAGCCTTTTTGGGCTATCACCGTTATAAGTGGATCAAACAGGTAAATAATCTGTTTTATGCTCCACATGGCGTTAGAAAAGCATTGGCAGGCTTGATCAATCAATCGCCAAGCTACCGCCATAAACTGATTGCCATGGGTATTTCGATGGAGGATGTAGAAAAGCTCTATGTAAAAATGTTCGGAAATATGGAAAACTCATGGGTAAAACAACCCGATCTGGCCAAGTTTAACCCGTTGATGCATATTCTCACCAATCCATCTAAACCATTACTGGAGCGGATTTCCGATTTCGATATTAAAACCTATTTAAACGGCGATATTAATACCAAAGTAGACCGTGCGTCGATGGCATTTTCATTAGAATCACGCTCTCCATTAATGGATTATCGTGTAATGGAATTTTCGAGAAGTTTGCCTACTGCCTTTAAATATACCAATGGAAACCAGAAGCGGATATTAAAGGATCTATTGTTCGATCGTGTTCCTGCACAGCTATTCGACAGGCCGAAAGCAGGTTTTACCATGCCATTTCAACACTGGTTCAGAAATGAACTTAAAGATTATGTGATGGATAATTTATCAGCAGATAACCTGAAAAACATTCCCGGCATCCACTTAAAAAGAACACAGGAAATTATTAAAGAACACATGAGTGGAAAGTGGAACAGATACCCTCAAATCTGGAAACTGTTGGTGCTTTCGCAATGGCTGATCAAAAATAAATCAACTGCACATAAAGTTTCATTAGTAGCATAATATCATGAACGCAACGGTTAACCTCTTCAATAAAATTTTTGCTGCCGATAAATGGAATATCGGTTATGTGCGCCAAACGCCTGAAGAGTTGATCAGGACTAAAAAACTGAGTCCATCTATCAACTGGTTAAAGGAAGATCAGGTTGATTATGCTGCTGATCCTTTTGTGGTGAATATAAACGATGAAGCAAGGATTTATTACGAAGAACTCGATTTCTGGAAAGGAAAAGGCGAGATTATGATGATCGATGGTTTTGACTTCAAAAACAAAAAGAAAGTTCAGGGTATTAAACCAGAAGAAATTCATTTGTCTTATCCCTATTTAATTGAAGAAAAAGGCCGTTTATATTGTATCCCTGAAACATCAGAAGGGAAAGAAATTGCCCTTTATCAGGTTGATGAGGAAAACCCCAGCCAATTAACCAAAATAAAAGTACTGGTTAGCGGAAAGGCTTTTGTAGACAGTTCTATCATTTATCACGCTGAAAGATATTGGCTCTTTACCAGTGTATCCGGAGATCACCACAACCTCTACATTTATCATTCAAAAACTTTGGATGGTCAATATACAGGGCACTATCAAAATCCTATTCTCGTAGAAAAGGAGTTTTGCAGGGCAGCAGGGAACCTGTTTAAAGTTGGCGAATTACTTTACCGGCCCACGCAAAACCCAATCAACAGTTATGGAGGATCAATCAACATCAACGAAATAGAAATACTCAACGAAAAGGAATTTAAAGCTAACCATCAATTCGAAATTTTACCCGATAAAGCATATAATCAAGGATTGCATAACATCAGTTTCGCTCATAACATTATCGTAATAGATGGCAAACGAAAAGTATTAAGTCCGATTATGCCATTTAAGAAGTTCGTTAGAAACTTTAAAAATAGATAAACCATCCGAATGACTACCGCTCAACAAAAAATCACCTTCATTTCGCTTACCGATGCGCCCAATGGCGCAGAAAATGTACTGTTGATGATGGCTACCGCTGTTAATGGTGAAATATACTTCTTGAAGAAACACGCTCTTTCTGGACTTAAAATTTCTGAACGGATTTCGAAACGGTACCTGGCAAAGAAGACTATTTTTTGGGGTTTTGTAAAATTGGTACCACTGCTAGCGAAATACAAAAAAAATGATGTGGTAATGAGCACGCATCCTTACTTAAATGCCTTTTTGGGGTTTTTAAAAAGGATTGGCTACCTTAAATCAAAATTAATTGCCCGCGAATGTACGTCGGTTTTTACCCGTTTTACCGGAACTAAAAAAAGTATTTACAGAATTATTTACCACATGGGTTATCCGGCAGTAGATTTAGTGGTTTGCCAAACCGAACTGATGAAAGTACAGCTATTGGATCACAATAGATTCCTTTTAGAAAGTAGGGTGTTGGTGCAGCCAAATCCAGTCGATTTTAATAAGATTATTGCTAAGTCTGCCCAACCTTTAATTAATGGTGATGCCAAGCTCGATTTTATTTGCTCAGCAGGCCGACTGATTCCCGAAAAAGGATTTCCTGTTCTGATTAAAGCTTTTAAACTGGTTATGAAAGAGTATCCGGAGTTGAAATTACTTTTGCTGGGAGAGGGTAAAGAAAGAGATTTACTCACCAACATTATTCAGGAGAACAATTTGACCGATTCAGTTTTTTTAAAAGGGCAGATCGATAATCCGGCTCCATACTTTAAACAGGCTAAACTTTGTGTAGTATCATCCATAAAAGA
>Ga0308165_1004241_pt1 | contig 14372 bp, 10 predicted proteins | sample PhyWR2_FD_201032 | JGI IMG/M metagenome (GOLD analysis project Ga0308165, IMG submission 201032) | Phyllosphere microbial communities from UC Gill Tract Community Farm, Albany, California, United States - DLSLW.R2 | ecosystem: Host-associated > Plants > Phyllosphere > Unclassified | place: USA...
AGGCTTTCCATCGCCATCGCCCGGTCCGGGTGGCTGCCCGCGCCGACCATCTCGGACAGGAATGCCTCCGAACCCTTGTCGCCGTTGAGGACGGAGTTTTCCGCGCCTTCCTCGTAGTTGATGACGAACTGCACCGCCACGCGCGCACCGCCCGGCCACTGCGCGTCAGGCGGGTTCTGGCCGTAGCCGACAAGATCGCGGGTCACGCTCATGCGTCCCAGGCCTGCATCGCCGCCGGAACCGCCTCGCCCAGGGGAAGCGCGAAGCCTTCCATGCGCAGGCACGATTCCAGCGCCGCCAGCGTCAGCAGGACTTTGTGCTTCATCGCATTGTAACCCATCGCGCCCAGCCGCCAGACCTTGCCCTGGAGCGGGCCGAAAGCGGTGCCGATCTCGATCTCGAACAGCTCACGCATGGCCATGCGCACCGCCTCGCCATCGACGCCATCGGGGATGTGGACGCCGGTTACATTGGTCATGCGGTAACAGTCGTCGCCGAAGACGGTAAGACCCATCGCCCGCAGACCCGCCGTCATCGCGCGGCCTGCCGCGGCATGGCGGGCATAGCGGGCCTCAAGCCCCTCGCCCAGCACGATGCGGGCACATTCGCGCGCGGCATAAAGCATCGAGGTCGCCTCTGTGTGGTGGTTGAGACGCTTGTCCGACCAGTAATCCATGATCATGGCGAGGTCGAAATAGTTGGAGCGGATGCGCGGCCCCTGCCCGTCGACGGTATCGGCGCCCCGGATGCCCTGCTCGACGTGACGGCGTTTGCCGATATGGTCAGCCGCCCTGTCCGAGATGGTGATCGGCGCCGAACCCGAAGGCCCGCCAAGGCACTTCTGCAGACCGCCCGTCACCACGTCCACGTCCCAGCGGTCTGCGGCCAGTTCCATGCCGCCGATGGTCGCGGTCGCATCGACGTAGGACAATACACCCGCCGCCCGGCACAGAGCGCCAAAGCCTTCCAGCGGCTGGGCCATGGTGGTCGAGGTATCGCCGTGGATGGTGGCGACGATCTTGGGATGGGCGCGGGCGATGGCTGCCTCGATCCGTTCCAGCGGGACGACCTCGCCCCACGGTGCCTCGACCGTCTCGATCACGGCGCCGATGCGCTGGAGAATCTCGGTCAGAAGCAGGCCGAAGCGGCCGAAGTTCACCACCAGCACCACGTCTCCGGGCGAAACGAGGCTGACCAGCGCCGCCTCGATCCCGGCGCGGGCGGTGCCGTCGACCAGCATCGTCCACTTGTTCTGCGTGCCGAAGATCGGGCGGTAAAGCGCCATGACCTGATTCATGAACCCGGTCATTTCAGGATCGAACTGGCCGAGCAGATCCGCGCTCATTGCGCGCAGCACGCGCGGATGGGCGTTGATCGGGCCGGGGCCCATCAGCAGCCGCTGGGGCGGGTCGATCTCGCCAAACAGCATCTGGCCGAGAGCGAGGGGGTCCAGTTCAGGCGGCAAAGTTCTCTCCAAGGCGATCTATGAAGCCGAGCATGACCTGAAGCGCGATTTCGACGTCGGCAGGTTCGACATGTTCGGCGGGATTATGGCTTACGCCGCCGGTGCAGCGGATGAACAGCATGGCGGTGGGGCACAGCGATGCCATGACCATGGCATCGTGCCCGGCGCCCGAGACAAGCCGGCGCACCGGCTGTCCGGCAGCGACAAGCGCCTCGTCCATCAAATCCATCAGCGCGGGCGCGCACGGGCTGGCGGCAAGGTCGTGGATGAGCGCGGTGTCGAGTTCCAGCGCGCGCGCCTCGGCAATTTCGCGCAGGCGGGCAAGGATCGCCTCTGCCACGGCGTTGCGCCGGGTTTCCGAGCCTGATCGCACGTCGATGGTGAAGCGGACTTCGCCCGGAATGACATTGGCCGCGCCGGGCAGCGCCTCGATCGTGCCGACCGTGGCGACCACGTCCGAATTGTCCCCGCACGCAAGCTGCTCGACGGCGAGGATCATGGCCGCTGCCCCGGCAAGCGGGTCGCGGCGCAGGCGCATCGTGGTGGTTCCGGCGTGTCCTGCCATGCCCTTGACGGTGACGGCGTACCGAAGCTGCGCGGCGATTCCGGTGACGGTGCCGACTGCGAGGCCTTCCGCCTCCAGCACCGGGCCCTGCTCGATATGCGCTTCGAGGTAGGCCAGCGTGGCGGCGGGATCGCGGCGGGCGTCGAGATAGTCCGCCACGCAAGGCAGCGCCTGCGCAAGGGTGATGCCCTCGGCGTCTGCTACATCCAGCGCGGCGGCGTCCAGCGTTCCGGCAACCGCGCGCGAGGTCAGCATCGCAGCGGGAAAGCGCGAGCCTTCCTCGTCGCCGAACGCGTAGACCTCGATCGGGAACGGCATTCTTCGTCCCTGCTCGTGGAGCACGGCGACCGCTTCGATACCCAGCATCACGCCAAGCGGCCCGTCGTACACGCCCGCATCGCGCACCGAATCGAGATGGCTGCCGATCACCAGCGCCGGTGCCTTGGCGAGGCTGCCTTCATAACGGCCGATTAGGTTGGCGGCGGCATCCCGGCGTACGGTCATGCCGGCAGATTCCATCCACCCGGCCAGCGCCTCCTGAGAGGCTGCGTAGGCAGGCGTCAGATAGCCGCGGAACAGCCCGCCTTCCATGTCGGAATAAGGCGCGGTGCCCAGTGCATCGCAGCGGGCAACGGCACGGGCGCCGCCGGGTGGGAGGTCTGCGACGATCACGGCCTTGCGCCTGTGCGCGGGGGCTTCGACAGGCTCAGCCTGAGCGGGGTTGGAAGGGCATCTTTCTCGACGTTACTCGAACTGAGCAGCAACGGGGAAACTGTCCTACCAACCCCGCTCAGGCTGAGCTTGTCGAAGCCCCCGGCGCACAGCACCACGCTTGGCCAAAATGTCACCATCCCAGCACGCCCCCGTCGCTGCGCGGATCGGTAGCCCCTTCAAACCCGCCGCCCGCAAGGCGCACAAGTGCCCCGGCGTGGCCCATCGTCGCCGTCAGCGGGCCGACGCGCTCGACGTCGTGGCCTGCCTTGGCAAGATCCGTGTAAAGCGCGGCGTCGAAGCCGTCCTCCAGCTTCAGGGTGGTCGATTGCTCCCCCCAGGTCCGGCCGAGCAGCCAGCGCGGGGCGCTGATGGCTTCCTGCAGATCCACGCCGAAGCGGGCATAGCGGCTGAACAGGGCGGCCTGCGTCTGCGGCTGGCCCTCTCCGCCCATGGTGCCATAGGCCATGATGCGGCCATCGTCGAACACGGCGAGCGCCGGATTGAGCGTGTGGAAAGGCTTGCGGCCGGGCTTCAGTGCATTCCAGCCGCCGTCCGAAAGGCGGAACGAACTGCCCCGGTTCTGCCAGGTGATACCGGTCTGCGGCAGGACCAGCCCGGAGCCGAACTCGAAGTAGGTGGACTGGATGCAGGACACCACCCTGCCCTCGCTGTCCGCCGCGCCGAACCAGCAGGTATCGCCCCACTGCGGCGGCTGCGGCCAGGGGAGCGCTTTCGTAGGATCGATGCGAGCGGCCAGTTCGTCCAGCGCAGCCGGATCGGAAAGCAAGGCCTGAAAATCGAAGTCGGTATAGGCCGGATCGCCTACGTGGACGTCGCGCAGCAGGAACGCCTGCTTGGTCGCCTCGATCAGGCCGTGGACGTGATCGAAACTGTCGGGCGCATCGGCCGTGAGACGGTCGAACAATGCCAGGATCATCAGCGCGGCAAAACCCTGCGTAGGCGGGGTCGCATTGTAGAGCGCGGCGATGGCGGTGTGCAGCGGATCAGGCCGGCTGGCGGCATGGGCATTCAGGTCAGTCAGCGACACCGGACTGCCCAGCGCCGCAAGGTCCTGCGCGATCAGCTGCGCAAGTTCGCCCCGGTAGTAATCATCGAGGCCGTTCGCCGCCAGCTTGCGAAACGTCTGTGCCAGCAGCGGCTGACGCAGCACGTCGCCTTCGGAAAGCGGCTGGCCTTCAGGCTCGAACACCTGCGCATAAGCGCCGGGCTGGCCGCGTAGTTCGCCGCCCTTGGCCGCCGCGATGCCCGCGCCCCCCGCCGTCACCGACACGCCCAGTTCCGCATGCTGGATCGCGTCGCGCAGCAGGCGGTCCAGCGGCAAAGTGCAGCCGTCCCCTGCCAGCGCCGCCGCCCAGCCCGAGATCGTGCCCGCCACCGTATTCGCCGCCAGGGGCCCGCGCGTCGGCACTGCGGCAAGACCGGCGTAGAGCGAAAGGTCCGCCTTTGCCGCCGCGCCGCCGCAGCCGTGGATCGAATGCACCCGGCCATCCGGCTCGCGGATCAGCCAGAAGCCGTCGCCGCCGATCCCGGTCATATGCGGATAGACCACGGCCAACGTCGCCGCGACCGCAACACAGGCCTCGACGGCATTGCCTCCATCGGCCAGCACATCGCGCCCGGCCTGCGCCGCAAGGTAGTGGGGCGCGGTGACGATGCCGTTTTGCGCGGTGACTGTTTTCATTCCGGCGGCCTCAATCGGGAAGCGCGGCGACGAATGCGCGCACCACATGGGCGGAATTCACGGCGGCGAGATGCTCATACGTGTCTTCCATGTTCTTGTGTTTGTCGCCGCCGGCAAGGTCGGAAAGCGAGCGGAACACGATCGTCGGCACCTGGTTCGCATAAGCGACCTGCGCCACCGCGCCGCTCTCCATATCGAGGACGCGGGCGTTCCAGGCCTTGAACAGATACTCACGGAATTCTGCGTTGTCGGCATAGACGCCCGCGCTGACGCCGGTGCCGCCTACGACGACCTTGGGCGCCTTCTTCAGGCACAGTTCGGTATCGGGCAGCTGCGTGGGCGATGGCGGCACGCAGGCCTCCATGTCCACCGTGGGCGCGACCTTGCGGGCAAGGTCCAGCAGGCCTGCATCCATCGGGAACTTGAAGATGCGCTGCGGCGGCGTGGCGGCATTGGCCACCGTCACTCCGCGCGGGAAGATGAAGTTCCAGTTGCCCGGCGCCTCGGGAGCAACCACCTCGGGTGACTTCCAGCTCTTCTTGCCCGCCTTTCGCGCAAAGTTTACTTCCAGGTACTGGCCCCAGTCCTCCAGCACGATCACGTCGCCGATCGAAAGGCCGGGGTCGACGCCGCCGGCGATGCCGGAAAAGACGATGCGCTTTACGGTGAACCTGTCGATCACAAGCTGCGTGTTCATCGCCGCGTTCACCATCGACACGCCGCTCTGCATCAGCAGGATGGGCTTACCTTCCAGCGTGCCGGTCAGGTAAGTCATACCGTTGATCCGGTACTCCTTAGGCGCCGTTACGGCATGGACCAGCGCGTTCCATTCGGGCTGGTAGGCGGTCATCACCAAAGTGCGCGGCGTGATGTCCAATCTTTCGTCGGCCAGCGCCGGAGCGGCTGCCAGCGTGCAGGCTGCGGCCAGGGTGCAAGAAGTGGTCAAGGCGTACTTCAGCATCAGGCGGCTCCCATCCAGACGAAGCGTGCAACGAACAACAGGGCCAGAACCAGCAGGAAAGCGTCGCCCTTGCGGATCGTGCCGCGCACGATCTTGAGGATGGCATGGGCGGTGATGCCGAAGGCCAGGCCATTGGCGATCGAGAACGTCAGCGGGATCATCGCCACGGTCAGGAACGCCGGGATTGCCGAAAGCGGGTCTTCCCACTCCACCTCGGTCAGCGGCAGCAGCATCAGTCCGCCGACGATGATGAGCGCGGGCGCAGTCGCCGCCAGCGGGATCACCTGCGCATAAGGAGCGACGAACATCGTCGCCAGAAACAGCACGCCGGTGACGATAGCGGTAAGGCCGGTGCGCCCGCCCGCCTGCACGCCCGCCGCGCTCTCCACATAGGAGGTAACGGTGCTGGTGCCCGCCATCGAACCGACGATGGTGGCGGCGGCATCGGTGATGAGGATGCGGTTGAGGCGCGGGATACGACCGGCTGCGTCCATCAGCCCGGCCCGCTTGGTGACGGCGACCAGCGTTCCGATATTGTCGAACAGGTCGACGAAAAGGAACACGAAGAGGATTTCGAGAAGCCCCAGTCCCTGCTTGCCGGACAGGCCAAACACGCCGCCCAGGTCGAGCTGGAAGGCCGTGCCCGTCAGCGCAGCGAGCGAGTAAGGCTCAGGGCTGACGGTGACCATGCCCGCCAACCAGCCGACCAGCGTGGTGGCGACGATGCCGACCAGCATCGCCCCGCGCACGTTCCACACGCTCAGCGCGCCGATCACGACAAGGCCGAACAGCGCCAGAGCCGCGCCGGGGCTTTTAAGGTCGCCCAGCGCCACGAACGTTGCCGGATTGGCCACCACGATGCCGGCGCCCTTGAGGCCGATGAAGCCGATGAACAGGCCGATGCCGCCCGCCACCGCCGCGAAAAGGTATTGCGGAATAGCCGAGACGATCAACTGGCGAACGCCGGTCAGGGTCAGCACCAAAAAGGCGATGCCGGAAAGGAACACGCAGCCCAGCGCCACTGGCCAGGGCACACCCATCTGCTGGACGACGGTGAAGCTGAAGTAGGCGTTCAGGCCCATGCCTGGCGCCAGCGCCAGCGGCACATTGGCGACGAAGCCCATCAGGATCGAGGCGAAGGCCGCCGCGAAACAGGTCGCCGCCGCCACCGAGGCGACCGGCATCCCGGCGCTGCCCAGGATCGCCGGGTTGACCAGTACGATGTAGGCCATGGTCAGGAAGGTGGTCATCCCCGCCAGCACCTCGGTACGCGCGTTGGTGCCGCGCGCGGTGAGCGAGAAATAGCGGTCCAGCTTGCCCGAAGGCGCGGCCTCGGGGATGTCGGACCCACTCGGCCCGCCGTGAATAGTCTGTGTCTGCGTCACGCTATGCCCCCAACACCGCGCCGAGCGGTGAAAATGCCTGAAACCTGCCGCCCCCGCAGCTTCGATGCTTGTTCACGTTCACCCCGTCCGTATCGGGTCGGGATGCAATTTCTGTCTCGCGTCCTATCCCCCTCTCAGGGGATCGGCTCCTTCTGCACGGGAGGGACGGCGGACGCCGTTTCATTCGCCGGCGCCGAAAACCCGGTCACCCCCTGCTGCTCAAGCGCGGCGGCAAAGGCGAAGAGGTCCACCTCGCGCCCCGATCCGCCGATCAACTGGAGGCCGATGGGCAACTTGCCCGGACGGTAGAGCGGAACCGCCAGCGACGGCAATCCGGTGAAGCTGATCGGCTGGGTATGAATGCCAAGATCCGCCCGCGCCGGGCTGAGCGCGCCGTCGATCAGGATGCGCGGGTCCTCCACCAGCGGCGCGGTGGTGGGCGTTGCAGGCGCCAGCAGCACGTCATAGTCCGCTACCAGCGCCTCGATCCGGGCGCGGTAGGCGGTGCGGAACGCCTGCGCCTCTGCGTAAAGAGCATCGGGCAGCAGCGCGCCCGCAAGGAGCCGGTCGCGCACCTGCGGGTCGAAGGCCATGGCGTTTTCAGCCAGCGCATCACGGTGAAGGGCGCCGCCCTCGTAAGCGGTGATGAGGAACGCGGCGGAGCGGGCGCGGGCGATCTCGGGCAGTTCGACCTGCGGAGCATCGGGCGCGATGGCATCGATGGCGGCAAGCTGGTAGGGGTCCGCGTTTTCGCGGAAACGGCCGCCAAGGCGGGCGACCCGCATCGCGCGGCCCGACGCTTCGGCGCTGCGGCCGGTCAGCACTTCCCAGACCAACGCCATGTCCTCCACCGAACGGGCGAAGGGGCCGACATCGTCAAAGCTCTTGGCAAACGGGAACACACCGCCCAGCGGCAGATCGCCGTTGCTGGGCTTGAGGCCGTAGATGCCGGTCAGGCTGGCGGGCACGCGCACCGACCCGTTGGTGTCCGAGCCGAGCGAGAAAGGCAGCAGCCCGGCCGCAACCACCGCCGCCGATCCGCCCGAGGACCCACCGGCAAGGCGGTCGGGATCGTGGGGATTGCGGGTGGTGCCAAAAGCCGCATTGATGGTCGCGAAGCCGTAGGCGAATTCGTCCATGTTGAGCGTGGCCACCACGACCGCGCCGGCAGCCTTGAGGCGCGCCACGGCCTCGGCATCGGTGGCGGCCGGCGCAGCGTCTGCGTAGAGTGTGGAGCCGGCCGTGGTGGGCAGCCCGGCCAGGTCGAACAGATCCTTCACACCGTAGGGCACGCCCGCGAGTGGTCCGGGATCGCGCCCTGCTGCGACCATGGCGTCAATGGCATCCGCCTCGGCGCGGGCGCGGTCGTGGAGAATGCGGGTTACCGCGATCAGCGTGCGGTCCGCCTCGACCAGCGCGGCAAGGGCTTCCTCAACGATAACGCGGGCGCTTAAGCGCCCTTCGCGCACGGCGGCGGCGATTTCGCGGATGGGCATCATGCCGCCTCGCCCCGCATCGTGCGGGCATGGCGCGCCAGCAAGGCAAGATTTGCAGCTACGCCTGCCTCGCACTCAGGCAGGATCGGCAGGCCGCGCGCGGCGGCGGCAGCGGCAATATCCGCAGCGCTCAGGGGAACTGCGGCACGGAGGGGCGCAGCGGGGGTTTCGGCCATGGTCTCACGATCGGTAGGCGCGGCAGGAAAAAGCGGTGTAACGCTTCTTTCCTGCCTGCTCACCTCCTATCGATCAAACGCAATGATCGGAACGGATCGTTGCAAAAATTAGAGCGCCCCTTGCCAGTAAAAAAGTGGGCAAGGCGTCAGATCATCGTTTCGGGGCGCACCACCCGGTCGAAGGTCGCCTCGTCCACAAGGCCCAGCTCCAGCGCGGCCTCCTTGAGGGTCTGCCCCTTGGTATGGGCATGCTTGGCGATCTTGGCGGCGTTGTCATAGCCGATCTCGGGCGCGAGCGCCGTCACCAGCATCAGCGAACGGTCGAGCAGTTCGGCGATACGCGCGCGGTTGGGTTCGATACCCTCGACGCAGCGCTGCGCGAAGCTGACCATGCCGACCGAGAGCAGATCGATCGAACGCATCACCGCCGCCCCGATCAACGGCTTGAACACGTTCAGCTCAAACGCGCCCTGCAGGCCGCCAATGGTCGCCGCCTGATGGTTGCCGATGACCTGCGCGGACACCATCGTCAGCATCTCGCACTGGGTCGGGTTGACCTTGCCCGGCATAATCGAGCTGCCTGGCTCGTTCGCAGGAAGATCGAGTTCGCCAAGGCCGGAGCGCGGACCGGACCCCAACCAGCGGACGTCGTTGGCGATCTTGGTCAGCGCAACCGCCAGCGTCGCCAGGGTCGAGGACAAGTGCACCAGCGGATCGTTGGAAGCCAAGGCCTCGAACTTGTTCTCGGCCGGGCGAAACGCAAGGCCGGTAAGCCGCGACATTTCGCCGGCGAAGTCCACATCGAAACCGGGCGAGGAATTGAGGCCCGTGCCCACCGCCGTGCCGCCCTGCGCCAGCGCGGTCATACCCTCGGACACCGCCGGTTCGATCCGCAGCCGTGCCAGCCGTATCTGCTGCGCGTAACCGGAAAATTCCTGGCCCAGCGTCACCGGCGTTGCATCCTGCAGATGGGTACGGCCGATCTTGACGATATCCACCCACGCCTTCGCCTTGGCGTCGAGCACCCCGAACAGCGTATCGAGCGCGGGGTACAAGGTGTCCGTGACGGCGCGCGCGGCGGCGACATGGAGAGCGGTGGGGAAGCTGTCGTTGGAGGACTGCCCCATGTTGACGTGATCGTTGGAATGGACCGGCGATTTGCCGCCGCGCGTCCCCGCCAGCATCTCGTTGGCGCGGCCGGCGATCACCTCGTTGAGATTCATGTTGGTCTGCGTGCCGCTACCGGTCTGCCAGATCACCAGCGGAAACTGGTCATCCAGCTTGCCCGACACCACTTCGGCCGCAGCCGCCTCGATCGCATCGGCCAGCTTTGCGTTCAGCCCGTGCTTGCGGTTCACACGCGCTGCCGCCTGCTTGACCAGCGCCATGGCGTGGACGATCGCGATGGGCATTCGCTCGGAGGGGCCGAAAGGGAAATTCTCGATGCTGCGCTGCGTCTGCGCGCCCCAGTAGGCGGATGCGGGGACGTCGATGTCACCGATGCTGTCGGACTCGCGGCGGGTATCCATGGCTCTGGGCTCCTAAAGGGTCTGACCCTCTAGATAGCTGCGGCCACGGACTTTTCCATGACTAATGCGACTTAGTCGCAAGAATACCGCGATGATCCGGCAACCGGTTCTTTCCGCGCGCTACAGGCCCAGCGGCCGCAGTTCGCGGATCAGTTCGACCAGCAGGCGCAGCCCGCGCGGCACTTGCCGGCGGCTCGAATAATAGATGAAATACCCCGGCCCCGGCGAGGCCCAGTCTGCCAGCACCACGCGCAGACGCCCCAGCGCGACGAGGTCGGCGATGCCCTCTTCGGCGATGTAGATCAGGCCCAGTCCGCGCAGGGCCATCGCGCGGCTGGCGCCGCCGTTGTTGACAGTCACGCCGCCCGGCACGTCGAGCACCAACGCTTCCTCGCCGCGTTCGAACTTCCACTTGTACATGCGGTCGTTGCCCAGGCGGATGCGGATGCACTGGTGGCGCATCAGGTCTTCGGGGTGGATGGGCTCGCCCCTGCTCTCGAAATAGGCGGGGGAGCCGGCGATGACCCAGTTGAAATCGGCCGAGAGGCGCTGGGCGATCATGTCCTCAGGCACGGTGCCGCCGAAACGGATACCGGCGTCGAAGCCTTCCTGCGTCACGTCGATCATCGCGTTGTCGACGCAGATGTCGAGTTCGACGTCGGGATAGCGCGCGACGAATTCGGGCAGGATGGGTGCCAGAAGCTGCGTCGCCGCATCGTCCGGCACGTTGATGCGCACGCGGCCGGTCGGCGCATCACGGTGGAAGTTGAGCCGGTCTTCCGCGTCGTGGATCGCGGCGAAGGGATCGCGGATCGACTGCTCAAGATCCTCACCCGCCGCCGTCAGCGTGACCGAGCGGTTGGTGCGGTTGACCAGCCGCACCTTCAGGCGCTCTTCCAACCCGCGCAGCGAATGGCTGAGCGCCGAGGCGCTTACCCCCAGTTCGGTGGCTGCCTTGCGGAAATTGCGGTGCCGGGCAATGGCGAGGAAGTAGCTGAGATCGGCAAGGTCGGCGCGCCTGAACGGCATCTGCGGATTGTCCCGGTACTGTGAAAAGGGCCGCCGGATGGCGGCCCTCAGCCTTTTAGCGCGTCAAATGCGATCAGACCACTTCGCCGAGCCTGTCGAGGTATTTGTCGAGCGTGATCGGATAATCGCGCACACGAATGCCGGTGGCATTGTAGACCGCGTTCGCGACAGCCGCACCGACACCGCAAAGCCCCAGCTCGCCCACGCCCTTGGCCTTCATCGGCGAGACCTTGTCGTCCGCCTCGTCGATGAAGATCACTTCCTGGTGCGGGATGTCGGCGTGGACCGGCACTTCGTAGCCGGCAAGGTCGTGGTTGACGAAGAAGCCGAAACGCTTGTCGACCGCCAGTTCCTCCATCAGCGCGCCGCCCACGCCCATGGTCATCGCGCCGATCACCTGGCTGCGCGCCGACGTGGGGTTGAGGATGCGGCCTGCCGCGCAAACCGCGAGCATCCGGCGCACCCGCGCCTCGCCGGTGTAGCGATCGACCGCCGCCTCCACGAAGTGCGCGCCGAAAGTGGACTGCTGGAACTTCTTGCCGAGATCGCCGAACTCGATCGAATCCTCGGCGACGATTTCACCCGACTTTGCGGCCCGGGCGATGTCCGCCGAGCGGTTGCCGACGTGGACCTGCCCGCCTTCGAACAAGGCCTCGCCGGGACCGAAGCCCAGTTTCTCGACGATCGCCTCGCGCAGTTTGACACAGGCAGCATAAAGCCCGGCGGTGGAGCTGTTCGCGCCCCACTGCCCGCCCGACCCGGCGGAAACCGGGAACGAACTGTCGCCCAGTTTCACCACTACCTTGGCCAGCGGCACGCCCAGCATCTCTGCCGCGGTCTGCGCCATGATGGTGTAAGTGCCGGTGCCGATATCGGTCATGTCGGTCTCGACTGTGACGGTGCCCTGCCCATCCAGCCGCACCCGCGCGCCCGACTTCATGTTGAGGTTGTTGCGGAACGCCGCCGCCACGCCCATGCCGACCAGCCAGCGCCCGTCGCGCACCTGGCCGGGCGCCTTGCGGCGGCTCCAGCCGAAACGCGTCGCACCGTCCTGAAGGCAGCGCACGAGGTTGCGTTGGGAGAACGGGCGCTCGGGCTTTTCGGGGTCCACCTGCGTATCGTTCAGAACGCGGAAGGCGACCGGGTCCATGCCCAGCTTCTCGGCCATTTCGTCCATGGCGATTTCGAGCGCCATCAGGCCGGGTGCCTCGCCCGGCGCGCGCATGGCGTTGGCTTCGGGCAGGTCGAGCACGGCAAGGCGCATTGCGGTCATGCGGTTGGCGCCGGCGTAGAGCAGCTTGGTTTGCTGCACCGCCACTTCAAGGCCGCCGCCTTCCAGATCGCCCGACCAGCTTTCATGGCCAATCGCGGCGATCTTGCCGTCCTTGCCGCAGCCCAGGCGAATGCGCTGGATCGTGGAGGGGCGATGGGTTGCATTGTTGGCCATGAGCGGCCGCTGCAGAGCCACCTTGACGGGGCGCTTCGCCGCCCGCGCGCCGAGCGAGGCCATCAGCGCGTCCGAACGCAGGAACAGCTTCCCCCCGAAACCGCCGCCGATATAGGGCGAGATCAGGCGTACCTTTTCAACCGGCATCTGCAGCGTAGCGGCAAGATCCTTCAAGCTCCAGTTGACCATCTGGTTCGATGTCCAGACAGTCAGCTTGTCCCCCTCCCATGCGGCGATGGTGGCCATCGGCTCCATCATCGCGTGGCTCTGGTCCGGGGTGGTGTAGTTCTGGTCGAGCTGGACCGGAGAGGATGCGAAAGCGCCCTCGAAATCGCCAACCGCAGTCGGCGCATCGTTACCGCCCTGTTCCTTGGCACCGCCCTTGGCAGCGACCAGGTCAAACGCCCCGTCACTGCGCGCATAATCGACATCGATCATCGCGGCAGCGCAGCGCGCCTGCTCGAACGTCTCGGCGACGACCACCGCCACGGCCTGGTGATAGTGCTGGACGTCCGGCCCCGCGAGCAGCTTCGCGGTGTTCATCTGCCCTTTGCCCAGCTTGCCGGCGTTACGATGGGTGACCACCGCCAACACGCCAGGCGCACGCTGCGCGCGGGCAGTGTCGATGGAGCGGATCGTGCCCTTGGCCACCGCCGCTCCCAGCACATAGCCATAGGCGGGCTTGCCCGGAACGTCGTGGTGCTCGTACGCGTAAGGCGCGGCGCCGCTGACTTTCAGCGGGCCGTCGATGCGCGGCGTGGGCTTGCCGACCACGGTCATGCGGTCGATCGGGTTGGTCCCTGCGGGTGTATCGAACTTCATGCGTCCGGTTCCTTAGCCCTTGGCCTCAGCGATGACGGAAGCGATGGTGCGCTTCGCCAGCATGATCTTGAAGGCATTGTCCTCTCGCGGGGTCGCCTCGGCAAAGAGGCGGTCGGAGACGGCCTGCGCGCCCTTGGGCAGCAGCGCGTCGGCTTCTTCGACCCGCCACGGTTTCGGCGCGACACCGCCAAGCGCGACGGCGCCCTTCCCGTCCCGGCCGATCACCGCCGCCACCGATACCAGCGCGAAGGCGTAGGACGCACGGTCGCGCACCTTGCGATAGATGTGGGTGCCGCCGGTCGGCTTGGGCAAGGCGACCGAGATGATCAGTTCGCCCTTTTCCAGCGCGGTTTCGGTCTGCGGGGTCTGTCCGGGCAGCTTGTGGAATTCGGCGATGGGGATCGCGCGGGTGGTGCCGTCGGGCCGGATCGTCTCGACGCTGGCATCCAGCACGCGCATCGCCACCGCCATATCGCTGGGGTGCGTGGCGATGCAGGCCTCGCTGGTGCCGATGACGCCAAGCTGGCGGGAAAAGCCGCCGATCGCCCCGCAGCCCGAACCGGGCTTGCGCTTGTTGCAGGGCATGTTGACGTCGTAGAAATAGGGGCAGCGCGTGCGTTGCAGCAGGTTGCCCGCCGTCGTCGCCTTGTTGCGCAACTGGCCGGAGGCGCCGGCAACCAGCGCCCGGGTCAGCACGCCGTAATCCTTGCGCACGCGCTTGTCGGCGGCAAGATCGGTGTTGCGCACCAGCGCCCCGATGCGCAGGCCGCCCTCCGGCGTCTCCACCATCTGGTCCATGCCCAGACCGTTGACGTCGATCAGATGGCCCGGAGTCTCGATCTCAAGCTTCATCAGGTCGAGCAGGTTGGTGCCGCCGGCGATGAAACGGGCGCCGGGCATGGCTGCGGCCTTGGCGGCGGCGTCCTGCGCGCTGGTGGCGCGTTCGTACGTAAAGGGCCTCATGCTTTCACCCCTGCGACTTGCGCCATGGCTTCGGCGATGTTCGAATAGGCACCGCAGCGGCAGATGTTGCCGCTCATACGTTCGCGCATTTCCAGCGTGGTCATGCCGGGCGCCGCGC
>Ga0308165_1004243_pt1 | contig 14371 bp, 13 predicted proteins | sample PhyWR2_FD_201032 | JGI IMG/M metagenome (GOLD analysis project Ga0308165, IMG submission 201032) | Phyllosphere microbial communities from UC Gill Tract Community Farm, Albany, California, United States - DLSLW.R2 | ecosystem: Host-associated > Plants > Phyllosphere > Unclassified | place: USA...
CCAGGCGTCGCCGGCGACGTCGCCCTGCCACCACTCACCGGTCTCCGGGTCGCGCCCGATGAGCGCGCCCATGCCGCCCCAGGTGGCGTCGAGAGTCTCCCAGGAGAACCCGTCTTCACCGAGGCCGATCATGCCGCCGAGGCCCTTGAGGCCTTCCCAGCCGATGTCGAGGACGACCCCGTCCCACACGAAGCGCTTGACGCCCACGGCCGCCGACTTGGGGCAGTGGTCCTCGCGCTGCACCTGGGAGCCCCAGGGCATCTCGGCGTCTTCGGGGATCTCGGAGTACCCGTAGCCGTTGGGGTCGTCGTCGCCGGTGCTGGGTGTCCACGGTGCGATGTTGTCGATGGCACGGATCGCGTTGGCGCAGGTGCGCTCGGCCTCCCACAGACGGGTCTGCAGGTCGGCGGCGCGGGTGCGGAGCGCGTCGTTGGTGTCGATGTTGTCCTGGTCGAAGTGCCACTCGTCGTCGCGGTAGATCGAGAAGCGGAAGGTGTTGATGTCACCGCGGAGGGTGTCGATCGACGCCTTGATCTCACGGATGTCCGCCGCGTAGGCGCTCAGTGCCGCCGAGACGAGCTCGAGGTCGCTCGCGAAGGTGTCCGTCGCCGTGGCGACCGGGTCCATGACGGCGACGAGCGTCTCGGACTCGGGGGCCTTGTAGTAGGCGCCGAGACCCTGCCAGGTCGACTTGACGTCGGCTCCCTGGTCGCGGACGGTCGCTGCTTGCGCGAGCAGGTCGGCGGCCGCGGTCTCGACCGCCTCGGGCGCGAGCCCTTTCCCGGGCAGCCCGGAGGTGTTGATGGCCTGCGCGCTCATTCGGGTGCCCCGGTGAACTGGTCGAAGCGTCCTGTCGAGGCGACCTCTGAGGCGAGCTGCTGCTGGGTGAGCATCATCTCCTCGTCCCCGGAGTTGTACCAGCCGATGGCCGCGACGGTCCCTGTCATCGCGGCTTCCATCCGGGTGCCGATCCCCTGGAGCGTCGTGGTGCGGTTCTCGAAGAACACGCCGATGGCCTCGGCGATCACCGGGCACTGACCTGAGTTGTTCACAGCACTCGTGACGATGCCTTCGATGCCGCCGAGGGCGGTCGACAGCTCGTCCGCCTCGACCAGCATGGCGTTGAGGACGGTCTCGCACCCGCTCAACGTGATCTCGTACCCGCTCATCGCAAGGACCTCTTCACCCTTCGGTGCACGCGGCCGCAGCCGCACTGTGGCGCAGGCGGCGACGCCTGCTCAGGAAGGCTCGGGGAACCCCGGGCCCGTGGGGCGTCAGCCGATGTTGTCGACGGCGGACTTGGCGCGCTGCAGGGAGTCCTGCGCGGTCGTGTCGTTGCGCTCCAGGGAGGTGCGCAGGGTGCGGATGATGGTGCGCACCTCGCCGGCGACGGTGTTCCAGCGCTGCTCCTTGCCGTGGTAGTCGGCCGAGACGCCCGACGCCTCGTAGTCGGCCATCGCGGCCTTGACGTCACCGTCACGCTGGTCGATGAGTGTCTCCAGGCGCGTGGCGACGCGGTTGAAGTTCTCCTGGGCGGTGGTGGAGGCCGCGAGCTCGAAGTCGCGGCGGTCTGCGGAGTTGCCAGCCATGATGTCTCTCCTCGTGCGAAGTGGGTGGGGTGCGGGTCAGCGGGGGGCGCCGAAACGGGCGGAGTCGAAGGCTGTCGAGCCCTCGGTCGCCCGGGTCTCGTCGGCCATCATCTGGTCACCCTCGCCGAAGGCGCGGTCCATGCCGGAGATCCCGGTGAGGACGCCGCCGAGGGCTGTCGACAGCTCGACGGAGATCTGGTCGGTCTGGGCCTTGAACTGGTCGAAGGCCCCACGGCCGGCGCCGTTGAACTTGCCTTCGAGAGGTTCGGCGGCCGCGGCGAGCTCGCGGACCAGCGCACCGAGGTCCTCGCTCGAGGTGGACGTCTTCTTGGTCAACGTGGAGAGCACGTCTGACCCCATCGCAAACTTCATGAACACTCCTTGGGCTGGCTTCCGCGGACTGCCCTGCACCTGTCCGTCGGGTGCCGCCCGTGCGGCACGCCGTCGACCGTACGACAGTCCGGGGTGTACTGCTATGGGTGAATGAGTCTCTTCGATGGGGACTGGTCCCCATCCGCGCTGGTCAGAGGGCTCCGGGCACGGAGAGGGCGCCGCATGCGCGGAGCGTCGGTGCCTGTGGCGGGTGGCGACGAAGCTGCTGTCACGCGACCCGACGTGCTCGTCGCAGCTGGTCCTCGCCGGCTGTCAGGCGCCGGGCCAGCTGGGGGCGATGAGCTGGACGGTCTGCACGTCGGTGAGGTCCTCGGCACGGACAGCCACCGCGTACACGCCTGCGTCGAGCTTGGTGAGACCGAGTGCTTCGGCGATGTCGGCGTTGTGGCCCGTGTAGACCACGTGGTAGATCTTCTGGCCGTCCTGCGTCGACTCGCCGGTCACGCGCACGGGGATCCCGTTGATCACACCGGTCATCGAGACCTCGAAGAGCTCGGTGAGGTCACCGAGAGGAACCTCGAGACGCCAGCGGCCCGCGGGCGTGCGGGCGAATCCTGCCGCACCTGCCGGCTGCGCAGGTGCCGAGAGGACGACGTGCTGCTCGTCGAGGAGCAGGTCCGCCGCGAACATGCCCCCCTGGTACCGGGCGAGGAGGCCGAGGTACAGGCTCGGCATGGGCGGGAGCGCCACGGGCGGCAGGGGAGGCTGGCCGGGGCCCGCGACCCACCCTGTCGCGACGTCGGCGTAGACGGCTACGAGCGTGACGGTCCCGTCGGCGTCGGCACGGACGATCTCCGAGCCCGCCGGGACGCGCGACGACACGAGCCAGTAGACGGGGGCGATACCGCCGGACCACGGGGCGAAACCGTTGCCAGTGAAGGGCGGGCGGTCGACGAAAGACCCACCGGTGAGTGCCGCGCCAGCGTTGTCGTTCCCGCCGACAGCGTCGTCGAAGCGCATCTGGGCTGTCGCCGGGAAGCGCAGCAGGTGCACCGACGGCATGTCTGCCGAGAACGGAGAGCCTGGGAAGCCGAGCGCGTGCGCCTCGAAGAGCTCCGCTGGCGTCCGGGCCGAGAGGACGTCTGCCGCTCGCAGCGTGAAGCCCGCGACCTGGTCCCAGCCACGGCTGAGGTGCTGGCCGACCGTCTGCGGGGTGAGGGCCTTCTGCATGATCGTCGCCACGGCGACCTCGCTCTCTCGATCCGGCGGACCAGGGTGATCTGCTCGTGCAGCCAGTTTTCCACGGCTCGGGAGGGGCAGGTCCCCTGAGCAGCGGTGATAGGTGGTCACCGTCGGGGACCAGGTGGTGCGGCCGAGCCCTACGGATTCGGCAGAATGGCTGTATCGTGCCGTTCTGCGGTGTGTCGTGGGCTCGCTGCGGTATGGACGGGGAGAAGTCCCCACGGTCGCGGAGGCCGCGCGGAGGGCTCCGTGCCAGAGGCCGTGCCAGAATCGGTGCGCCGAGCGCAGGTCCGTGCAGGTCACGACCGGTCACAGGCCGCAGCACACCTCTCGGACGCCACCGTGGCGGCGCGGAGACCGCGCGAGTGCACGAGGTAGAGGCACGCCGACGCACGACGTAGGGGGCAGGGGTGGACCAGGCAGCATGGGGCGCGTCGACGTGCGGCGCCTGCGGGGCGACCCTCGGTGCTGACGCGCAGTGGTGCCTGCGCTGCGGGACACGGCCGACAGGCTCCCGCCGCCCGGTCGCGCTCCTCCTGGCAGGCACGGTCCCCGCAGGGGTCGGTCGTGTCCTGGCCTCGATCGTGCTCGACCTCGCCCTCGTGGCGCTGCTCGCGGTCCCGCTGGTGCTCGGCGCCGCCGATGTCGTCAGCCAGACGCTCGGCACCTGGCTCGCCGTCGGCACCGGTCTGCTCGTCGTCGCGGCTCTCGTCGCGTGCTGGGTGTCGACAGGTCGTACACCGGGTGCTGCGGTCGCCCGGCTGCGCTGGGTCGACGCGCTCACCGGGACGGTACCTGGAGGACTCCGGCTGCGCGGGCTGAGGGCCGTCGGACTCTCCGGCCGCGACCCACGCGACCCCGTGCCGCCAGTGCCTCTGATCCCGCTCGACGAGGTCACCGGGCTCTCGGCCAAGGTCACCGTTGTGCCCTCGGCGCCCGCAGGCCCGCCAGGGAGACTGCCGCCGGCCCTGCACCCCCAGGACGTCGTCCCCCAGGGACCCGTGCCGTCGCCCGCGCAGCCCGCGGCACCGGCACCGGCACCGGCACCGGTGCCCGTCGCCGCGCGGCGTGCGGCTCCGGCTCCGGCTCCGGCTCCACAGCCTGCGCCCTTCGACGCCCCGACCTCGCCGCCAGCCCCGCCCGTACCACCCGCACCGTCCGCCGCGCCTGCACCCGCACCCACCCGACGGGTCCGGCACCGGGCGGTCGTCCTCGTGGCCGGTGACGAGCGCGTCGAGGTCGCCACGACAGCGCTCTTCGGCCGCAACCCCGTGGCGGTCGAGGGTGAGGAGGTCGCCGACACCGTCCGGGTCATGGACCTCACCCGCACCGTGTCCAAGACGCACGCGCGCCTGAGCTGGGACGGCGTGCGCCTCGACGTCGAGGACCTCGGCTCGACCAACGGGACGAGCATCGTCAGGGCCGACGGGAGCCGGCTCGTGTGCTCGCCCGGCCAGCCGGTCCGGGCGGTCGCGGGGGACACCCTGTTCCTCGGCGAGCGCTCCTACGTCCTCGACCTCCCCATGGAGACAGCACCGTGACCGAGCAGACGCCGCGGCCTGTGACCGCCCGCAGGGCCGTCGACCCCGACGAGGCCGTCCAGCCTCCGCGCCTCGCGGTCGCCCACCCGGCAGTCGACGGGTCTGACGACACGATCCTCCAGCACGAGACCCGCAGCGAGGTCGTCCACCTCTCCGAGGCGCGTTCCGACCTTCTGCGGCGCGCGTCGGCCGACGGGCGCCGCGTCGTCCTCGTGACCGACGAGCGCTCGAACCTCACCTACCCCATGCACGACGCGCTCGTCGGCACAGGAGGCGTCTGGGTCGTCCGTGAGGCGGGCGGCACCCTGCGCGACGGCACCGGCGGCCGGGTCCTCGACTCGGTCTCGGCCGCGGCGGGAGGCACCGCGCCAGGGCTCACGTTCGCAGGGACCGGCACCGATCCAGGTACCGGTCTGGTGTCCCCGGTCTTCCTGCGGTCCGAGCCCGTCGGAGACGGCCCGGACGCCGCCGACGTCCGCAGGCGCCTCGACGCTCCGCTCGGACGCCAGCTCGTCGTCTCCGTGTCCGTCAGGCACCAGTCACGACGCACCACGCTCCTCGGCCGGACCACCGAGATCCTCGCCGAGCACCTCGCCGGAGCGCCCGTCCTCGGCTGGGGCGTGCGCGAGCCCGCGATCGTCCCGTGGGACAGGACGGCGTTCACCGCCTATGCCCGAGGACGAGCGCCCGAGGACGTCCGTCTCGTCGTGGTCGGCGACGGGTTCGTCGGCACGGTCGTGGTGCGGCGCACCAACGCCGGCCTCGAGGAGACCACGCAGCTCCTCCTGCGCGCCGGCCCCTCGGGATCCGACGCTGCTCGCGCCGTGGTCGACGCAGTACCCACCACGCTCGGACGGCTGAGCAGCACCCTGGTGCCGCTCTTCGGTCTCGTGACCACCCGCACTGGACGCGCCGACCTCCTGGTGCCGTCGATCCTCGAGACGCCGGTCGTCCCCGTCGCCATGCTGCTGGGCCCGCCCGCGGTCCGCGAGCTCGGCCTCGACCTCGGGCTCCTCGTCGACCAGCACGACGCCCAGGTGGTCGGGCGGCGTCGCGTCCCCGGCATCGTCGTCCCGCTCGGCACCTTCGACCACGCAGACTGGGACCGGCTCGCCGGAGTGGTGCGAACGCTCGGGGCAGACCGGGTCCTCGCCGCTGTCGGGGGAGCAGGACAGCGCTCCGCCCTCGACGACGCCCTCGGAGAGGTGCAGCGTGCCTCGCGACGCTGACTCCGTGCTCCTCGAGTCGGTCGCGACCCGACGCGCCCGGCTCCGTGCGGCCTTCTTGCACGGCGACATCCCCGGTCGGCGCACCACGGCCGACAACGTCAAGCGGCTCGTCGGCAGCATCGTCCTCGCCGCCGTCGCCTGCGCGGCCTGCGCGGGGTACTCCTTCGTCCAGGACGCCGGACCGTTGCGCCCCAGCCCCACCCAGGTGACGCAGGCACCCACGCCACCGGCCAACACCGCAGCGCCCACCGAGACCACGCCGCCAGACCCTACGGAAGGCACGACGCCATGACCCGCTTCACCCGGCTGACCCTCGTCGGCTCCGTGCGCCGGGCTGACGTCGTCGTCCCCTCCGACGAGGAGATCGCCGTCCTGGTCCCGGGCCTCCTCGACCTCGTCGAAGAACCTCCCGCCACAGGGGCGGTCGCCCTCGTGCGACCCACCGGCGAGCAGCTCGACGTCACGCTCGACGCCGAGGCCCTCGACCTCGCCGACGGCGAGATCCTTCGCATCGTCCGCACCCAGGACGCGCCGCCGCCCGCCGAGGTCGCCGACGTCACCGAGGCGGCCTCCGACATGCTCGACGCCCACGGCGACCGCTGGGACGAGCGCTCCCGGCGCATCACCGGCGCCGCAGGCGTCGGGCTGCTCGCCGGCGTCGCCGGTCTCCTCGGTGCCAGCTCTTCCACCGGCGAGCGGCCCGCCCTCGTGCTCTGCGTCGTCGTCGTTCTGCTGCTCTTCGTCGCCGCGACCGTCACAGCCCGCGCCGGCTGGATCGGGCTCGCGGCAGGGTCAGCAGCCGCCGGCCTCGCGCCTGCCACAGCCCTCGCTGTCGGACCCGTGCTGCCCGACAGCAGCATCGGCGTCGCCGTGCCGCTCGCCCTCGCGGTGGGCTGGGCCGCGCTCGCGGCCACGTCGGGGATCGCCCGACGCGACCGCGGGGCGCTCGTCGGTGCAGGCCTCGGCATCGTCGTGAGCCTCCTGTGGCTCGGGCTCGGCTGGTCGGACCTGCCGACAGTGCGCTCAGCCGCCGTGCTCGCCGTCGTCGCGGTCGTGCTCCTCGGAGCGCTTCCGTGGTTCGCCCTCACGGCTGCTGGGGTCCACCGCCTCGACGACGCTGCTCTCGAGGGTGTCGAGGCCGCCCGCTCCCGGGTCGAGCGCTCGCTGCACGACGCGTACCAGGCCCTCACCTGGAGCAGCGTCGCGGCCGGTGTCGCGGTGGTGCTGAGCGTCCCGGCCCTGCTCGGCAGCGGCTCGCGCTGGGCCGTCGTCCTCGGCGCCGGGGCGCTGCTCGTCGCCGCCCTGCGCACCCGCCCCCTCCCGCTCGCGCCCCAGGCCGCCGTCGCGTGGGCGTCGGTCGCGCTGAGCGCGGTCCTCGGAGCCGTCGCGCTGCTGGCCGCCGACCCGGCTCGCGCTGCGCTCGTCCTCGGGGTGCTCGCCGTCGTGGTCGTGGTGGTCGTCGCCGTCTCGCCCAACGCGCAGCAGCGCGCACGGCTGCGGCGCTGGGGCGACAGGTTCGAGCTGCTCGCCGTGCTCGTCGTCGCCCCGTCGCTCCTCGGTGTGTTCGAGGTCTACCCGATGCTGCTCGAGGTGTTCTGAGTGGCCACCGCGCGCACCCGCCCCCACCGGCTCCGGGCCGTCGCCGAGACCGCGCGCGCCACGGTCCTCGGCACCTCGTCGACCGGCCGGCGCCTGCGGGCCGTCGACGAGTCGCTGCGCGGCCCCGTCGGGACCAGCCGGCGTCTCACCGTGCTCTCGGCCGACGGTGGTGTCGGGGGGACGACCCTCGCGGCCGTGGCCGCAGGACTCTACGCCTCGCGCCGGAGCGGCCCTGTGCTGGGCGTCGACCTCGCCCGAGGACCCGCCGGTCTCGCTGCGCGCAGCGGTGTCGAGGTGCCGGTCGGGCTGGACCTCCTGCGCTCCCGCCCCGCGGTGAACACCCTCGCCGCCGCACGCGACGGCATCCCCCTCGCCCCGAACGGCGCACGGGTCGTCGGCTCGGGAGAGGCCGAGGGGGCCTCCTGGCCCGGCTCGGTCCCGGACTGGCAGCAGGTCGTCGCAGCCGTCGGCCGGTTCTTCGAGGTCGTCGTGACCGACGCCGGCCGCAGGACCGCCGACGACGCGGTGGCTCTCGCCGCAGGCTCGCACGCGACCGCCGTCGTGGTGCGTCCCGACGTCGCGTCGGTCGACGCCGGACGAGCGCTGCTCGCTGCTGTGACCGAAGGCGCCCCGGACGCACGCGCTCTGCTCGTGGTCGTCGCGACCGCAGGGCCCGCTCCGGACGCCCCGGGGCTCGACGGCGCGCTGCGCGTCCCGCCCGACCGTGCTGCGGCCCGCTCGCTCGTCGGACCGCTCTCCGGGCTCGGGCTGGGCGCGCGCCTCGCCCTCGGTGAGGTCGCCGCCCGCCTCCTCGAGGACGCCCGACGCCGCCCGACAGAGGTGCCCGCATGACCCAGCGCCTCGTCCACCGCCCTGCACGTGCCGTCCGGCCGCTCGCCCTCCCACCCGACACGGTGGTCAGCACGCCGCCCTCGGTCGGTGGCTCCCCTCAGCAGGGCCTGCCCATCCAGGCGCTGCTGCCGCTGGTCGGCGCGCTCTCGTCGATGACCATGATGATGGTCCTGCGCAACAACCCCGTCATGGTGCTCGTCGGGCTCGTGGTCCTGGTCGTCGCGCTCGTCGGAGGCGTCGGCATGGCCCTGAGCCAGCGCGGCAACGCCGCCCGCACCCGCCGTGAGCAGCGTGAGAGCTACCTCGACTACCTCGAAGGGCTGCGGGCCGAGCTCAGCGACTCCGAGCGCACCACCCGCGACGCCGCCCACCTGGTCCACCCGAGCCCCGTCGGGTTGCTCGACGTCGCACGCGACCCCGCCCGCCGGTGGGAGCGGCGCCGCTGGGACGCCGACTTCCTCGAGGTCCGTGTGGGTCTCGGCGACAGGCCGGTCACCCATCTGGTGCTGCCGACCGACGACCGACCGACCGAGCCGCCGGACGCCATGCTGCTCGCCGAGGCGCGCAGCGTCGTCGAGCGGTTCTCGCGCCTTCGTTCCGTCCCGGTGACCGTCCCGCTCGACAGGGTCGGTGAGGTCGCCGTCGTCGGCTCCCGCGACGACATGGTCGGTGTCACCCGCTCCCTCCTCGCTCAGGTCGCGACCCTGCACGCCCCCGACGACGTCGCCGTCGCGCTCGTGTTCCCACCGTCACGCGCCGACGACTGGGCAGGCGTCGACTCCCTGCCGCACGTCGTCGACGACGACGCCTACGACGGACCGGCCCCCGTGCGCCGCGTCGCCCCGAGCATCGCCGAGCTGTTGCGCGTGGTCGGACCTGAGCTGCACGCCCGCTCGGCGAGAGCCGCCGAGTCACGCCGCCGCACAGGTGGCGACCCGTCGGCCACAGCACCGCGGATGATCATCGTGGTTGACGGCTACGGAGACGTGGCGGTCCCCGTCCCGTCGCCTGACAGCATGCTGAGCCTCGCCGACCTCGGCGTCACCGTGGTGCACCTCGTGGCTGACAGGCTGCACGAGCCCTCGGACGTCGCCCTGCGCGTCACGGCCGAAGACGGCAGCGTGCTCGTCGAGGACCTGCGCCCCTCCCACGAAGAGCGTGTCCCCGCCCGCGCGGAGTCGGACGCCGTCGCCGCCGCGATCGTCCGGGGCCTCGCCCGCACGCTCGCGCCGCTGCGGCTCACCGCCTCGGAGTACGAGGAGTCCCAGCAGGGCCGCGTCGCCCGCACCGACGAGCTGCTCGGAGTCGACGACGTCACGCGCATCGACGTGGCGGCCGGCTGGCAGGCCCGCTCGGCACGCGACTTCCTCCGGGTGCCGATCGGGCTCGACGACGACGGCAACCCCCTCATGCTCGACCTCAAGGAGTCTGCGCAGCTGGGCATGGGCCCGCACGGCCTCTGCATCGGTGCGACGGGCTCGGGCAAGAGCGAGCTGCTGCGCACCCTCGTCGCGGCGCTCGCGCTCTCCCACCCGCCCGAGGACCTCGCGATGATCCTCGTCGACTACAAGGGTGGCGCCGCCTTCGCGCCCTTCGAGGACCTGCCGCACGTCGCCGGTCTCATGGACAACCTCGCTGACGACGCCGGGCTGACCGAACGCGCTCGATCGAGCATCAGCGGCGAGATCCTGCGCCGCCAGCAGGTGCTGCGAGCGGCCGGCTCGCCGTCGATCTCGCACTACCGCGAGAGGCGCCGTGAGGACACGAGCCTCGAGGCCCTGCCGCACCTGCTGCTCGTGATCGACGAGTTCGGCGAGCTGCTCACGGCCGAGCCGGACTTCGTCGACCTGCTCCTCATGATCGGACGGATCGGCCGGTCGATCGGCGTGCACCTGCTGCTGTCGAGCCAGCGCATCGAGGGCGGCAAGCTCCGCGGACTCGACACGTACCTGTCGTACCGGGTGGGTCTGCGGACCTTCTCGGAGGCGGAGAGCCGGGTGGTGCTCGACACGCCGGACGCCTTCCACCTGCCCGCCGTGCCCGGCTTCGGGTTCCTCAAGGTGGACACGAGCGTGTACAGGCGGTTCCGCGCCGCCTACGTCTCAGGGCCAGTCGAGAAGGCGAGCGAGCAGCCCGAGCCCGAGGACGACCTGCGCCGCCCGCTGCGGCTGGGCACCTACAACGGCGTGCGCGCTGCGAACGGCATCACCACCCGCGGCGGGCCGGCCGGGCGGTCGGAGCCCGTCATCAGCCGCCCGTCGGTCAGCCCGCCGATGGTCGACGTCATCGTCCGCCAGCTGCGCAGCGCGGCCCCGTCGGCGCGCCCCGTGTGGCTCGACCCGCTGCCGTCCCGCCTCACGCTGGGCCGGGTGCTCGGACGCACCGAGCCGCCCGCCTCCGACGAGCTGGCGACGCTCGCGAAGGAGGGGCGGACGCTGTCGGTGCCGGTGGGGCTCCTGGACGACCCGTCGCGCCAGCGCCAGGACCCGTGGCTGCTCGACCTCGCCCGTGCGGGCGGGCACGTCGCGCTCATCGGCGCTCCTCAGGCAGGCCGCACCACCTTCCTGTGGACGCTGACGGCTGGGCTCGCCATGACGCACACACCCCAGCAGGTGTCGGTCTACGGCATGGACCTCACAGGAGGTGGCCTCGCCCGCATCGAAGGGTTCCCGCACGTCGGTGGAGTCGCGACCCGCGCCAGCCGAGACCGGTTGCGACGCCTGCTCGAGGAGCTGCACGGCATGCTCGCCGAGCGCGAGCGGGTCTTCGCGCGCCGCGGCATCGACTCGCTCGCGATGCTGCGGTCCCGCAGCGCCGCGGGTCTCGTCCCGGAGCTCGCCGCGGCCGACGTCGTGCTGCTCGTGGACGGCGTCGGGCGCCTGCGGCAGGACTTCGAAGAGCTCGAGGACAGCTTTGGCGACCTGCTGCAGCGCGGTGGTGGCTTCGGCATCCACGTGGTCGCGGCGATGGGCCGCTGGAACGAGCTGCGCCCAGCCCTGCAGAACCTCATCGGCACCCGGGTCGAGCTCCGCCTCAACGACGCAGCCGACTCCACGGTCGGTCGCAAGCTCGCCGCGACCATCAAGCCCGCCCAGGTCGGCCGGGCTCTGACAGACGAGAGTCTCTTCGGCCAGGTGGCCCTGCCTGTCCTCGACCCGGCCTACGAGACCACGCCCGACGAGGTCGACGCCTCGGACGACTCGACGGAGGCGCGCGCGAGCGCCGGAGACGCCGTCGGGGCAGCCCTCGACGAGCTGGCCGACAGATCGGCCGGGTTGTGGCACGGGCCTGTCGCCGCCCCCATCCGCCTGCTGCCCGAGCACCTCGTCCTCGACGCGCTCCCCGACCCTCTCGACGAGCCCGAGAAGCTGCCCTTCGGCCTGCGCCAGGACTCCATGTCGCCCGCGTTGCTCGACCTCTCCGGTCGCGACCAGCACCTGCTGGTCCTCGGTGACACGCAGTCGGGCAAGTCGACGCTGCTGCGCACCCTCGTGACGGACCTCGTGGACCGCAGCGACCCTGACGACCTCGTGATCGCGCTCTACGACGTGCGCAGCTCGATCCTCGACACCTGCCCCGAGGAGTACCTCGGGGGGCACGCGTCGAACCCGACGCTCGCCCAGGGTCTGTCGGCCTCGATCGCCTCCGAGCTCGAGAAGCGCTCGGTCGCGCTCGGTGCTGCGGCGCGCGGCGGTGGGGTCGAGGGGCCACGCATCGTCGTGGTGGTCGACGACTACGACATCCTCGCCTCCGGGGGCACCGACCCGCTCCGTCCTCTGCTGCCGTACCTGCCTGCGGCCCGCGACCTCCGGCTGCACCTGCTGGTCGCGCGTCCTGTCGCCGGGGCGTCGCGAGCGCTCTACGAGCCTGTGCTCCAGGCGGTCAGGGACACCGGTGGCTCCGGGTTCCTCATGTCGGGCGACCGCGCCGAGGGCCAGCTGTTCCCAGGGCTCCGAGCCGAGGCTCTCCCGCCGGGCCGTGGACGCTGGGTGCGGCGCGGCGAGAGGTCTGTGCTCGTCCAGGTGGCTGTCGACGAGCCTGCGACCGACCTCGTCCCCGACCCGCAGGTGAGGCCGTGAGAGCCTCGACGACGCGCTCGAACCTGCCGAGCTCGCGGACCCCGCCGCCCGCAGATCCGGCCGACCGGTCGCGCGGCCGCCGGATCTGCACCGTGCTCGACCGTCCGTCCGACAGACCAGGAGGTCCTGATGCCCCGTGAGATCGTGGTCGTCACCGCAGTGCCCGTGACGACCGAGGAGCTGCTGCTCGCCGCCCAGGAGGTCGAGCCGGCCCTGAGGTTCCGCCAGGTGGGCGGCGGGGCCGTCGTGCAGCTGGTCGACGACGCGGGCTCCGAGCCTGTGCTGTCGGTCCAGCAGCCCTCCGCGCTGCGTGTGCCGAGCGAGATCGAGAGGCTGCTGCCCTCGGGCTCGGTCCCTGCGCCTGTCAGGGCAGCGGTGGTCGCGGCCGCAGCGAGCGGCGAAGCCGTGTGGCTCGAGGCTCTCGCGCCCTTCGGCGCCCGGGGTGCCGTGGGCGTGGCTGTCGCGCGACGTCTCGCCGCACGCCTCGGCGGGGCGTGCGTCGTGCAGGACGGACGATGACGTCGCGCGGCGAGAGCACCAGGCTGATGACGACCTCGCGGGGCGAGGGGGCCGGGAGGCGCTCACCTCGTCGTCTGCCGCCCGAGGCGGCCCGATGGCTCACGGTCGACCTGGGCAGCAGCCCTGTGCAGGTGGTCGTAGCGGGTGTGACCGGCGGCGTCGGGACCACGACGCTCACAGCGATGGTGGCCCGCTGCCTCGCCATGCACCGTCCTGCGACCCGGCAGCGACCGTCGGTCGTGGTGCTCGACCACGACGGCGGGACCGCGCACGAGCGCAGCGGTGCGCCTGGTGCCGGTGTCGTGGCGGTGCGTGCGTCAGGGGGTGGGCTGTCGTCCAGGCCGAGCCCCGAGGACGCCACTCCCGCGGGTGCACGGGGCCAGGACCGTGTCGACGCGGACGTGCTGCTGCGGTGCCTGGGTGCTCAGGCGCTCAACCCTGGGCCGACACTCCTCGACGACCCGACGGTGGTCGCCGTCGTCGTCGCACCCTGGCACGCTGACGGGCTGGCGCTGGCGGGGACTGCCGCAGACCGGCTCGGGGCGTACCGGACCGTCGTGGTTCCGGTGGACGTCACCCGTGCACAGACCTCCCGCGCAGGGCTCGGGCTGCCCTGGGACCGCGCCCTCACGGCGCCCGGGGAGATCACCGAGCGCGCCCTCTCGGCAGCGAGCAGACGTGCGGTCATCGCCGTCTCGAGCGAGGTGATCGCGGCAGCCCGCCGCGTCGCCGTCCTCACCGCCGGCTGAGCGGGCTCGAGGTGGGACTGGCCGACTCAGCCCGGGTGCCCAGGCTGAGCCGGTCCAGGGGCCGTGTGCCCAGCAGGCCCGAAGCCGGCTGGGGTGTCGCAGCGGACGCCCGTCCGCGCTTGCGGGCGTGCAGACGCTTCGCGAAGCGCGAGGTCACCCGGGCGGCGAGCACCCGGGTGAGGGCGGTGGTCGCGCTCGTCGCCGCGGCGAAGGGCACGATCGGGTCGCTGCCGTTGCACCGACACTAGGAGCGCGCAGCGGTGCGCGGACGTTGTCCACAGGGACGAGATCTTCAGCCCCGGGAGCCGACGGACGTCAGGCTGGGCCTGGAGCGCTGGTCGACCGCGTCGTGGCCGCTGCTGCGCAGGAGGCGCATCGCGTTGACGATCACCACCAGGACAGAGGCCTCGTGGACGAGCATGCCGACAGACATGGTCAGCCCCCCTGCGACGACGCCGGCCAGCAGCAGCACGACCGTGGCCAGGGCGACGACGATGTTCTGCCTCATCACCGCCACGGTCCGTCGGGCCAGGCTGATCGCCTCAGGCAGCCTGAGCAGGTCGTCACCCATCAGTGCGATGTCGGCGGTCTCCACGGCCGCCGCGGAGCCTGCTGCCCCCATCGCCACGCCGATGTCTG
>Ga0308165_1004247_pt1 | contig 14358 bp, 15 predicted proteins | sample PhyWR2_FD_201032 | JGI IMG/M metagenome (GOLD analysis project Ga0308165, IMG submission 201032) | Phyllosphere microbial communities from UC Gill Tract Community Farm, Albany, California, United States - DLSLW.R2 | ecosystem: Host-associated > Plants > Phyllosphere > Unclassified | place: USA...
AAATTCTCGGCGGCGGTTTTTAAGCAGATGAAGCCGACCGCTATTTTTGTAAACACGGCAAGGGGTGCAATACACAACGAAGCTGATCTGATTGAAGCTCTAAATAAGGGGACGATTTGGGGAGCGGGATTAGATGTAACCAACCCCGAGCCAATGGATAAAGATAATCCACTCTTAAGCATGCAAAACGTTGCTGTTTTACCGCACATTGGCTCTGCAACTGTAGAAACCCGGGCAGCAATGGCGAAGCTGATTGCCGAAAACATAGTAGCAGGCTTAAAAGGAGAGACACTGCCTTATGAGGTAGGTTAAAGTAAGTGCCAGTTAAACAAAGAAGTCAAGTTTTAAAAACTTGACTTCTTTAAATGCTAGCCGACCTACTTGTCGTAGCGTCTTGCTACGACAGATATAATTTAATGGGTCAACAAGCATAAGCCGCACTTGCAAGCGGAACAAAATGCAAACATTTATTTTTGGTCAAAAAGAAATTGTTGACGGGCAATTGGGTAGGCACAAGCGAGACGCTTGCGCCAGACAGGGTAAATGCCTGTTAAACAAAGAAGTCAAGTTTCTAAAAACTTGACTTCTTTACTTGACTTCTTTAAATGCTAGCCGATCAGTGTAATAATTACTTCACGGTATATCTGAAAATCGATCTGCCAAGGTTACCGTTGGCGTCAATTCCTTCGATGGTAACTTTATATTGGCCTTTACCGTCGGCATTGTAAAACTCAAATGAAGCGTTTCCTGTAGCATCGGTAATAATTTTTGGATTCCAGTAAATAGTGGTTCTCAAATCGTTGCGATTCATACTTGCGGGAGCATCATACCTCGGCGAATAAAATTGTCGTTCTTTATCGTAGCCACCAGGAGAAAATGTCAACTCGTAATATTTTGGTAGCATATCCATTAATTGTGCCTTCGATATTTTTTGTCCTTTCGGCATTTTCTTTTGATTAAAAACCAGCACCCCATTTACATTGTTGGTCCTGTTTACCAGGCCAAGATCGTCTCTCAAAAAGATCTCTATCGATTCGAGCATGTTCAAGTCGATAGTATTGATCTGGTTTACATCTACATTCATGCCGTTGATAAATATTCCCATCGGGATTCTTTTGCCAGCGTTATAATCTCTGCTCACGTAAAAATTACCATCAGCAAACGTTACCCCGGCAAGCATGCCCTGCAAACAGTTAATCAGCAATCCACAGCCCTTTAAACGATCGCCGGAAACCTCGTGATCGGCAATTTGGCTTAAGCCCGATAATGCCGGATAATCTTTATGGGTAACTTTTGGCGTTGCGGTAGCCTGAATATTTACATCCTTTAAGGTGTGTAAATAAGCGTATTGTCTTTTACTGTTCGCCAGGTAAGTAGTAAGCGTACTATCAATGTTCAAAACCTCTTCGGCAGCGCTAAAGTTCCGTGTTAAAGTCGGTACTGGCGACCCGTTCATTTGCAAGGTCATGCTTTTATAATTCGGGTTGTATTTAGCGGTAATGGTAACTTTAGATGAATCGTTAAACACAAGGTTTTTAAACCTAAAATTCCCTACCGGATCGGTTGTTCCCTCTAAATTGAAGCGCTTATCGGGGATGGTTAGCAATAATTGTCCTTTTCGTACCGGAATGCCATTATTCATTCTTAAAATGCCCGAAAGCTCGATCCCTTGTTCCGGTAAAAAGTCGATTTTTGGCAATTTGCCTGCAATAATATCGGTATAGTTGAAGCTGCGGTAACCTTGAGTGAGCAAAAGCACATCAAGATCTGCATTTTTCTTGGCATCAGGTGCGTTGAAGTAATAATTTGCCTTTTCGATGTAGCCCTTCACATCACTGCTCAATAAAAGACCAGTTAAAATGGTACTTGTGGCATCTTCGTTAGATGGAACTTTGGTTTCATCAACTACGGCAACAGAAAAATCTCCCTCGACAGGCACACCCTCTTTTTTCGCAGCAACATTAATTTTCACCTTTTTCTTAATTCCATATGTTGTGGCCGGGCTTGATAGTGTCACCACCATATTGTTCTTATGCTGAACAAAAACCAGGCGCTCACTCAATGGCTTTCCCTGTTCATTAAATAGCGTTAACTGTGCAATTCCATTCGGGAATTTAGATTTCAAAACCGATGTAAGATACTCTTTGTTAGAAAGCGCCGTTTGAGCGCCGTAGCAGATTACGCCTTTGCTTTGTGCAATCACATAGAATTTCTTCCCCTGATTTGCGTTTAAGAAAGCGTCATTCGCCTGTATTTTAATGGCGATATTGTCTGCATCGGTATTATCAACGGTTAAGGTAATTCCATTAGCCACAACAGCTGGCAGATTGTAGCTCTGGGTGCTTCCATCGGCATACGTAACCGCGGCCTTGTAGGTTTTGCCCGCCTCGGCCAACAAATTAAAGCTGCCCATACCCAGGTGCTGGGCGGTAAATGTAGCTACCTGCTTGCCGTCGTTATCGGTTACAATGCCTTTCGAGCTAATGCCCAGTCCATCACTTTTTACGGCTTTAAACGCAATCTTTGTATTCAAACCTGAAATTAGGTTTCCCCCTTCCGGAAAAAACTGAAAGTCTTTACTGATTATTGCGTTCTTAAGTTGAAAACTGCTCGTGGCTACGTCTTTTTCTGTCGTATTTATGCTTGTAATCAACTGACCTTTTTGAAGCTGGTATTCCGCTTTCTGTGCATGACTTAAAGCAATGGTTAAGTAGCCATTGGCATCAGTTGTTCCGCGGCCTTTTTCGATAACGGTATAACTGGTTACGACCTGCCAGCTTACGTTTTTATTGGCGTAAGGCTTGTTATTGGCATCTTTGAACTGCACCCGGGCATCAATTTTTTCTAATTTATCGGTCGAGGTGTTTTTATAGGTAATGTGGGTTTTAACTTCCTTATCAATGGCTTCGCCTACATAAAAGGTTTTGTTAAAAAAAGCCGGATTGGCCATGTTCAACATCCACATGGTGTAGGCTCGGATATGATAATTGCCCTGTTTATAGTTTACCTGATCGAGCGGAAAGTTTCCATTAGCCACGCCACCTGTAACGGGAAGCTTTAAAGTTTGGATTAGCGAGTCGTTCTGGTTGATAACATCAACATAAATGATTTTGCTCAGGCCCGATAAAAAATTCTGATTTTCGGTAACATAAGCCTTAAACCAAACGGTGTCGGCAACTGCATAATACGGTTTATCGAAGTGCAAATAGATTTTTTCGGCAGGGAAATCGTTTAACACTTTATTGGTTTTGGCAATGATGGTGTTAATGCTCACTGTATCGGTTTGTGCCGAAGAAGAAAGGTGTATTGTTGATAGAATCGAAAATAGGATAAGCGTTGTTCTAAAAATCTTCATTTATGCGAAATTAATGGCTCAGACTGTAAATATATCCAATTAAAAATAGAGCGCCTAAACAGATGTGAGGTTTAACGTTTTTTTACATAAAATGAGGCATAGCCGGTAGCCGTTGACTGAAGTCAGCGGCAATGAAAGTGTATTTGCTAACCAGTCCATTGCCACGGAAAAAGGGGAAGGTCACGAAATTATGTCTTTCCGTGTTTTCTGTACTTCCGTGGCAGTTTTTTGAGCAGGAGACAAAAAAAACGAGCCGCTGATTTAGCGGCTCGCAGTGTATGTAATCAGGATGTGAATTTCTTACTTAAATTCGATTACGAATTCATTTAATGGCGTACGAACCTTTTTAAGGTTTGCCAACCAGTCTGCAGATTCGTCTCTGTTGCCCAATGGTAATAAAGTTACACTTTTTAATCCTTTTTTATCTAATTCTAAAAGTTTATCTAAATCAGGACCATTAAAGCCTTCCATTGGCGTTGCGTCTACCTTTAAAACGGCTGCCTGAGCAATGGCAATACCAAAACCGATATAAGCCTGACGGGCGGCGTGATTGAAGTTTTCTTCTGCAGATCTCGATAAAACCATTCCTTTTAACTGCGCTTTATAGGCGTCTGTTCCATTTAAAGGCAAACCACGCTCGCTATTCATTCTATCAAAGATGGCATCTATTCCTTCCTCGGTATAGTTTTCCTGCGCTGCAAAAATCAAAAGGTGTGAAGAATCTATAATCTGCGACTGTCCGAAAGCAATTGGAGCAATCTTTTCTTTTAATTCTTGATTGGTTACCACAACAACCCTGAATGGCTGTAGGCCGGATGATGTTGGAGCCAATAAGGCAGCTTGAATAATTTGATCAACTTTTTCTTGTTCTACCGGCTGACCGTTCATTTTTTTAACGGCATAACGCCAGTTCAGTGCATCTATTAAACTCATATTGTCGTTTTCTTTCTTTATGGAAGCAAAGATGGATATTACTGCAATACTATTTATTGATGTATGGTAAGAAATGGGTAAATGTTTTAAGACTATTGAACTGAGTTCCTTGATAAAACGTCCTTTTTGCGTTATAGTTGGCTATCTACTATGAGCGGTCGTCATCCTGAACTTGATTCAGGATCTTTATAGCATGAACGCTAAGCATGGAAGATACTGAAATAAATCCGATAGCTATCGGATCAGCATAACGACATGACTTAAACATACGGTTAACATGCTTTTTTATTGAAATATTAATCGAGCTGAGGCAATTAGATAATTACCGTCTAAAAAGCGTTAGAACAGTTAAGCTGTTTTGCTCATTCCTCCTGCTTTGGTCTTTCGGCTTTCATCTTCAGTCTATTTACCGAATGAACTTTAAATCGCTTCGAACCGGAAAATGATCAGACAATTTAGCTTCTGTGATTTTGTAATTCAGTACTTCCAGTTCTTTCGAGGTGGCGATATAATCAATTTGAAAATTTGGGAATTTACCGTTATAGGTTTTGCCAAGGCCCGACCCTTTTTTAATGAAGCTGTTATTTAGGCCTTCGGTAATTTGGGTTACCACGTACGAGGCAGGCGTATCGTTAAAATCGCCGGCAATTAAATAAGGCGTTTTACAGGTCGCCATTTCCTTTTTCATAATATCTACCTGGCTGCTTCGCTTCAAAAAGGCACTTTTAAGCATTCTTAAAATCCGTTTAGAAGGCTGCAGATCCGTGTCCATCTTCTTAACTTTATCAAGATAGTCATAGTCTTGTTTTTCAAAAGAGATCGACTGAAAATGCACATTGTAAATCCTTAAGGTTTTGTCCTGAACCTTCAAATCGGCGTAAATACTCATGTTTCCGGGAACGCCCTCAATAAATGGGATCTTACCGCTGCCCTTAATGGGATATTTGGAAAATATGGCTAGTCCGATTGCTTCGTACTCGTTTTTATTGGTGGGCACAAAATAGTAAAACCGGGTGTTTAAAAGCGCTTTTAAGCTATCGATGGTATCGAACTTGCCCGTGTACCGGGTGTAAAATTCCTGAAAGCAGATTACATCTGGATTTTGATCTTTCACCACCTGCAGCATTTGCTCTTTAACCGACTCGTCGTTATCGCCTCCATAAAGTTTAAAGTTATGAACGTTATAGGTCATCATTCTAATGCTGCCATCTGGTTTCTCCTTACCTCCGGTGTTGCCACCGATTGCAAACGTAGCCTTTAGCGTTTTAAATCCAATGGCGATGACAACAACGGTAGCAATAGCAAACAGATACTTTTTGCGAATGAGCCACCATACAATAAAGAGGATGTTGATGAGCAAAACAAAAGGATAAGCAAGGCCGAAAAACGCAATAATGGCATGGTCTCGCGGGTCCATACTACCCGCCAAAATTCCGCATACCAAAAATATGGCCACGAGCATTGCAGCAGGCATCAATAGCTTATCGAAGAAACTATATTTTTTTTGTTTTGCCATTAATCCTTACTCGCCTTAAATAACTTTTCCTTTTCTGATGCTGTTAATTTATCGTACCCGGATGTTGAAATTTTATCGAGAATCTCGTCAATTTCCTGTTGCGAAACGCCACCTTTAAACTCGCTTTTTTTAACGGGCGGTTTCTCATTTTTAACCACACGTAATTTCGGCTTGCGTACAAAAATCTTGCTCCAATCGTTACCGTTTTGCAGGCTTTTTATAAACGCAAAGCCTAACAGGGCACCGCCAATATGCGCCAAACTTCCGCCAGCATTTACTGAGCCAATCGCTATAAAATCGAGAATAAAATAGATGATGGCTATCCATTTAATTTTAACCTCGCCAATAAACAAGAGCATAATTGTGTAGTTTGGTACCAGGGTTGCGGCTGCAAAAATTATGGCCATTACGGCTGCCGACGCACCAATTATGGTTGTAGCAATTAAACTGCTTGAGAAAACCGGGAATATGTTTAACGCTAAAATGGCAAATAGGCCACCGGCTATGCCCCCTGTTAAATACACAAAATGAAACTGTCGGGTGTTTAAGAAGTTCATAAAAATACTGCCAAACCAGTAGAGGCCCAGCATGTTAAACAGGATGTGAAAAATTCCATCGTGAAAAAACATGTAGGTAAAAATGGTATAAAACCTTTCGGGTAAGCGGGTAAAGCTCGCCGGCAGGCCGATATATTGACGTAGAAATAGGTCGATACTTAAAGCCGAATTGCTCAGAAAGATGAAGACGCCAATAATTGCTGTGATCAGATAAATAATAACGTTTATCCCAATGTAAAAAAACAAAGGGTTGCCAGATCGAAATATCTTGAATTTTAATTCCTTAAAAGTATTATTCATAAAGTGTATAAAAATTGTCTTTTTTATCTTTCCAAATTTTAACCAATATAAATCCAATAATAGCGCCGCCCAAATGAGCGTAGTGTGCAACCGAATCGCCGGCAACCTGGGCTACACCTGAAACTAATTCAATAATGATATAAATCGGAATGATATATTTTGCTTTTACAGGAACGGGAATGAATAAAATCATCAGTTCTGCATTAGGGTAAAGCATGCCAAACGCTACCAATAGGCCAAAAATTGCGCCAGATGCACCTAACATGGGGCCATAATATATATCGCCTAGCAAGTTAAATTCTTCTTTACTTTTTGCTGAATAAGTAGATATATCTTGAATGAAGTGACCGACAGTTGAATAGATTTCGTAGGATTGCACAGCCCATTGCAGCGCCAAAGCCCCAAGACCGGTAATAAAATAAAATATGAGGAATTTTTTACCTCCCCAACGTTGTTCTAAAATGCTACCGAAGCTGTATAAGGCAAACATATTGAAAATAATATGGAAGTAATTTACCGGGCTATGCATAAACATATAGGTAATGGGCTGCCAAATTCTAAAGTCGGGCGAATCGAAATAGTATACCGCAAACCATTGTACAAAAGGGTAGGTATTGTTTGGATTCAGTACCAATGTTCCGATGAAAAATAAGATATTGATAATCAGCAGGTTTTTAACTACTGGTGGTATATATATGCTGTTCATTTATTTTAATATAATTTTTACTGTTTCCCTTTCGGGATGATTTCATTAAGGCATTCAGCATTTCTAAGAAGGGCTAGAAAATAGGCTAGTCTTTTAGCTTTAGTCTTCAGTCTCTAGCTTTGGTCTTTCAGCTTTTCCACCCTCAACCTTTCGTTTCTCTGACTATGGACTCCCAACTCCCAACTCCAAACTCTGAACTCCAAACTCCAAACTCCAAACTCCAAACTCCCAACTATCCCTTTTCGAACTTTTTATCCAGCTCGGCGAGGGTAATGGTTTGTATAACTGGTTTGCCGTTTACGCCAAAGTTAGGCGTTTTGCAGGCGAAAAGCTCATCAATTAGGGTATTCATCTCTTCCTGGGCCAGCGCTGTGCCTGCTTTTATGGCGCTGTTCTTGGCCAATGTTCTCGCCAGGCTATCTCTTTTTGTTAACTTTAATTCTTGTTGAGAGTTTTTAAAACCTTCAATTAATTGTTCAAATAACTGCGTTTCGTTAATGTTGCTGGTGCCCAAATCTACCGGGACTCCTTCAACTACCAACGTGTTTTTGCCAAATTCGCGTACATCAAAACCCAAACTTTTTATATCGTCCAGTAAGCTTTTTGCCAATTCAAAATCGTTGGCATTCAGTGTAATCGTCTGCGGAAACAAGCTCTGTTGTGAAGCGCCCTTGCGATCATCTAAATGTACGAGGAAACGCTCATAAAGGATGCGTTCGTGTGCCATTTGTTGATCGATAACCATTAAGCCCGATTTGATCTGTGAAACGATATAGCGATTATGCAGTTGCATGTATTGCTTCTGCTTGGTTTCAATTGGTTCTTCTGTGTAGAACGATGCTTGCTCTATAACGGGTTGCTCGACAATTTCATATAACGAACCCCAATTTTTAGCGCTTGGTTTTGCGTCGTAGTTTCGGGGCGATGACGAATAGCCGGATGCACCGCCGTTGTCGGTTGCGAAAGGATTAAAATCGGGGTTGAAATTGATGCTCGGCGGAACAATATCCTCAACCGCTTTTTGGGTAATCATATTGCTAAAGCCTGTTTCCTGATCAAAATCCAGGGTTGGCGAAATGTTGTAGCGGCCAATAGAGCGTTTTACTGCCGACTTTAAGATGGCATATATCGATTTTTCATCAAGGTATTTAATCTCCGTTTTCGTCGGATGAACATTGACGTCGATTTTCGAAGGGTCGATCTCGATAAACAAAACGTATAACGGATAGCTATCTTCCGGAAGAAGATCGTCGAAGGCCGAGCTTACAGCATGGTTTAGGTAAGGATCCTTGATGAACCGGTTGTTTACGAAAAAGAACTGTTCGCCACGCGTTTTTTTGGCGAAGGCGGGCTTGCCGATGTAACCTTTAAGGTTGATAATGGTAGTTTCTTCTTCAACCGGAACAAGGCGTTCATTATAATTATTGCCGAAGAGATGCACAATACGTTGCTTTAAGTTTCCTTTTGGCAGGTTGAAAATCTCCGTTCCATCGTGGTGCAGACTAAAAAATACGGCTGGGTGTGCAAGGGCAACGCGTTGAAATTCATCGATAATATGACGCATCTCAACGGGATTGCTCTTTAAAAAGTTGCGACGGGCGGGCGTATTAAAAAATAAGTTCTTTATAGCAATTTGCGTACCTGCGGGGGTGGCAACAGGTTCTTGTGCGGTAACAACAGCGCCCTCTATGGAGATACAAGTACCAATTTCATCTTCATGCCTGCGGGTTTTCATCTCCACCTGTGCAATTGCAGCTATTGAGGCCATGGCCTCGCCACGAAAGCCCATTGTGCGAATGGCAAAAAGATCTTCTGCTTTTTTAACTTTAGAAGTAGCGTGGCGCTCGAAGCACATTCGGGCGTCGGTAACGCTCATTCCACAACCGTTATCGATAATCTGAATCAGCGCCTTTCCCGCATCTTTAATTACCAACTGAATCTTATCAGCACCGGCATCGATCGAGTTTTCGAGCAATTCCTTAACTGCAGAGGCGGGTCGTTGTACAACTTCTCCGGCAGCAATTTGGTTGGCAACGGCATCGGGCAATAAGTGGATAATATCAGTCATGTATGTGGGCAATGTGAATTTGCTAAATTATGGAAAATAAGCTTAAGGATAGGGATTTGTTTAAAACTCAACATGTAAATGACTGGGAATGCGAATAGCAAGAGACGCTTAACCATCCGCCACGCTGGTCGAGATTTGTAATCTCGACCGATCTAGATCGGGATTTCAAATCCCGGCTCACCTTAGCAACGTGAACAGCGGCAGATCGTCGCAGAAATGACGCAAAAAAGTCTATGGTAAATCTAAATCTGAAAATTTACATTTGTTAGAAACGCATATATCAATTATGACATTATCTGAGAGAATTAAAACGTTAAGGGCGCAACATGGGTTCAGCCAAGAGGAACTGGCTCGCCAAACACAATTAAGTTTAAGAACCATTCAGCGTATTGAACAGAACGAGACAGAGGCTAGGGGTGATACTTTGAAGCGGCTGGCCGAGGTTTTTGAGTTAAAGCCTGTCGACTTAATTAATCGAACAGAAAAGGAGGAAACGATCTCAATCCATCTGCTAAATTTGTCTGCACTTAGTTTCATTGTTTACCCACTTTTAGGCTTTCTTGTTCCATTAATTCTGTGGTATATTAAACGCAATGACGATAAACAGTTGGATCATGTAGGAAGGAAGCTAATCAATTTCCAAATGACATGGACGCTTTTGGCAACCGCTATTTTTGTTGTTGTAAAAGTGCTGAAGCTTATGCACATCGGCGGACTTTATAATATTTATGCGCTGTTCGTTTTGCAATATGTTTTTTATCCGTTAAACGTTGCGCTAATCATAATCAACGCTTTACGAATTAGAAATGAGAAAGCCGTAATTTACAAGCCTGCGATTCCTTTTTTTAAGGTGTGATGTCATACCAGATTGGTTCTTTTTCGGTTGAGATATCTGTTTTTGATGAGCACGAAATCGAAAGCCAGCAGTATTCAGGCAACAGATTTCTCCTTGAGCTGAAAAAGCTCCAGTTCGAAATGACGGGGGGAAAGTTTAGGCATAAAAAAAAGATCACCACGCTGGTCGAGATTTGTAATCTCGACCGATCTAGATCGGGATTTCAAATCCCGACTAACGGGCATAAAAAAAGACCATCGTTCGATGGTCTTTTAAATTATAATGAATTTTGTTTATTTAACTTGTTGTTGTGCTCTTGCAATATAAGCGTCTACCAATTGTGCTTCAGCACTTTCAGGATATTGTGTTTTGATTTTGGTGTAGGCATCAACGGCGCCGCTAAAATCCTTAAGGTTTTCGTTAACCAGCCCCAATTTTTTCAAGAACATTGGCGAAGTAAATTTGCTTGCCTTATCTGATGCTTTTTTGTAATAAGTTGCCGCTTGTTTGTAATCTTTCAATTCGCTGTAAGCGTCTCCTAATAAGCCTAAAGCCAATGGATCTGCAACGGGGCTGCCTGTAGCACTGTATTTGCTTAATGCCTCAACCGCTTGTTTGTATTCGCCTTTGCGTAAATATATACCGCCTAAATATAAGTTGGCAAGATTAGCCGATTTTGTATTGTCGTATTCTTCAGCAATCTGCTCTAAGCCTGGGTAGCCATTTTCGCCCTTAACGGCCTTGTTCGATAAAGAATCGACACCGATATATTGTTCTGCCTTAAACATTTTGCTTGCAGCTTCTTCGGCACGGCCTTTTAAATAAACACCTTGGTACCAAAGATATACTAAGATTAATAAAACTACGGCTCCTGCAATGAACAGTAAGCTTTTGTTATTTTCCTGTAAGAAAGAACCTTTTTTAACGGGTTGAATTGTCTGGTTATCTGTTTTAGACATGTTTGTTTAAAAAATTAAGATTGCAAAAATACATTTTTCAATCAAAGTATCAATCTTTATTTTGAAGTATTTGATTAATCATTAATGAATTAGCCAAGAGGCTAACCAAAACATATTTGCTATCTCCGTAATAGACTTATTAGCGCATTGAACCAGGTTTGGTTATCGCTAAAAATGCCCGAATGGTTAATGATGAGGTAAATGGTTTGGCTTTCGGTGCGACTGATTGTTGATTTAATGCGGAGCGGCTGCCAGAATAGGCCCAGGTTTTTTACCGATGAGGCCGGAAACAGTTCGTCGAAACCCATGTAAACCTCTTCGATGTGCGAAATGGGAACTTCCAATTGCTCGTCGCCGGTAATAAAGATACCGTTGGATGCCAGCAAAATGCTTCCTTCGTGCCTGTGATTGGGCTTTAGAAATGAAAATAACCCCGCAAGTTTTTTATACCAGCTTAAGCTTTTACTTTCAGTAAGCTCATGATCAAACGACCAAAGAACGTTACCCTCTAACATTTTTTGTGCAACCATACCATTTTCCTTCGCAATGAAAGTACAATTTTTTTAAATCTTATCAACGATTATTTTTAACATTCGATATTTAGCAGGTAAAAAAGGGTAAATTTGTGACATATTTATGTGGTTAAAAAACGTCACCCTTTTAAATTTCAAAAATTATAGCGATGCTGATGTTCACTTCTCTGAAACTGTGAATGTTTTTACAGGTAATAACGGATCGGGCAAAACGAATATGCTCGATGCCATTCATTACTTGTGTTTATGCAAAAGTTATTTTAATCCGATTGACGGGCAGCAGATAAAAAGCGGTGAGGATGTGTTCATGATTCAGGGCGATTTCGACCGGAGTAAAAAGAACGAAAAGGTTAGCTGCGGCGTAAAACGCAACCAGAAAAAGCAATTTAAGCGCAATAAAAAAGAATATGAAAAACTCGCCGATCATATCGGCTTGTTTCCTGTGGTAATGGTGTCTCCATACGATGTCAACCTCATTATGGAAGGCAGCGAAGAACGCAGAAAGTTTATAGATAACGTAATTTCGCAAACCGATTCGCATTATCTCGATCAGCTGATTACCTACAACCGCGTGCTTGCAAACAGAAATGCACTTTTAAAGCAAATAGCAATTACAAAAAGATACGACCCTACTTTACTCGAGATTTTGGATGAGCAGTTGGTAATGGCCGGCAACAAGATCTTTGCAACACGCAAGGCTTTTATGGACGAGTTTATTTTGCTGTTTAATCAATATTATACCTACCTTACGGATAACAACGAAAGGGTAGAACTTAACTATCAATCGCAATTAAACGAGAACAGCTTCGAGGATTTGTTAAAGAAATCTGTAGAAAAAGACCGAGTTTTAGAACGTACAACAACGGGGATACATAAAGATGAGCTGGTATTTTCGATCTCTGAAATGCCGCTTAAAAAATTCGGCTCCCAAGGGCAACAAAAATCTTTTCTGATAGCGCTAAAACTGGCACAGTATGCCTATCTGGCAAAAAATAAAGGCTTTAAACCGCTTCTTTTGTTAGATGATATTTTTGATAAATTAGACGACAACCGCGTTCAAAAGCTAATGCAAATGGTGTCGCACCACGATTTCGGTCAAATATTTATTACCGATACGGGCATTGAAAGAGTAAAATCAATTTTTAATAGAATAGACGTTGATGCAACGTTTTTTGAAGTAACGGAAGGACAAATAAAAAATGCGTAAACCCAACGATTTAACCATAAAAGATGCCGTTAGCAAAATGCTCGATGTGTATCGTTTACGTCGCAAGTTTGATGAAACCTCTATTTTAGCGCTATGGCCCGAAATTATGGGCACCGCTATTGCCAACCGCACTACACAAATTTATATCCGCGATAAAAAACTATTTATCAGAATAGAATCGTCAGTAATCAAAAACGAATTGGTGATGGTTCGACAGGGGATTATCCAAAAATTAAATGAGCACGCCGGTAGCGAAGTAATTACCGAAATGGTTTTGTTATAAACGCCGAAACTAGTGCCATGGCGCTCTTACCTCTCCAGTTGTGAAATCAAAACTCGTACATGTTTGCTCCCCGCAGGTTTTCAATGGCGATGAGTGCATCAGATCTTAACCTATAGTTCATCCTCATTTCTTCTTCCCTGGCCGCCAAAGACTCAAATCCATATTGACTAAGGAATTTTTGGGTGTGCAAATAATATTCCTCTAAAAAGTCGGTCATCGATTTAATATCAGCGTCTAAGCCTTCGTTTTCGAGGTTAAACCGGCAAGAGCTCTTGTACGAAACAAGTATGTCGCCCGCGTCCTCTTCTACTTCCACGCCATGAAGCTCAGCAGTCCAGCCATTTGGATCATCGCTAGAGATAATTGTTTCCTCCCATTCTACTCCTCCAACAGTAGAAAGGATGTCAAACGAAATAACCATTGTTTTTAATGAGTCGACCACGCTGCACATAAATTCAAAGCCCGAACTATAGCTGTGGCTGTTGCGGCTTTCGGCTAAATGCGCCTCGTTAAAAATATATTCGGTTACGGTAATCGGCTGTAGGTTAAATATTTTCATCGATACAATATTAAAACAAACAGGCTGATAAAAACTAATTTATCAGCCTATTTATTTTGCGTTCAGAAACTCCCAAACGGGTTCGATTTTACTTAGCCTCTTCCGCCGCCAAATATTTTGGCCAAGATCCAAATGAGTAGTGCAACTACGACTACAACTATAATAATACCCGACCAAACGCCGGCTTTAAAAATACCTCCAACAAGTTCACAACTTGATAAAGTACTGCATAAAAATGCGATTAGTGCTAAATGGGATGCTTTTTTCATAATCATGTTAATTTGTATAACCTAACATTAATCGTTGAAAAAAGTTTTACACGACCCTGATTTGTCTCATGTTTTGATAACAGACTGTTGTGTACAACCCCCGCCTGAGCGGACGGGCAGGTGATGCTATTAAGTAAGCTTGTCAATTGTCATCCGATAGGTACTGTCTATAAAAGCAAGTAAAATCTGATAAAAATTCGGCTTCTGAGAAGCATTAATTTAATGCCTTTTATATTTCGAAATTGACTCATTATCCTTAACTTTGTGTTAGTGAAAAA
>Ga0308165_1004250_pt1 | contig 14352 bp, 14 predicted proteins | sample PhyWR2_FD_201032 | JGI IMG/M metagenome (GOLD analysis project Ga0308165, IMG submission 201032) | Phyllosphere microbial communities from UC Gill Tract Community Farm, Albany, California, United States - DLSLW.R2 | ecosystem: Host-associated > Plants > Phyllosphere > Unclassified | place: USA...
AATAAAAGGCTTTTTTTGATAAATTTGAAAAGAATTAATGTATTTCAATCGAATATGGCAATTTTGCCATAATACCCGATTGACTGGAAACATTTTTAATTACATTAAAATAATTATAAAACTCCCCCATTTGTTGCTGAGCCATCCAGATCTGCACCTTTTCCTTAGATGAATTTAAAAACATAGATAAGGCATCATCTTTAGCCGGATATTGCTTGACCGCATATTGAGCTATTTTAGCTTTTTTAGCAGCAGATTTTATAGCATCATCGATACCACCAATACGATCTACCAAACCGATTTCAAGCGCTTGTTTACCCGTCCAAACACGACCTTGACCAATAGTATCAACCTGAGCAACAGTTATTTTTCTTCCATCCGAAACACGTTTCATAAATGTTTGATACACACGATTCACTTCCATCTGGATGATATCACGTTCTTCAGCAGTTAAAGGTCTATCGGGAACCATACCCAAATCCGAAAACTTACCTGTTTTAACACCATCAAAGTGTACACCAATTTTATTGTTCAACAAGTTTTTAAAATTGGGAATCACACCAAACACGCCGATGGAACCTGTAATTGTATTATTCTCCGCAAAGATAGAATCCGCGGCAGCAGAAATATAATAACCACCAGAAGCAGCATAATCACCCATAGAAACAACGATCGGTTTTACCTTTTTTGTCAATTCGACCTCTCTCCAAATAACATCAGAAGCTAAAGCAGATCCTCCAGGTGAATTAACGCGAAAAACTACAGCTTTCACATCTTCATTCTCACGCAACTTCCGAAGCTCTCTAGAGATCTTATCCGAGCCTATTTCATCTTTAGATCCTTCGCCACTTACAATTGCACCTTCAGCATACAAAACCGCGACTTGAGATGTCTCAGAACTGGTATTTGTTTTCGATTTATAATCCATTAAAGATACAACGGATAGATCATCCTTTGCCGATACGTTCAGTTTTTTCTTTAATGCTGCAATCAGTTCATCTTTATAGAATTTAGCGTCAGCCAATTTATAACGCACAGCATCATCTGCATTTCGAACCAAATAATTATGAGCAATATTCCGTAATGAATCCGCACTCATTTTTCTAGAAGTTGAAATCTCCTGAATAAAAGAATCATAGATACTTCCCAAATATGAATTTACTTGCAAACGGTTTGCAGCACTCATTTCATTTAAGAAATACGGTTCAACCGCACTTTTAAAAGTCCCGACTTTGACCACCTGCATATCAACTCCAAATTTATCGAAAGCATCTTTCATAAACATAGTAGAACTGGCCAAACCTTTAAAATCAATCGTTCCTTCTGGATTTACATATATTTGATCAGCAACACTCGCTAGGTAATATGCTTTTTGAGAATAGCTTTCATTATAAGCAACGATAAACTTACCTGATGATTTAAAATCCAGCAAAGCATCTCTAATTTCTTTTAGACTAGCAAATCCAGTAGCGATTGTGCTCGCATCCATATAGATGCCTTTAATTTTACCATCCTCCTTTGCATTTCTAATTCTAGCAAGAATATCATCCAAACCTAGATTCTTCAAGTTATAGCCCGGGATATCCAGAGAGCCAAATGGATTTTCCACCGAACGCTCTGAAATCGCATGATTAAAAGTAAGGTATAAAAGCGTATTATCTTTCACGATAACCTCCTTTTCCGAAGAAGCTGAAGTCACCAATGCACCTATAATACCGAGTGCTATAACAAATAAAACTACTGTTGATATCACAATTCCAGTGACAGTAGCCAGTACATATTTAAAAAATGATCTCATATAATAAAAAATCTAAAGTTCAATTGATTCATTAGTTGTCAATTCTGTACAAATGTTACAAATATATTTTTAAATCTTTCATATAATTAACTAAAATTCTATATTTATAAGGTGAAAAGCATCTACATTTTATTAGGAGCAAATCTTGGCGATCGAACAGCGCAATTAAATGACGCGTTAATCGCTATTGCAAGTTCAATTGGAAAAATTACAAGAGTATCTACGATCGTCGAAACCGCAGCTTGGGGCGTAGAAGAACAACCTAGTTTTCTCAATCAGGTTATTCAGGTTAAAACATTCCTCAATCCTATTGAAACCTTAGAAATCTGTCAACGTATAGAAAATCAATTAGGAAGAGTTCGTTCTCAAAAATGGGGAGCACGTGTCATAGATATTGATATCTTATATTATGAAAATGAAAGCGTCAACTTGCCACATCTTCAAATTCCACACCCTTACATCCAGGACCGTAAATTTACGCTCATCCCATTGGTTGAAATCGCGGCCGATTACATACATCCAGTTTTAAATAAGACTAACGATGAGCTGTTAGCCATATGCACAGACCCCTTAGACGTACATATTTATAATGAACATATATAAACACATTAAACCCGAAATTATTGAACAAAGTATGTTTAATAATGAAGAAATGATCAGAGAGTTTATTGCACTGTACCGGACACAGACTCCAATAGATTTTGAAAAATTAACAAAAGCAGTCCAACAAACAGATCATCAACAAATAATGAGTGCCGCCCATCATATCAAACCAACAATGGAATATATTGGAGCCTCGTATTTAAAAGATCAATTACAACTACTGGAAACATCAGCAAAAGAGATAGCCGCTATTGATCACATTCAATCACAATTCAATTCGTTAAAAATAGTGTTCGATGAACTATTTAATGAATTGGAGCAATATGAAAAATCACTATAACGATTATTTCAAACGTTGAAAATGTAACAACGAAAGGATAATATAGATGAGCAATATCATAGGCAAGGCTATAAACTGAAAAATAGCAAAAAGCGCAATTGCCAAAATCACGAAAATAAATTTAAATTTATTTTCTTCCCAGGACATCGAAGACAATTTCATCGAAAACAGTTTAATCTCACTGATCAACAGATAGCTCGTTATAGCAACGCTTATTAACAGAAAAAAAGGATTCAGGATGATCTGTGGGTATTTTTCTGCAATAAAAGGCAACGACAACACGTAAAAGGTATTCATTGGTGTATTTAAACCAATAAAGTCGGTCATTTGACGTTCATCCAAATTAAATTTAGCGAGACGCAATGCCGAAAAGATGGTCACGACAAATCCCAAATAAGCTACTGCAGGTTGATCAACAAAAACCTCTCCCAGCAATTTATACATAATGACACCTGGTAAGAAGCCAAAACTTACCATATCAGCCAACGAATCCAATTCTTTTCCAATATTCGATTTCACGTGCAAGAGGCGCGCAACCATACCATCAAAAAAATCAAATATACCAGACGCCAACACACAATAAGCAGCTGACATATAATCCCCCTTTAGCGCCATCAGTACTCCGATACATCCACTAAATAGATTTAAACAGGTTATGGTATTAGGAATATGTTTTTTCATGTTTTCTGTATAAATAAAAAAGCCATCATTTTAATAAATGATGGCTAAATTATTAAAATCAAATGGGATTACCCATTCATACTGATCAAAAACTCTTCATTGGACTTAGTACCACGCATTTGCGCTAATAAAAATTCCATTGCTTCATTAGAATTCATATCTGCCAAATGATTACGCAATATCCAAAGACGACGAATCGATTCTTTATCCATTAATAAATCATCACGACGTGTACTAGAAGCAGTCAAATCGATAGCAGGGAAAATACGTTTATTCGCCAACTTACGATCCAATTGTAATTCCATGTTACCTGTACCTTTAAACTCTTCAAAGATCACTTCATCCATTTTAGATCCAGTCTCTGTCAGCGCAGTCGCTAAAATAGTCAATGAACCACCATGCTCAATATTACGAGCAGCACCGAAGAAACGCTTTGGTTTATGTAAAGCATTAGCATCCACACCACCAGATAAAATTTTACCAGAAGCAGGAGCAACCGTATTATAAGCACGGGCCAAACGAGTGATTGAATCTAACAAGATCACCACATCGTGACCACATTCGACCATACGTTTTGCTTTTTCCAATACGATATTAGCAATTTTCACATGACGCTCAGCAGGCTCATCAAAAGTAGATGAAACTACTTCAGCACGTACACTTCTAGCCATATCCGTTACCTCTTCTGGTCTTTCATCAATTAATAAAATAATTAAGTAGACCTCAGGGTGGTTTTTAGCGATTGCATTTGCAACCTCTTTTAATAAATTTGTTTTACCCGTTTTTGGTTGAGCAACGATTAGACCACGTTGACCTTTACCAATCGGTGTAAACAAATCCATGATACGTGTCGAATAATTACTTGTTCCTAAATCCAAGTTCAGACGCTCATTAGGAAATAATGGCGTTAAGAAATCAAAAGGAACACGATCACGAATTTCAGCAGGATTTTGACCATTGATCGCCTCTACGCGCACTAATGGAAAATATTTTTCGCCTTCTTTCGGAGGTCTGATACTTCCCCTTACCGTATCACCAGTTTTTAATCCAAATAATTTGATTTGAGACTGAGAAACATAAATATCATCCGGGGATGTTAAATAATTATAGTCAGAAGAGCGTAAAAATCCATAACCATCAGGCATAATCTCCAACACCCCTTCGTTGACAATCACATTGTCGAAATCAGCATTTGATGAAGTTGATTCTGCTTTTGTTGGAGTTGGTTTTATTGCTGGAGCAGCTTTTATATTTTCTTCAGATTCTGAGTTTACTACTTCAGTAGTTGAATCTGTTTCTTCTTTTTCTTTTTTGCGAACAGGGACCGGTTCTGATGTTTTTGCCGTTCTCATTCTTTTTCTAGGTCGCTCAGTTGATTCATCATGATGCTCCTCCTTTACTTCAGAAGTATTTTCTGCGTCATCACCAGTACTGATAATTTTTTCTATAAGTTCTTGCTTTCTAAGCTTATCAGCGTCACCGATACCTATTAATTTTGCAATTTCGCGTAATTCAGACACGAGTTTTGCATTTAATTCATTAATATCCATTAAATTTTTATTATGATATATTAGGATTTTATTTTAAAATGAAATCTATTTATTGCGCTCCATTAATCATTTTGATTAACAAACCAAGGGATTTAAGAACTAAGTGATTTCTTTTATACCTGAAGCGGAATAAATTATGAGAACCTGCACAAAGAAAAAAAACAAATATGACAATTCAAAATAAATTACAAAAAAAAACAAATTTTTAACAAAACATTTTTTGTTAAATCGTTTTACTAAAAATGGAAACGAACTTCCTAACGACAATATTATATTTGATTATGACATTTTTTTTTTAAGTTAGCGGTGCAAAAAAAAACAAAGCAAACGATTTAGATGGAAAATAAACTCATTAAAACGAATTATCCAGCCCTTTATACATTAATTATTGTATTTTTCTTTTGGGGCTTTATTGCAGCAGGAAATAGTGTATTTATTCCTTTTTGTAAAAACTACTTTCACTTGGATCAATTTCAATCACAATTGATTGACTTTGCCTTCTACACCGCCTATTATTTAGGAGCACTACTTCTTTTCATTTTCAGTACATTTTCCGGAAAGGATTTAGTAGGTAAGTGGGGGTACAAAAAAAGTATTGTATATGGTTTACTTTTCTCTGCACTCGGTGCCGGCGCGATGATCGTAGCCGTAGAAGTCAACGTATATATAGGTATGCTCTTAGGTCTATTTACCGTAGCACTAGGTTTTTCACTTCAACAAACAGCAGCCAATCCATTCGCTGTTTTATTGGGCGACCCTAAAACTGGAGCCTCACGTGTTAATTTGGGCGGCGGTGTCAATTCTTTTGGAACAACGATAGGCCCATTAGTAATTGGTTTTGCCTTATTTGGAACATTTGAGAAAATATCAGATTCTGAAATTGCAAATTTACCCTTAGACAAAGTAGTCTATCTTTACATAGGTGTTGGTCTGTTGTTTCTATTAGCAGCAAGTCTATTTTATTTTAGTAAAAAAGTTCCTGCTGGAATCAGCAATGAGCCTATGGAAAAAGCAAACAAGGCGTTAAATACCTTGGTTATCATGACGATTTTGCTTTTTGCTATGTTTACACCGGTATTTTTAAGTTACAAAAGTGAAATAGCATTACAGTTAGAGCAATTAAATGCACAATTAAAGACCCTAACAGATCCAGCAAGTATTGACCAATTAAAACTTGAAATCAAAGAACTTGCTCATCCACTGGAGATACAACGCATGCTTTGGTTAGCAGGAGCTCTTATTGTCGTAGTAGGTGGACTGATATTCGCCAACGTTAAAGCACAAAAAAATGCCGAAGGATGGGGCGCAATGAAATATCCACAACTTGTCTTGGGTATGATTGCCTTATTTTTATATGTAGGTGTTGAAGTAGCCATAGGAAGTAACTTAGGTGAACTGCTTACTTTAAAAGAATTTGGAAGTCTTCAATCATCACAAATCACTCCATATGTATCCATGTATTGGGGAAGTATGATGATCGGACGTTGGGCTGGAGCAATTACAGCTTTCAATCTAACAAAATCAACTAAAAATATCCTATTGATCATTGTGCCACTAGTCGCTTTTTCTATTATTATAGGCGTTAATACAATGGCTGGATTTGAAATGACACATCTTTATTATTATGTGATCTGTATTATCATCCAAATCGGTGCATTCTACTTAAGTAAAGAAAAACCTGCTCGTACATTGATCGTTTTTGGCTTATTTGGTATCATAGCGATGACAGTAGGCTTATTATCTTCTGGAACAGTAGCGATTTATTCATTTTTAGCAGGTGGATTAGCATGTTCGATTATGTGGTCTTCTATTTTCAGTTTATCCATTGTAGGCCTTGGTAAGTATACTGCTCAAGGATCAGCATTCTTAGTCATGATGATCTTAGGTGGAGGTATCATCCCTCCTATTCAAGGAAAATTGGCCGACATCATCGGTATACATAATTCTTACTTCCTTCCATTACTTGGATTTGTCTACATTGTATTCTTTGCAATCGCAGTAAGATCAGTATTGAAAAAACAAGGTATTAATATCGATGATATTGAAGCAGAAGGAGGACATTAAGCTCTCCAAAACCCCAACTAATTGTAAAAAATACACTATCAAACTAATTTGATAGAAATCAACAAAAAACGCCTTAAATATAATTTTAAGGCGTTTTTTATGTAAAAGAAATTTTATGGTCGAAATAATTTTTTATTTTAGTACGCTGGGGATACATAAATTATAAATAAAAAAATGTATTTTCGAAAATCGGATTCTAATAATCCCATTTTAAAACGAAAAACTCAATTAAAACTACTCAATAATGATTATTATTGCTGACGGAGGATCAACGAAAACAAACTGGTGTTTGTTAGATGATTCAAACAAAAAAATTTACTTCAACACTGAAGGATACAACCCATATTTTGTGGATAGCGAGTATATCGTTAATTCATTAAAAAAAGGCCTACCCAATGATTTACCATTTGATGATATTAAAGAGGTTAACTACTACGGGGCAGGTGTACACAATAAAGAAAAAGCAGAAATCGTTGTAAAAGCTATTCAAGAAGTTTTCCCACAAGCTCAAGTTGAAGTTGGCCATGATTTACTTGCCGCAGCAAGAGCTTTACTAGGTAAAGAAGCTGGATTCGCAGCTATTTTAGGTACAGGAACCAATTCTTGTATCTATGATGGACAAAACATCACCTACAACATCGATTCTTGTGCATACATTTTAGGAGACGAAGGTAGCGGCAGTTATATTGGTAAAAAATTATTAGCTGATTATATCCGTGATTTAATGCCTCAAGATGTTCGTAAAGTATTTTACGATACCTACAAAATCACACCTGATGAGATCATGGATGCGGTATACACAAAACCTTTAGCAAATCGTTTCTGCGCTAGTTTTAGTAAATTTGTTTACGACAACAACGTGAATATTGAATATACTCGTGCTATCGTTGACGAAGCTTTTGAAGCATTTTTCAAAAACTTAGTAAGTAAATATCCTAATTACCAAGAATACACCTTTAATTGTATCGGATCTGTAGGTTACAATTTCCGCAATGTACTGGAAGAAAAGGCATTACAATATGGAATGAAAGTAGGTAAGATCTTACGCTCGCCGATTGATGATTTAGTTCAGTTTCACATTAATAGAGCTTCAAAATAGGCACGCCCTATTTTAATACTAACAAACATAAAGGGTGGAAATCATGATTTCCACCCTTTATGTTTGTTAATAATTTCATAACAAAGCATTTATACACACATCATATTAAAATGCGTCTTTTGAAAAAACGAAGTTATGAAACGAAACCTCGATATTGTAGTACTATCAGACATTCATCTAGGAACCCATGGAAGTCATGCAAAAGAGTTGTTGTATTACCTAGAATCCATCGCTCCAAAAATGCTCATTTTGAATGGTGATATAATCGATATCTGGCAGTTCAAAAAAAGTTACTTCCCATCAGAGCATTTGCATGTGATCAAAAAAATCATTGATTTAAGTGCTAACGGTACAGAAGTCTATTATATCACAGGCAACCACGACGAAATGCTCCGAAAATTTGCTGATCTCAAACTGGGCAATATCAAATTAACCAATAAACTTCTGCTATCACTCAATAATAAAAAAGCATGGATATTCCATGGTGACGTATTTGATGCTTCCATTCAACATTCCAAATGGTTGGCAAAACTAGGTGGCTGGGGATATGATAAATTGATTCAGCTCAATCATTTCATCAATTGGATACTAGTCAAAATGGGGCGAGAAAAATATTCCCTATCTAAAAAAATAAAAAATAGTGTCAAGAAAGCAGTCAAATATATTTCAGATTTCGAAGAAACCGCTACAGAATTAGCGATTGAGAAAAACTATGACTACGTAATCTGCGGACACATCCACCAACCACAAATCAAGGAAGTCATCACAAGAAAAGGAACCGTAACCTATATGAACTCCGGCGATTGGGTTGAAAACCTGAGTAGTCTAGAATATCATAACGGCAAATGGACATTGTTCCATTACGAAGACTATAAAGAGTCTATCATGAAAAATAAGCTAGCGGATACACCCATTTTCACTTTAGAAGATTTAAAAAAATTAGTTACTATATAATATAAAAGGGGAATTAACACATAATTCCCCTTTTATAGCTATAATTCGATCGATTCACCGATTGCAGGTAAGTACAATGTCTTGCCGCAATTAGCAAATTTTTCTACTGCATTGACTTTGTCAATAGTAATTGGAGGAAATGTGTCATAATGAATTCCTACTATTTTATCACAATCGATAAATTCCGCAGCTCTTACTGCATCATCAACGTCCATTGTATAATGTCCACCGATAGGTAAAAAAGCCCAATCTAGTTCAATATCAGCCAACAATTTCATTTCCATGGTCAGCGCGGTATCTCCAGCAAAGTAAATTTTCTTATTCCCAGAATATAAGATAAATCCAACAGGAAATCCACCATATTCACCATCTGGAGTACTGTTAGTATGTAAAGCATATACCATCTTGACTGTACCAAAAGAAGTTTTTATAGTCCCTCCTAAGTTAAATTCAATTACCTTATCATCTGGTACACCTTGTTTTCTTACCCAAGCAGCAGTCTCCACAATAGCAGCAACTGTAGCCTGGCTATTCTTTTGAATTTGAGCCATATCAGCTACATGATCCTGATGTCCATGACTTAAAAAAATATATTCAGGTAAGATCGCATTTACATCAATCGCTTTTGCCAATGGATTATAACTGATAAATGGATCCATTAATACCTCATGTCCATCAAAGTTAAATGCAACACAAGATTGTCCATAATAAGTAGCTTTCATAATTTTATTGATTAAATAGTCCACCTAATCCACCTAACATATCCTGACTAGCAGCAGACATTTCGGATTGACTCACATTTTCCGCTTGTACCATCGCCTTATTTAAAGCCACTACAAGTAGTTCCTCCAGCTCCTCTTTGTCCGCATTACTCAAAAAAATCGGATCAATTGTAATTTCCTTAATTTCCTTATTAGCGGTCGCAACAACTTTTATCAGTCCACCCTCAGCTTCTCCAAATACGGAAATATTATCTAATCGCTGTTTAATTTCTTGTGCCTTTTGTTGTGCTTGGAATAATTTATCAAACATAATATAAGATCTAAATTTACAATTCTAAATATAGGGCAATTTACACATTTGAATTCAAAACATAGATGTCAAAATTACCTTTCAATTTAATTCGCAAATCAAATCATCCTTTCGTAAATTTGCAACATGCAAAGCAATCAAGAAATTTTAGTTGAAGCTATCCTAAATCAATATGAAGTTGATCAAGCTCATTTGCCACAAGGAATTTTAGATGAAATCTATGCCATACCCAGTAACTTGGTGACGAGTAACGATATCATAAATTACACCAAGTGTATAGGTCAAGTATTAAATAAAACTGAAAAAACAGCTGATCTTTTAGAAATTTTAGATGATGAAGTCCATATCATCATCCATAAGCTGAAATTTATCACAGCATCAGATCGTCCTAAAGTCGTTGTTTTAGACGGACTAAACCCAACAGTAATAAACTCCAGCAATTATTTGCAAGAATGTCTGACCATTGCGGGCGGCATACCAACCAATAATATTGCAGAAGCTGATAAAGTCATGATCATCAATGATGAGGAATTAACAATTGCACAAATTCCTAATCTACTATCGGATTCAAACTGGTATGATACCAATGCCATTAAGCTAAATCAGGTTTTCTTAATCAATAAAGAAAAATTCGGAAAAATTCCAGGGAAAAACTACTGCCTAGAATTAGAAACATTAGCCGAGATACTGCAACCCAAATACTTTTTTTATGGGTTAGAAGGCACCACTTGGATTCAATTTCAACTACAATAAAAAAGCTGACTTAGTAGTCAGCTTTTTTATTGTAGTTATGCAAATCTCTTTCTAATCAAAGCATAAAGCTTATCAACACTATTAGGTTTTTCGACCCATTTATTTTTTACAGCATAATTGGTTTGTAAAAATGCGTCTGCTTCTGCATAATCATTACAACGATTCAGTAACTCAATTGCTTCGCTATAAGCCAAACTATAGCCGTTGAACAGATCTTTAATAAACAAAAGCTTATCATTCAAATTGATGATCGTCTTAATATCCTTCACCTGTCCTGAATTGCCTGTTGGATTATTCATTTCAAAAACACGATTTTGAACACCAGCTTTCTTTTGTTGTGAAATAATTTCATTTAATGTTAAAGGTCGAGCAGTAGTTTCAGGTTCGCTTGAAGCTTCCACACGGATTTCTTCTTCTATGAAAATTTCCTTTGATTCTTCGATTACTTCATGAACAATCACTTTTTCTTGCTCCATTTCCGGTATTGCTGATGGAGCATCGCTTATCTCAACTTTCTCTTCAGGCACCACAGGTCTAACATACACCTGCTCGCTATCCACTACTTCACGTTCAACGTTAGCCTCTTCAGTAGCTTTAACCGATTCAGTAGGATTGACTTCCTGGGCAGGACTCACTTCATCCGCATGCGTTTGTTCAGCATCCGTATCCAAAATATCATTTCCACCTGTTAAATGATTTTTTTCAATGACGACATCAGCATGAGCAATAGGCTGCTCTTCTTTCTTCTGCAGACTACCTTGAAACAAATTGGAAGGTGGAGTAAAGTAATTATTAAACGACACCTTTTCTTCTTCTACTTGACTATGTACTACTTTTGGCGCAGCAGGTTCATCTTCCCGAGCCAATTTCTGTTCTTTATCGAGGAGATCCTGTGCCTTTAACACCCCTACTTGAGCAGCAAGATATTGTGCAGTAGCCTCTAACAGAGCTAAATCAGTTTTCTTATTTTCAAAACCATTTTTTGAAAGTGCTAAATACTGTACTTCCAACTCTTGCAATACATCGCCTATCTTATCAAATAAATTTTGTTTCGTCGCCATAAATTATACATTTCTTTGTTCTTGATGCCAGTAAAAGCTTAAATTTTACAAATGGAATTAAACGCTATTTCCAACTTACTGATTTATACTTTATTGTTCAGTATTTTAGTTATTATAGACTCAAATTTAATATTAAATTCTGATATTAGCAGGACTTAATCCGTATTATTTTACTTTAAAAATCAGATTTCGCACTGATTAGAGATAATACTCAATTTATTGATTTTAATTCATTTAAATGCTTTTTTCTGAACATAATTTTACCCAACGAGGGCCTGCATATGGAAGTATCGAAGTTATTTGTGGTTCCATGTTCTCGGGTAAGACCGAAGAACTCATTAGAAGACTTAAGCGAGCACAATATGCCAAACTCCATGTTGAAATTTTCAAGCCAGCAGTAGATAAAAGGTATGATGATCTTTTGGTAGTTTCACACGATAGCAACAGTATTCCATCCACGCCAGTAGATCATTCATCATCAATTTTGTTACTCAGCAACGATACACAAGTAGTTGGTATAGATGAAGCACAATTTTTTGATGAAGGTTTGACAGAGGTCTGTGTCAATTTGGCAAATAAAGGAATTCGTGTCATAGTAGCCGGATTGGATATGGATTTCAAAGCACAACCCTTTGGCCCCATTCCTAATATTATGGCTATTGCCGAACATGTCACTAAAGTACATGCCGTTTGTATGCAATGCGGAGCCCCGGCAAATTATTCTTTTAGAACTTCATCAGATACAACCACTGTACTTTTAGGCGAAAAAGAAGCGTATGAAGCAAGATGCAGAAGATGTTACTATAATTTAACAAACTCTTAACAATATTTTAATATTCGAACTATTTTTTGGCATTAGGTTTGTATATCTATATGAAACAAGATAATAACAGCTATTAGTAGCTATAAAATACTTTTCATAATTTAGGTTTATAATTGGTTAGTTAAAGTCCACCCTCCCAAGGTGGACTTTCTTTTTGCACACCTATTGAAAATACGATCAAAAAAAAACCAACAAATAAATCTGTTGGCTTTCAATTTCTATTTTTTTACCCAATTGACAATTTCATCGGACAATGGATTGACAGCTGAACGATAGCGGTGCACCAGTTTACCATGCTCATCAATTAGAAACTTTTCAAAGTTCCATTTAATTTCTCCTTTAAAATCTGGATTGTCCTGACTGGTTAAATATTTAAACAGTGGATCAATTTGGTCTCCTTTCACCTCAACCTTTTCAGCCATCAAAAATTCAACACCGAAATTTTGCTGACAAAATTCCTGAATATCATCATTAGTACCAGGCTCCTGATTTCCAAAATTGTTGGCTGGAAATCCGATAATCACCAAATCTTTACCATACTGCTTATACAGCTCTTGCAAATCCTTATACTGCTTCGTAAAGCCACATTTAGAAGCCGTATTGACTATTAGAATTTTCTTTCCTTTAAAAGAAGACATCTTGACGTCATGACCATCTAGACTTTTAAAGGTATAATCATAGATGCTGGGATTTCCAAATATCATGGAAAAACAAGCAATAATTGTGGATAAAATCATCATGTTGTGTTAAAAATTTATAAGTGAACTTTTTTCTCTTTCAATCACAAAATCAAACAATTCGTTGATCGGCGATTTTAATATTTTACCAATTTTAATATGATGACCATTACATACATCACGGAGTATCAAATCAAGATAATAAGCGATAGAACCCACAAAATGACATTCATAATCTTGATAATCCTGATACGTGAGTACACACGTCTGAACATATTCTTCAAAACCTGACCGAACAATTTCATCAATAAAAGGATGCGTAATATTAGCCGATAAAAATGGTGCAAATGAAGCCAAATAAGCATTTGGTCTCTCCTTTTGATAAACATTCTTAATAACGATCTCCTTTGTTACCCGATAATGTTCAGCAAAATTCTCAGCCAGATCTTTTGGAAGCCTTCCATACAGAAATAAAGTGATTAACTTTTTCCCAAACCAAGCTCCTGAGCCCTCATCACCTAACACATAACCATTGCCATAGTTAGAAGGTTGCACCTCCTCACCATCAAAAAAACTGATATCAGATCCCGTACCTAAAGTTGCTATATAACCTTTGTTCTTGCCACAAGTAGCTAATGCACTTCCAACCAGATCATTCTCAACAGATATAAATGCATTTTCAAACAATGGCGTCAAGGCATTTGAAACCATTTCCCTTCTATCAGGAGAGATGCAGCCGGCACCATAAAAATAAAGCTCCGTTATTTCGTTCGCATAAGGTATAATTTCAGGTATCTCTTTGATCACCCGAGTAATTTCTTTATCATTTACAAAAAAAGGATTGAGCCCATTTGTAGAAAAAGACAAAGGAGGACTATCTGGAAGTTCCAATTTCCAATCTGATTTGGATGAACCAC
>Ga0308165_1004251_pt1 | contig 14350 bp, 9 predicted proteins | sample PhyWR2_FD_201032 | JGI IMG/M metagenome (GOLD analysis project Ga0308165, IMG submission 201032) | Phyllosphere microbial communities from UC Gill Tract Community Farm, Albany, California, United States - DLSLW.R2 | ecosystem: Host-associated > Plants > Phyllosphere > Unclassified | place: USA...
ACCTGCGGCGCTTACTAACTTAAGCTGGCAAACAGAAAGTTTAGGATTGGCCACAGCTTCTGCTGCAAGTGGAACCGGCGATATCAACATCACGGCAAACATCCCGGCGGGAAGTGGCAATGGCATAAACATCTATGTAAGCGGAGCGATCCCTGCAAGTTTTGATGGTGCCATTTTGAACACGGTTTCTGCACAACCATCAGAAAGCGATGCTACAAGTGCAAATTCTGCTGTTTCTACCACCGTTTATCGTTCGTCGTTAACCATGGTAAAAACCGCCCTGAATACAGTAAGCAAGGCGGGCGACATCATCAATTACGAATTTGATATTCATAACACAGGAACTTCGGCATTAACCAACCTTGTTATTGAAGATGCAGGCGCAGATGCAGGAAGCATTACACCGGCTACAATTGCGAGTTTGGCAACCGGAGCATCGGTTAAAGTAACAGCGAGCCATACACTTACCCAGGCCGAAGTAGATCAGGGCAGCTTCACCAATACTGCAACTACACTGGCAAAAGCTCCGGATGGCTCGGAAGTGAGCGATATTTCTGGAAATACTGCAAGCGATGATTTGCCTACAATAGTACAGATTACGCCGAATCCGGGTGTATCTCTTGTTAAAACAGTTACAGGTACTGTGCCAAATGAGGCCGGTAAGCTGTTAAGCTACCAATTGAATGTTAAAAATACAGGTAACGTTACCTTGAATAATTTGGTGGTAACTGATGTAAATGCAGTGGTTTCAGGAAGTCCGATTGCTCAATTGGCACCAGGTGCAAACGTTGTAATTACAGCAAGCCACTTGTTAACCCAGGCTGATGTAGATGCCGGAACGTATTCCAACTCTGCAACGGTTACGGCTAGCCCCGCCATTGGTGCAAACGTTACAGACAAATCTGGAACAGATGAAACCAACGACAATCCGACGGTAGTAGGCATCACTGCAAACGGCTCAATGAGCCTGACCAAGGTGGCCAACAATACAGGCACCAAAGCAGGCGACGTGATCGACTACACTATTGTGGTGAAAAACACAGGTAATGTTACACTAAACACTGTTGAAGTTGCCGATGCTGGCGCTGATGCGGGATCGATACTTCCTGCCAGCATAGCCAGTCTTGCACCTGCTGCAACAGCAACAGTTACAGCAAAACATACGCTTACACAAGCAGAGGTAGATAACGGAAGCTTTAGCAATCAGGCTGCGGTATCAGGTAAAGACCCAATGGGAACTACCATCAGCAACCCTAAATCAGATGATCCGAATACACCTGCTGTTGATGATGCAACCAAAGTAACCATTGTACCAAACGCATCAATGAGCCTGACCAAGGTGGCCAACAATACCGGCACCAAAGCAGGCGACGTGATCGACTACACCATTGTGGTGAAAAACACAGGTAACGTAACGTTAAACACTGTTGAAGTTGCCGATGCTGGCGCTGATGCAGGATCGATACTTCCTGCGAGCATAGCCAGTCTTGCACCTGCTGCAACAGCAACGGTTACAGCAAAACATACGCTTACACAGGCAGAGGTAGATAACGGAAGCTTTAGCAATCAGGCTGCGGTATCGGGTAAAGACCCAATGGGAACTACCATCAGCAACCCTAAATCAGACGATCCGAATACACCTGCTGTTGATGATGCAACCAAAGTAACCATTGTACCAAACGCATCAATGAGCCTGACCAAGGTGGCCAACAATACCGGAACCAAAGCAGGCGACGTGATCGACTACACCATTGTGGTGAAGAATACAGGTAATGTAACGTTAAACACTGTTGAAGTTGCCGATGCTGGCGCTGATGCGGGATCGATACTTCCTGCTAGCATAGCCAGCCTTGCACCTGCTGCAACAGCAACGGTTACAGCAAAACATACGCTGACTCAGGCAGACATCGACAGCGGAAGTTTCAGCAATCAGGCTGCAGTATCAGGTAAAGACCCAATGGGAACTACGATCAGCAACCCTAAATCTGACGATCCGAATACACCTGCTGTTGATGATGCAACCAAAGTAACCATTGTACCAAACGCATCAATGAGCCTGACCAAGGTGGCCAACAATACAGGCACCAAAGCAGGCGACGTGATCGACTACACCATTGTGGTGAAGAACACAGGTAATGTTACGTTAAACACTGTTGAAGTTGCCGATGCTGGCGCTGATGCGGGATCGATACTTCCTGCGAGCATAGCCAGCCTTGCACCTGCTGCAACAGCAACGGTTACAGCAAAACATACGCTTACACAAGCCGAGGTAGATAACGGAAGCTTTAGCAATCAGGCTGCGGTATCGGGCAAGGATCCAGTGGGAACTACCATCAGCAACCCTGAATCGGATGATCCGAACACACCTGCTGTGGATGATGCAACCAAAGTAACCATTGTACCAAACGCATCAATGAGCCTGACCAAGGTGGCCAACAATACCGGCACCAAAGCAGGCGACGTGATCGATTACACCATTGTGGTGAAGAATACAGGTAACGTAACGTTAAACACTGTTGAAGTTGCCGATGCTGGCGCTGATGCGGGATCGATACTTCCTGCTAGCATAGCCAGTCTTGCACCTGCTGCAACAGCAACGGTTACAGCAAAACATACGCTGACTCAGGCAGACATCGACAGCGGAAGTTTCAGCAATCAGGCTGCGGTATCAGGTAAAGACCCAGTGGGAACTCCGATCAGCAACCCTAAATCTGATGATCCGAATACACCTGCTGTAGATGATGCAACCAAAGTAACCATTGTGCCAAACGCATCAATGAGCCTGACCAAGGTGGCCAACAATACCGGCACCAAAGCAGGCGACGTGATCGACTACACCATTGTGGTGAAGAACACAGGTAATGTTACACTAAACACTGTTGAAGTTGCCGATGCTGGCGCTGATGCAGGATCGATACTTCCTGCCAGCATAGCCAGTCTTGCACCTGCTGCAACAGCAACAGTTACAGCAAAACATACGCTGACTCAGGCAGACATCGACAGCGGAAGTTTCAGCAATCAGGCTGCGGTATCGGGTAAAGACCCAGTGGGAACTACCATCAGCAACCCTAAATCTGATGATCCGAATACACCTGCTGTAGATGATGCAACCAAAGTAACCATTGTACCAAATGCATCAATGAGCCTGACCAAGGTGGCCAACAATACCGGCACCAAAGCAGGCGACGTGATCGACTACACCATTGTGGTGAAGAACACAGGTAACGTAACGTTAAACACTGTTGAAGTTGCCGATGCTGGCGCTGATGCGGGATCGATACTTCCTGCAAGCATCGCAAGCCTTGCACCAAACGCAACAGCAACAGTTACAGCAAAACATACGCTTACACAAGCAGAGGTAGATAACGGAAGCTTTAGCAATCAGGCTGCGGTATCGGGCAAGGATCCAATGGGAACTACCATCAGCAACCCTAAATCGGATGATCCGAATACACCTGCTGTTGATGATGCAACCAAAGTAACCATTGTACCAAACGCATCAATGAGCCTGACCAAGGTGGCCAACAATACCGGAACCAAAGCAGGCGACGTGATCGACTACACCATTGTGGTGAAAAACACAGGTAACGTAACGTTAAACACTGTTGAAGTTGCCGATGCTGGCGCTGATGCGGGATCGATACTTCCTGCGAGCATAGCCAGCCTTGCACCTGCTGCAACAGCAACAGTTACAGCAAAACATACGCTTACACAGGCAGAGGTAGATAACGGAAGCTTTAGCAATCAGGCTGCGGTATCGGGTAAAGACCCAGTGGGAACTACCATCAGCAACCCTAAATCGGATGATCCGAATACACCTGCTGTTGATGATGCAACCAAAGTAACCATTGTACCAAACGCATCAATGAGCCTGACCAAGGTGGCCAACAATACCGGCACCAAAGCAGGCGACGTGATCGACTACACGATTGTGGTGAAGAACACAGGTAACGTAACGTTAAACACTGTTGAAGTTGCCGATGCTGGCGCTGATGCAGGATCGATACTTCCTGCGAGCATCGCCAGTCTTGCACCTGCTGCAACAGCAACAGTTACAGCAAAACATACGCTGACTCAGGCAGACATCGACAGCGGAAGTTTCAGCAATCAGGCTGCGGTATCAGGCAAGGATCCAGTGGGAACTACCATCAGCAACCCTAAATCAGATGATCCGAATACACCTGCTGTTGATGATGCAACAATAATTGCCATAAAGGCTCAACCGGCAATCGCCATGGTTAAAACCGGCGTGTTAAGTACCGATGGAAACAGTATTGAATACAGCTTCACCGTTAAAAACACAGGAAATGTTACCCTGGCTGCAGTTACCATTACTGATGCAAAAATCGGGTTTAACAGAACACTTGCTGCTCCTTTAACTCCTGGTAAATCAGCAGTAGAAACCGTAGTTTATACCTTGACACAGGAGGATAAAAATACCGGAAAAGTAACCAATAGTGCCACGGTTGCAGGTCAGACACCAGATAAACAAGTGGTGAGCGATATTTCTGGAACAGCAGAAAACAACGATACGCCAACGGTAACGGTAATACCAGAAAAAGGTATAATCACCCTGGTAAAAACAGCAACTTTTGCAGGTAATCAGATTACGTACAAGTTCACCATCAAAAACGCTGGTAATGTAACCTTAAACACGGTGGAATTAACCGATACCAAGCTTGGAATGGCAAACAAAGCCGTTACAGTGGCAGGTGGTTTACTTCCGGGTGCAACGGTTGTAGTTTCGGAAGTGTACACCTTAACGCAAGCCGATAAAGATTTGGGCAGCGTAAGCAATACTGCAACGGTAACTGCTAAAAATCCATCAGGAGCTACTGTTCAGGATGTTTCCGGAACAGATGATAGCAACAGCACACCAACGGTAATTACGGTTCCAAAATCGCCTGTGGCAAACAATGATACCGCAGAAACCAATGCCAATGCGCCAGTAGTTATCGCTGTTCTTGACAATGACGATTCGGGCAACTCAACGTGGGATAAGCTTACGATAGAAATTATGGAGCAGCCTAAGCATGGCCAGGTGAAAGTTAATGCCGATGGAACGGTGACTTACACACCAAACCCAGGATACACAGGGGCCGACAGCTTTGGCTACCGGGTAAAAGATGCCTTTGGCTATTACACCAATATGGCTACGGCTGCTATTAATGCAAACTTCTTCGATATCAGGGTTCCAAACCTCTTCACACCGAATGGGGATGGCATAAATGATATGTTCGAAATAAGGGGATTGAACCAATATGCAGAAAACGAATTAACAATCGTGAACAGACAAGGTTACGAAATCTTCAGACAGAAGAACTATCAAAATAACTGGACAGGAGAGGGATTGAACGAAGGTACCTACTATTACCTGCTTAGGGTTAAACGAAGCGGAAGTAACGGATACGAGGTGTTCAAGGGCTATATCACCTTAGTGAGAACATTTAAAAAATAGGAAATGATGTAAGAGGTTGTCTCAAAATAGGGACTTGTCTTCCTGCGCTTCCCGAAAAATCGGGACAAGTAGTCAAGGATTTGTTGAATGCTTAACGGTCGTTTCGACAAGCTAGAATTAGTGTTTTAGAATCTGGGTTTAACGCACTGTCGTATTGTCCCTCTTTGGAGAGGGTTGCACAACCGAAAAACACAGGGATCCATACAAAGGGAGAGGATTTCTTTAAATCATCCCCCTTGCCCCCTTCAAAGGGGGACGCATAGCGCAGATAGCGAACGAACAAATTGCAAATGTCAGTCATATTGATTTTTATGCAATAAATTAAAACTAAGGATGAGAAACTCTATTTATGAAACAGCCTCTTTTACAAAAGGATACAAGATGAAGAAATTAATAATTTTAATCGGCGGACTGGTACTTTTACTGGGCAGACCTGTATTGGCACAGCAAGATGCACAATTCAGCCAGTACATGTTTAACGGCATTTACATTAACCCCGCCTATGCTGGTTACCGCGAACAGTTAAACCTGCATGCTTTCTACAGAAACCAATGGACGGGCATTGAGGGTTCGCCAACAACGATGTCGCTTGCTGTTGATGCGATTGCGAACGACGGTAACGTAGGGCTTGCTTTTCAGGTATCGAGCGATAGGCTTGGTGCACAACGCAATTTGGCTGCATACGGAAGTTACGCTTATCGCATAAGGATGAACGACGACGGCTCTTCGAGGCTGGCCTTTGGGGTTGGCGTTGGGGCGATACAATTGGGAATTGATGGCGCTTTGTTAAATCCAAACGACCCTGAACCTTTTCAGCCAGTGGGCATGCAAAGTAGCATCGTACCCGATGCCAGAGCAGGGGTTTATTTCTCAAACGACCGTGTGTATGCTGGTTTAAGTGCCGATAATCTTGTTTCTCAATACATTGATATTGACAGATATGCATTTATCCCGCAACCAAAAGCGCATTATTATTTAACCGCAGGTATGCTGCTTCCCCTGTCGACAGATGTGTTGTTGAAGCCGTCATTTCTATTAAAAGATGACCGCGGCGGGCCTACAAGTCTGGATTTTAATGCATTTTTTATCCTGGCCGATAAACTTTGGATTGGTGGTTCTTATCGTACCGGCGTTAAGCTTTACGATAAATCTTACCTGCAAAAAGACCTTTCGCGGTTAAGTTCGGCAGTAGCAGCCGTACAGGTATTTCCTTCTTCGAACTTTAGGATTGGTTATGCCTACGATTTTTCGATGGGGCCGTTACAAGGCTACAGCAGTGGTACACACGAAATTTCTATAGGCTATTTCTTCAACAGAAGACCCATCACAATGTTGACCCCAAGATATTTTTAGCATGAAAGGGAAAATGAAAAAAATAGTAACGTTCCTCAGCCTGGCCATTGCCTTAACTTCGTCATCGCAATTGCTAAAGGCACAATACGTAATTAGAGAGGCCGATGCACAGTATGAATTATTGAACTACAGCAAGGCAATAAGTTTATACGAAGAGGCCTATAAAAAGAAAGCAACCTTACATACGGCCGAGCGGCTTGCCGAGTCGTACCAGTTACTGAGCAATTATGTTCAGGCCGAGAGTTGGTATGCCACGGCGATAAGTATGCCAGATAGCAAGGCAGAAAACACATTGAATTATGCCAAAATGCTTCAGCAGAATTCTAAATATACCGAAGCAAAAGCCCAATACATCAGTTACTTCGGTAAAGCTGGCAATGTTTCAGAAAGCCTTAGACGCAGCTGGCTTGCCTCCTGCGATTCGGCAATAAACTGGATGAAAAATCCGAGAGCGGTTTTAATTGCCAATCAAAAAGATTTGAACAGTGCCCAATCCGATTTTGGAAGTTTCCCTTACCAGAATGGCCTTGTCTTCATTTCAGATCGCATGAACAGGGCGGCTGAGATTAAAACCAAAAGGCCCTTCCTGAAATTTGATGGTGCCAGATTGCCAAACGAAAAAGTGTACGGCTGGACAGGAAACGGATATTTAAAGCTCTACATTAAACAGGGTACAGACAGCGTAGCCCCATTTCCGTTAAAAGCGAATACGAATTACCACGTTGGCGCTGCGAGCTTTACCGCAGATGGAAACACAATGTATTTTACCTCGACAAGATTGCCTGAAAGGATTGATAAGGCGACCGATACCATTAAACTGGGCATTTACAGCAGCACAAAAGGCAACGATGGCAATTGGACAGCACCTGTTGCGTTTGCTTATAATGATGTGAATAAATATTCAACTGGCGACCCGTTTATAACTAGTCAGGGTAGCCGTCTTTACTTTGTTTCTGATATGGCCGGAGGCTTGGGCGGAACGGATATTTACTATGTAGAAAAAACGCGTGAAGGAAAATGGGGCAAACCAGTAAATATGCAATCGGTAAATACGCCCGGCAATGAGCGAACTCCGTTTGTTGATGGCGAAAACAGGTTTTATTTCGGTAGCGACGGCAGAGTGGGGATGGGCGGACTCGATATCTTTGAGCTGGCGAAAAACGGCTCAGGAGCGGAGCAAGTGAAAAACATGGGCTATCCGATCAATTCACCTCAGGATGATTTTGCCTTTAATATAAATGGTGCAAATGGTGCGGTCTATATCTCATCGAACAGAACGGGTGGCTTGGGAAGTGATGACATTTACAGTTTCGATAACAAAACTATTTTTGCGTTTAAGCTGAATGGTAAGGTTTACGATAAAGCGACAAACCAACCGGTAGCCAATGCCAATGTAACGTTGAAAAGGAAAGATGGAAGCGCTTTAAAAGTGGAAACTGATGCTTCGGGGATTTTCAACTTCAAACTTAACGAGGGAGCAGACTTTACTCTAAGCGGCGAAAAACGGAATTATCGTTCGGATGTTGCTCAGTTCAGTACAAAGGGTTTATCAAGCTCTACAACGATCGAAAAAGACTTATTTATTGAGCCTATCGATTTTAGCAAGGAGATTATACTGCGGGACATTTATTACGATTTCGACAAATGGGATATTCGCCCCGACGCCGCTGTGGCGTTAGATAAGTTGGTTGCAACGTTAAACGATAACCCAACAATCTGGATCGAGCTGGCCTCGCATACCGACAGTAGGGGCAATGCGGTTTATAACCAGGTGCTTTCAGAAAAAAGGGCAAAAGCGGCTGTTCAATATATTGTTTCCAAAGGGATTAACAAAAACCGGATTGCTGCCCGGGGCGTAGGAGAAACGGAACTTTTAAACGGGTGTAGCGATGGTGTGAAATGTACAGCGGCTGATCATCAGTTGAACAGAAGAACCACGTTTAAAATTGTAAGGCAATAAACGATTATGCGCACAAATGACGAAATGGCGACCAACCATACCGTTATGAGGCTGCATCAAAAAGCAAAACGACACCCTTAAGCTCAGATCCGATAGTTATCGGATATTATCTGACGCCTTAAACCTCTCCCTTTTAATGGCAGTGGTTTTTGCGCTGTCTGTACATCCCTTCCGAAGAAGTCGAAACAGGTATCCCCGAGGAGAGGGAAGCAAAGGCATTGCTTTTAACCCAAACGTTGATAGGGAGAGGTGACCAGTATTTATACTTATCCCATTTGCGAAATACGTGTTCTAAATATTGATAGAACATTTGTAATCAGTGTGTTGTCTTTAAAGTAGGTCGATGGCGGGGGTTGGTAGGAATGATTTGTTCAAATTCGGCCAATAGGAAAAGTAAAAACGATAATGAATCACTAGAATTACAATTATGGAAACACAGAATCAGGAACACAAAGAGGGCAAAGTTGCCAGCGCAATTGAGGAGCAAACTGCAAAACTACCATCTGATGTCTTTCTTTGGGCCTCGCTAGCCTCAATGGGCGTATCATTGACGTTAAAGTGCCTTGGTCATAGGCATAATGCGCTGTTTGTTGGCCAGTGGGCTGCGCCGTTTTTACTGTTGGGTATTTACAATAAAATCGTAAAAACAGAAGGCCACGATCAGAATTCGTAAATTTCAGCAATTACAACAAAAGGGATTTTTTTTACCAAAAAATCCCTTTTGTTGTTTACTACCTTTAGTTATTCGCTAAACAAATTTACCATGATCTGGAACGGCTAGCTCATCGAAATTGTCGGCCAAATTTTTTAGCCCCAAACGCAATGGCCCACCTTTCATCGCCTGGCCATGGCCAGAAACCACGAGTGCAGGTTGTAAATCTCTAAGTTTCTGTACCGTTTCCTTTGCGGCTTTCCAGTCTGTTGTAAAATACCGGGGCGGGCCATTTACATCTTTTTTCTGGATCAACACTTTATAAAACGAATCTTGCCTTACCGTTATAAAGGCATCCGCAGATAACAGCGTCTTATCGTCCGCTCTAAAAAAAACCACCTGTCCCGGCGAGTGGCCGGGTGCATGAATCCACCTCCAGGCTGGCAGTTCAGGTACCGTTCCATCGGCTGGAAGCGGCTTCAACGAGGCCGTAATATCAATAGGCTCGTGCGGGTAAATACCGGCCATTTTGGCGAGTAAGCCGCCTTCTACAGTCGAATCGGGCTCTGGATACGCTTGTTTATTCGTGAGGTAAGGAAATTCCAGCTCGTGCGCATAAACCGGAACATCCCATTTCTTAAGGAGTGCCACAATGCTGCCCACGTGGTCGAAGTGCCCATGTGTAAGTAAAATGGCTGCCGGCGGCCGGTTTTTTCCAAAACGCTGTTCTGCCACCTCAATCAATTCATCGCCACTGCCCGGCAAGCCACAATCTACCAACACCCATTCTCCATCAGGCCTGCCGATCATTACAACATTAACAATCTGATTAGTATAATAGTAAAGATCGGGTAAAACCTCCTTGCCGTGGCCACTCGAAAAAGAGGTCATCGGAACGTTCTTGCTATCGCTGCTCTGTTTCATTTTCTGTAGTTTAATTGCGCAACTCAAGGTTCCCCACTAAAGTTTAACGGGGCCAGTTGATATTGCAATCCTAACGAATCGGTTTAGCTACTTCTTTTTCGTTAAATATTTTATCAGCAGTCCGCCCACTACCAAGCCTACCACCACTTTTTTTGCCAATCCTGCCGGATTATATTTTAATTCAGCTTTTAATCCCCTTTCGGCAAAAATGTTCGGTACAATACCGTTCTTAAGGTCTTCTACAATTCCTTCCCAGGCGTTTACCCTGTCTGCTAAAATTAAGGGTATCCAGTGGCGGTATCTATCTTCGCTATGCTTAAACGCATATCGGCGTATCATTCCGCTCAGGCCCGATGGCGGAACAGAGGTGCCAAACACGATGCTGTTTTGCGGCCTTTCGGTCGATTTTAGCAGCTCAATATTTACCGGTTGAGGCACCGATTTTTCGTAGTTGCTCCGTTTATGGTCGTCGCCCGTATAAGTTTTCATCGGATAAGTAGGCTCGTTCTCCGAATCTATATCCATTCCCCAACCCGGAATGCTTTTGTAATCAAAATTTTCGTTGTTCATGTCAGTTATGCTTTAGTAGATGGAATTAATACAGTTTTGATACATTCATCAAGTTTAGATGAAAAGACGTGATACGCATCCGAAATCTCCTCGAGTGGAAACTTATGCGTAATAAGTCCTTTCGGGTCTAACCTGCCCGACTGTACATGGTCTATCAATTTAGGCAGCAATCGTTTCACAGAAGCCTGATTTGCACGCAAGGTTATGCCCTTGTTAAGTATATTGCCTATAGGTACATAATTAAACGGCGGCCCGTAAACACCCACTACTGAAACAATTCCACCTTTTTTAACCGAGTTTATTGCCCATTGCAATGCCGTTGCTGCACCTGCCTGCATGAGTGTAACTTTGCCTGTAAATGTTTGCAGGGCGTTTCCCTCTGCCTCGCAGCCCACACAATCGATACACACATCTGCACCATACCAATCGGTAAGCTTTTTCAAAAACAGCACCGGATCGCCCATTGATTTGAAATTATAGGCTTCGCACTTCGAATAATTTTTTGCAAACTCGAGGCGGTAGTCGATATGGTCGACAATGATTACCCTCGCAGGCCCGAAAAACCAGGCGCATCTTGCTGCCATGATTCCGATTGGACCAGCCCCGAACACAATAACGGTATCGCCCTCTTTAATGCCGCCCATTTCTGCAGCCTGATATCCGGTAGGCACAACATCGGTTAATAACACGGCATCATCCGGATCCATATCGGCCGGAATTACCGTGGGGCCAACATTGGCATACGGTACACGAACGTACTCTGCCTGGCCGCCATCGAAACCGCCCGCCGTGTGCGAATACCCGAAAATTCCACCTACGGCCGTTGCCATCGTGTTCGATTCATGGCAGTTTCCATAAAGTCCTTGTTTGCAGAAGTTACACTTTCCACAAGCAATGTTAAAGGGAACAAGCACCTGGTCGCCAACCTTAACATTGGTAACCAGTGGCCCCACTTCTTCTACAACACCGGTAAATTCGTGCCCAAAAGTAGACCCAACACGGGTATCAGGCACCATACCGTGATAAAGGTGCAGGTCTGAGCCGCAAATACACGTTCTGGTAACGCGAACAATAGCATCTTCTGGATGTAAAATCCTGGGCATTGGCCGCTGTTCAATACGCACCCGATAAGGGCCGCGGTAGTTCATTGCTAACATAGTTTCGATTTTTAAGTTTTAAATAAATAGATGATCAAGTTGTGTTCGTTCTTTTTTCCATTTTGAAAGTTGGATATGAAGTGCCGCAAGCGTTGCATAACCAACGTGGAAAAGGAGGGTTTTTCGGTCGTTTTTTACCACGGGCAAAAAGGCCATCGACGTTAGAATACCTAAGTTGACTAAATCAAGATACTTATGTGCTTTCTGTTCGATAATCCGTTTAGCCGCAAAGCGATGATCGCTGATGATATTGTAGGCTAGCAGGCTTATGCCAAGCACGGTATAATGTCGTGCCGCACTGGTTGAAAGTTTAATTGCACGCGGTATCAAACAAGCTGCTGTACTAAACATATAATCGTTTAGGCCGTGTTGGTCAAAAGAAAATTTGTTCTCCATGATAAGAAAACACGATCTATTGAAATGAAGTTTCGTAAAAATTGATTTTGTTACAGGAGGGTTGTCTGAACGGTGGTGCTGTCATTCTGAGTTTTAATTTTTCGGAAAAAAATCAATATGAGTGACGTTTGGAATTTGTTCGTTCGCTATCTGCGCTATGCGTCCCCCTTTGAAGGGGGCAGTGCCAAAGGCATCCCTTTGGGAGGGGATGATTTCGAAAAAAATCCTCTCCCTTTGTATGGATTCCTGTGTTTTTCGGTTGTGCAACCCTTCCGAATAAGGTCGGAACAGGTCTCCAAAGAGGGACAATGAGACACTACTTTAAACCCGAAGTAATAAAACGTCAATGGTAGCATAGCGAAGAATCTGTAACCCACTTTTCACTATCTCTGCCAACCCACTTCACCTTCTTTGGCAAGTGGGGTTTTGGCGTTTTGCGTTTCATCGCTTGGGGATCCTTCGATACTCTCAGGATGACAGTGTTATCAAGCTTATTATCCTCAGATTTGCGGTTTTTATCTTCAAGTTTGAACTTATTATCTTCAAACTTGAACTTATTATCTTCAAAATAGATGTTATTATCTTCAAGTTTGAACTTATTATCTTCAACGCAGAGGTTATTAGGTTCATGTTTGCGGTTATTAACCTCAATTTTGAGGTTATTAGGTTCAAGTTTGCAGTTATTATCCTCAACTTCGAACTTATTATCTTAAAAAAGAAACCTATTATCCTCAAACCAGAAGATGTTAGCGCTTAGTTCGAACCCGACCGTTGCCGGTGGTCTTAATTCGAAAGTCGCGAAGAGCGATTATTTTTGTGGTCGCTTGTCATTTTGCCGCAATTGCTCAACAGCGAACTCACCGGTTTAAGTAACTGATTTATTGAAAACGGTTTTTGGATAAAGGCGTCACAATTATAGAAATTAAGCGGTAACATATAGGCTGGGAGCGAAGACATCATCACCACGGGAATGTTGGCCGCGGCCTCGTTCTTTTTAATGCCTAAACACAGTTCACCACCGTTTGAGGTAGGCAATAGATAGTCGACCAGGATTAAATCAGGTTGAAACGAGCGAAACACCTGCCCAAAATCCGCCGCATCTGTGCAGGCCACACAGGCGTATCCACGATCTTCGAAAATGCTTTTTAAAATTTCGCATAAAGCGGTATCATCCTCAACCAACAGAATTTTCAGTTGTCGCTTGGCAGAGATAGGTATAATTCGGTGTTCAGATCTTGCAGTTGTTGAGTTCATTTCTATGAATTTGATGAGACTAATCTAAACAATATCAAAAATGGAATCGACGTGCTAAATACCCTTTTTTGGTGGTTTTAACACCTGGTTTGCCAGCAAAAATTCTATGTTGCGATGAATGCCCCGGCTGGCGCTCCGCAGATAGAATCAACATCGTCTTAACTTTTGTGTAGCAACACACGTAATAACCACGGGCTGAATGAGAAAAATACAGGGTAACAGCAAATAGGGCCAAAAAGGATGATCGGCGTTTACCGGTTTTGAAAAAAGAACGCCATTACACACGCTCATTAAGGGAGGTATGTAATGGCTGAGTTCTAATTTGATTAATCTAGCGAGTTTTCAAACTAGCTTGAATAGCTCTAGCTCCTAAAACTCTGTTTCCGGAAGTCGGCTGCCCGTGTACGTGCTCCATTGCGCCACGCCTTCCGGTTCAGCACTTTTTATCTCCTGAGAGCGAATTTCGCCCAGTTGGGTGCTCATGCTGTTGGCCTCTTCCAGTTCGGCCATTTTCTCCTCGTCTTGCTTCGATAGCCCTTCAGTTTCGGCTACATGCGCTAACGGGTCAGGAATGTATTCCCACTCTTTGTTCAGATCTGGCATTTCACCCTGGTTCCACGGACCCC
>Ga0308165_1004253_pt1 | contig 14343 bp, 13 predicted proteins | sample PhyWR2_FD_201032 | JGI IMG/M metagenome (GOLD analysis project Ga0308165, IMG submission 201032) | Phyllosphere microbial communities from UC Gill Tract Community Farm, Albany, California, United States - DLSLW.R2 | ecosystem: Host-associated > Plants > Phyllosphere > Unclassified | place: USA...
GGGATGGCACGGCTTCGCCGGGTTGCGCCAGCTCGGCAGGCTTGAGGTGCTTGCGCAGCAGCGGCCGCACGATGGCAAACCAGACGAACACGGCCAGCAGCAGCGGCAGCAGGTAGCTGGCCAGCAGCTTGGCCAACTCGATGTTCTCGGGCTCGCGCCACAGCGGCAGCGGGGCGGCCTCGACGCTGTCCGAGACGAAAGCGCTGTTCACCACATTGAGCGAATCGCCGCGCTCGCCGTTGAAGCCCATCGCTTCCTTGACCAGGTTGTTGACCTGCGCCAGCTCGGTGGCCGACAGCGGCTGCGCCGTGCGCTGGCCCTTGGCATCTGGCAGGTTGCGGTAGTTCACCACCACCGCCACCGACAGCCGCTTGACGGCGCCGGCGCCCTGCTGCACATGGCGGATGGAGCGGTCCAGCTCGTAGTTGATGGTGCCGTCCTTGCGCGTGTTGCCCCCGGCTGCAGTTACGGCGGCGGCGCTGGCGGCCGGTGCGCTGGCCGCCGTGATGGGCGCGGCCGGCGTGGCCGGCGGCTGGTTGCTCAGCGCACCGGGCACGCCCCCGGCCGAGGGGCCGCCGGCCTGGCTCGATTCGCTGGACTGCTGGCTGCGCACGGCGCCCTTGCCGGGCGCCTGGTTGGGCTGGTACTTCTCGTCGGTGTTCTCCACCACCGAAAAATCAATGTCGGCGCTCACCTGGGCATGCACATTGGCGCTGCCCATGAGCGGCTGCAGGATGGCCTCGATGCGGCGGATGTAGCCCTGCTCGATCTCCTGCGCGTATTTCAGCTGGCTCACGTCCAGGCCGCGCCCGCCGGCGTTGGCCGCCGACAGCAGGTTGCCCGCCTGGTCCACCACGGTCACGCTCTTGGGCGTGAGATCGGCCACGCTGCTGGAGATCAGGTGCACGATGGCGCTGATCTGGCCCTCGTCGATGCTGCGGCCCCGGTGCAGCGACAGCACCACCGAGGCGCTGGGCTTTTTCTGCTCGCGCACGAAGAGCGACGCCTTGGGCAGCGCCAGGTGCACCCGCGCCGACTCGACCGCCGAGATGGAGTTGATCGAGCGCGCCAGCTCGCCTTCGAGGGCGCGCTGGTAGTTGATCTGCTCGGCAAACTGGCTGGTGCCGAACTTCTGGTTGTCCATCAGCTCGAAACCCACCGTGCCGCCCTTGGGCAGGCCCTCGGCGGCCAGGCGCAGGCGCGCCTCGGCGATCTTGCTTTTTTCCACCAGCAGCGCGGCGCCGCCGTCGGTGAACTTGTAGGGCACGTTCATCTTCTGCAGCGAGGCGATGATGGCGCCGCCGTCGCGGTCGGACAGGTTGCTGTAGAGCACGCCGTAGTCGGGCTGGCGGCTCCACATCCACATCGCGGCAATCACCGCGATGGCAAAGGCCGCGCCGATCATCAGCGGCAGGCGCGGGTTGGCGCGCAGCTTGTCCAGCAGCGGCATGGCGGAGGGCGCGGCTTCAGCCGTCCCGGCGACAAGGGTGCTCATGCACTCACCCGGCCAGCGCCGCGCCGCGTGGACGCAAGGCGCCGGCGGCAAGCGGGCAGGGCTGGCGGTTCAGGAAAATGGCAGGAGGCATACGGCAGGCGGGCTGGTGAGGAACAAGGCAAAGGGCAGGGGAGGCCGGCAGGCAGCCAGGCCATCCCGAGACTTGCAAATAATTGTCCGAGCGCCGGGGGCGGCTTGATCGGCTGAACAGCCGGGGCTTTTGGCATCTCTTGGCGCGATGCGCCGGCGCGGGCCGCTGCTACGCTTGCAGCCATTCCTCAGCAATGGGCCTGCGCGCAGCCCCACCTCCGGCAACCACCATGTCCATCTCGTCGATCGAATCCGTCCTCAAGCAAATGCGGGCGCTGGCCCCTTCCATGGGCAGCGCCCTGTCGCCCACCGACGAAGTCCCGGGCGCGCCCACCGGCGGCTTTGCCGGCGAGCTGAAAAAGTCGCTGGAGCGCATCAGCGGCGCGCAGGCCCAGGCCTACGGCCAGGCCGAGGCGTTTGAAATGGGCAAGCCCGGCGTGGCGCTGAACGACGTGATGGTGGACCTGCAAAAGGCCAACATCGGTTTTCAGACCGGCGTGCAGGTGCGCAACAAGCTGGTGGCCGCCTACCAGGAAATCATGAACATGCAGGCGTGAAGCGCCTGCGCTGGCCTCCGGCCTGCGGCTGCCTTGGTTGCTATGATTAATATAGCTGGGGATGCAAGTGCAGAAAGCGCTGGAAGGCTTTTTACTCGATTTTTGGCGCATGCGCGGCCAATGGCGCGCGGCCTGGGCGCCAGCGACCGAGAAATGACCAACGCAGGCCATATCGCAGAAAACAAAATTTTTTGATGGGAACCCTAAAGGTTTTCAGGCGCCGGCCGATAACTCAAATAACGGTGGTTTGCAGACTGTTCAAGCAGACAAGGCCAGCGTGACGGCAAATTAGCCGGAGTCCACAACCTTTGTATTCAGGAGTCCTTCATGTCTCAAGTCATTAATACCAATTCGCTCTCGTTGCTCACCCAGAACAACCTGAACAAATCGCAAGGTGCACTCAATTCTTCCATTGAGCGCCTCTCGTCGGGCATGCGCATCAACAGTGCCAAGGACGATGCCGCCGGCCAGGCCATCGCCAACCGCTTTACCGCCAGCATCAAGGGCCTGACGCAAGCTCAGCGTAATGCCAACGACGGCATCTCGCTGGCGCAAACCACGGAAGGCGCGTTGAATGAAGTTAACACCAACCTGCAACGTATCCGCGAGCTGACCGTACAGTCCGCCAACGGTTCGAATTCCGCAGCAGACAAAGCCTCCCTGCAAAATGAAATCAAGCAGCGCCTTGCCGAAATCGACCGCACCTCCACACAGACCGACTTCAACGGCATGAAGGTTTTAAACTCCAATCAGAGCCTGAAAATTCAGGTTGGTGCGAACGACAACCAGACCATCGACATTGACCTGAAGAAGATCGACAGCACCACTCTCGGTCTGGGTGGTTTCAACGTCAACGGTTTGTCGGACGTCACCTCTTTCACCAGCGTTACCGGTGGTGTTACCACGAAGGCCCAAGTCGATTTGACCGGCGTGGCCAACGGACCTGTCGGTACCTTGAAGTTGCAGGGTTACGGCGCTCAGAGCGCCACCGATGGTTCCTATGCAAAATATGCGCTGACCGATGAGGCTGGAAACTCGTACGCGGTGGATGCCGCCGATGTCGATGCTGCCACTGGCGCCGTGACCGCGGATTTCACTGACGCAGCAGGCCTGGCTGCCGCCAAGGCCACTTATGACGCCGATGCCACCGCTGGCTTGACGTCCACTGCCAACCCGCTCACGGCCCTGGACGCAGCGCTGAAAAAGGTCGATGACCTGCGTGGTTCGCTCGGCGCGGTGCAAAACCGTTTTGATTCGGTCATTTCCAATCTTGGCACCACCGTGACCAACATGTCTTCCTCGCGTTCGCGCATTGAAGATGCTGACTACGCCACGGAAGTCTCGAACATGACGCGCGCGCAGATCCTGCAGCAAGCCGGCACCTCCGTGCTGGCCAAAGCCAACCAGTCCACCCAGGGCGTGATGTCCCTGCTGCAGTAATCGTATCCATTCGCCGGGGCAAGTCCTTGGCGAACAGGCGGTGGCCTGCGGGCCGTTGCCATTTGCAATCTCAGGCAATCGGAAAAACAGGCTAGGCCTTTTTTCGATTGCGCTACCCGCTCCCGCCTGGTGCCAAGTTTCAGGCGTGAGCGGATAGCGCTTTGACAGGAAAACGGATATGCCGATCTCAACGGTTTCAATGGCTGCAGGCCATACTTTGCAAAACAGCCAGAAAATGGAGCCGCCCGGCAACAGCGGCATGCGCGGGGCGCTGCCCGCCTCCCCGGCGACTGGCGTGAAAACCGATGCGGCCCTGGCGCCAGCTAGCAAAGCTGCAGAAGAAGCCAAGCGCGACACCGACAAGCCGACCGCCGAGCAGGTGGCGCAATCGCTGCAAGACATCAACAAGGTGATGGCGGGCTTTTCCATCAGTGTGCAGTTCCAGCTCGATCCCGATTACAAGGAACTCATCGTCAAGGTCGTGGACCAGGACACCGGCAAGCTGATTCGCCAGATTCCGACCGAGGAGGTGGTGGAGATGTCCAAGGCCATGGACAGCCTGAAGGGGCTGCTGTTTGCCCAGTCGGCCTGAGAAAAAGCGGATTGGTCGGTGCATAGAAGTTCAATGATTAGAAAAAACAGGAAATAACATGGCTGCAGTTTCTTCTCTGGGCATCGGTTCTGGCCTTGACCTGAACACCTTGCTGGCGGGCTTGAAGACCGCCGAGCAGGCGCCGCTGGCCGCCCTTCAGACCAAGCAGACCAGCTACACCACCAAGCTGACCGCCTATGGCCAACTCAGTAACGCGCTAGGTACGCTGAAGACCGCAGCAGCGGCGCTGGCCAAGCCCGAATTGTTCAAGGGCGTCAAGGCCAACTCGTCAGCCACTGATGTATTGACGGCCACGGCGCAGTCAACGGCGACCAGCGGCACCTATGCGGTCAACGTGACGCAACTGTCGCAGGCGCAGTCGCTGGCCACGGCCGGCGTGGCCAGCGACGCAAAGTTTCAAACAGGCACGGTGAAGATTGAATTTGGCACTGTGTCTGGCGTTCCCGCGGGCTTCACGGCGGATGGAAGCGCCCGCAATGGATTGATCGACATTCCTGCCAACAGTTCGCTGGCAGATATTGCCAAGGCGATCAATGCAAACACTGCGCTGGGCGCGACTGCCTCGGTTATCAACAACGGCGACCCTGCCAAGCCGAACCAACTCGTGCTGACTTCGAAGCAGACCGGGGAAAAATCGGTCATGCAGATCACTGTACTGGGAAGTCTGGTCGATCCTGCCGATCCTGCAGGTGCGCGCAATGCTGCTGATCCGGCGCTGTCAGGTCTGCTGGCTTATGACCCGACGGCGGCTGCACCGAATTCACAGATGCATCAGACTGCGGCTGCGCTGAACACCAAGCTGACCGTGAACGGCATTGACATCGTCAGCACCAACAACACCGTGGCCGGCGCCATCCAGGACACGACCATGACCGTGTCCAAGGTGGGACTCACCAGCTTGTCAGTGCAGCAGGACAATGCCAGCGTGCAAGGCGCGGTCAGCACGTTTGTTAACGCCTACAACAGCCTGCAGGGCATTGCCAAGCAGTTGACCGCCTTCGACGCCACTAGCAAGTCAGGCGCCGTCCTGCTGGGCGACTCGACGCTGCGCAATATCCAGGTCGGCATCCGCTCGGCGCTGACGACCGCGCAGGCGGACGATGGCAGCGGCCTGACGATGCTGTCGCAAATCGGCGTTTCCATGCAGAAGGACGGCACGCTGGCGGTGGATTCGACCAAGCTGACGGCTGCGCTGGGCAGCAAGATGAGCGGCGTGGCGCATCTTTTTTCAGGCGCGGACAGCGCTTACGGCACCAGGCTGTCCGCGCTGGTCACGAGCTACACCGACACCACGGGCGGCATGCTGACGGCCGCGACCAAGGGCATTAATACCACGCTGGACCTGCTGGGCAAGCAGTACAGCGCCATCTCCGAGCGCGCCGATGCCAACGTCGCGCGCTACAAAGCACAGTTCACGACGCTGGACGTGATGATCAGCAGCATGAATCAGACCAGCTCCTACCTGACGCAGCAGTTCGAAGCCATCAACAACTCCGACAGCAAGAAATAAACGGCCACGCATTCAGCCAACCACGTCCCACCACCCGCAAGCACGAAGGTTTCACCATGTATTCACGCACAGCGGCAGCCAGCGCAGGCGCCAACAGTTACGCCAGGATCGGCCTGCAGTCGGCCGCCATGAGTGCTTCGCCGCAGCAGCTGATGCTCATGCTCTTCGATGGCGCCAAGACGGCCATCACCATGGCGCGCCACCACATGGCGAGCAAGGAAATTGCGGCCAAGGGCAAGGCGATTTCCAAGGCCATCAACATCGTGGACAACGGCCTGAAGGCCGGCCTGGATGCCGATGAGGGCGACCAGGCCGCGCTTGAGCTGGTGGCCAACCTGTCGGCGCTCTACGACTACATCACCCAGCGCCTGATGCAGGCCAACCTGCGCAACGATCCGGTGCTGCTCGATGAGGCCGACCGGCTGCTCGAAAGCATCGGCTCGGCATGGCGCGAGATGGATCCGCACAAATCGAGCCCGATACCCGAAGCATTGCCCGGCCACGCAACCCAACGTTTTTCCGTAGGAGCCTGAAGATGAGTTCTCAAAGTGAAGTGATGCATTGCTACGAACAGATTTCAATGCTGACCGAGCGGATGCTGGTGATGGCGCGCACCGGGCAGTGGGGCGAGCTGCCGGCGCAGGAAACGCTGTGCAGCGACATGGTTGATCACCTGAAGGGAATCGAGCCGCTGGAGTCGCTGCATGAGGCGCAGGTGGCGCGCAAGTACCAGCTGCTCAGCCGCATCACGTCCAATCAGGCGGAAATCTCCAGCCTGGTGATGCCGCAGCTCAGGCATCTGCGGGACGTGCTCAGAAGCATGGAGCAGCAAGAAAGCTTGAAAAAGGCTTACGGCCAGGTGAACGACATCCGCCCATGAGCGGCTTGACGGCCCTGATGGACACGCTGCTGGCCACACGGCTGGCCCAGCGGGTCGATCTGGTGCCGCTCAAATCGACCGCCGAAATTGCCGGCCCCGGCGCTGTCGGTGATGTGGAGCCGGTCGGCAACGACCTTCGCCTGCCTTCGCGCGCGGGGCTGGATGCGCGGCTGGGCATGGGCCTGGCCGCAATCGGCCCGCGCGGCCATGCGGCTGCGCGCGGCACCCTGGGCGAAGCGGTCCATCTAAGCCCGGCCGCGCGCGCCGTGAGCGCGATGCTCGACAGGCAGGCCGGCCCGACAACCAGCATCGTCGGCGCCCAGCCGCTCCTGACGCTGTCGGAGCCGTCGCAGGCTCAGCCCCCGCTGGCACCCATGCTGGCAACGGCGCTGGCGCAAGCGGTGAACGGCTCGGGGCTGTTCTACGAATCGCACTTGGCGCAGCATGCCGCCGGCGCGCGCACGCTGGCCGAGATGCTGCGCGAGCCGCAAGCCCGGCTGGATGCGCAGGCGACAGCCTTGCCTGCGGAGGTGGCCGTACCCGAAGCGGCGGCCGCGCCCGCGCGGCAAACCCATGTGGACGCAGCGCCGCAAAGCAGCCAGCGCGGGCCGCTGGCCCCGGCAACTGCGGCGCAGCCAGATGGCATTGGCGCGGATGGCGCGGTCACGCAGGAGGCGCCATCCACGGCCGGCGCTCACGCGCCGGGCAGCACGGGCGCTGCGGCGGTGCATTTTCCTGGCGTCCATCCAGATGCTGTCGCGCTCGTGCGCCAACAACTCGAACTGCTGGCCGTGCCTGTGTTTCGCTGGACAGGCGAAGCCTGGGCCGGCGTTCCGATGGACTGGGAAGTCCATGAAAAGCATGCAGAGCCCGATGAACGGCAAGCCCAGGACGCTGGCGAAGCGGCTGGTCGCAGCTGGTCCAGCCGCCTGCTGCTCACGCTGCCCATGCTCAGGGAGGTTGAAGTGTGCGTTAGCCTGACGGGCGGTGCACTGCGGCTGCACCTGGCTGCGCGCGAAGGCAGCACGCGTCAGCTTCTAGACCAGGCTGCCAGCGCGCTGCCCGCACGCCTGGACGCGCTGGGCCTGAAACTGACGGACTTGCGGATTGGCGCCATGGCCGCCGCGCCCGCTGCCGGAGCGGACAGTCCGGATGCCGGCGATGCCCATTAGCGCGCCAGACAACGAACCGGGCAAGGACGGATTGCCCGAGCGTCCCAGCGCCATCGCACTTTCTTACGTCCGCAAGGACAGGGCGCCGGTCGTGGTGGCCAAGGGCTATGGTGTTGCCGCCGACGCGATTGTTCGGGTTGCCCGCCAGAACGGGCTGTATGTGCACAACTCGCCCGATCTGCTCAAGCTGCTGATGCAGGTTGATCTGGATGCGCAGATCCCGCCCGAGCTGTACCTGGCCGTGGCCGAGGTGCTGGCCTGGCTCTATCGCCTCGAGAGCGACTGAGCTTGGATTCTGTTTTTTTGTTGGCCTCATCATTTTTGCCAATTTGACAAAAATCACACGGAATTGAAACATAAATCGTTATTTATCAAATTTAAAAGTTTCAACTTTGTAAAATTCACTAAGATATCGAAAGTAATTTGTGTAGGCGGATAGCTCGTGAATTTGTAGGAATTCAAGAGATTTGGGTCTGCTTGGTGAATTTCGTCACTTTCTTCCACTTGTTGGAAAAATAGGAAAACAGGAGATAGACATGGCTGAAAACGCTGCAACCACTGAAATTGGTGACTTGAATCTGACTTATTTGCTGCTGGCGCAACGGTTGGTGCGTGAAGATGTGCCAACAGCCATGTTTCGCTTGGGCCTGAATCGTGAAGTGGCGGATTTGCTGGGTAACCTGTCCCTTTCGCAAATTGTGAAACTGGCCGCATCGAACCTGTTTTTGTGCCGTCTGCGCTTTGATGACCATCCCATCCTGTCGGCATTGACGCAAACCGGGAAAGACCTGGCGCTGCAGCAGGCGCATGCCGCGATTTTGCTGGCGGGCCAGCACATCGATGCGCTGCAGTGAAGTTACAAATGCGGTGCTTGGCATCCCTTTTTATGGTTACCCATTCTTGGAGTAAAGACCATGGTCGGTAAGAGTGTCATCCGTGAAGCCCGTGAAATTCACCTTGCCATCGACCTGATCAAGCTCGGTGCGCGCCTGCAGTTTCTGGAAGCCGAAACCAGCCTGAGCCGCGACCGCCTGATCAAGCTGTACAAGGAAATCAAGGGCGTCTCGCCGCCCAAGGGCCTGTTGCCGTTTTCCACCGACTGGTTCATGACCTGGCTGGCCAATATCCACTCGTCGATGTTCTACAACATCTACCGCTTCATGGTGACCCACGGCGACTGCACGCGCATCAATGCCGTCATCAAGAGCTACCGGCTTTACCTGGAACAGGTCGGCCAGCAGGGCGGCGAGCCGATCCTGGATTTCACCCGGGCCTGGACGCTGGTGCGGTTTTTCGACAGCGACATGCTGCAGCTGAGCACCTGCACCCGCTGCACGGGGCTGTTTGTGGCACATGCCCACGAGCCGCAGGGCAGCTATGTCTGCGTGCTGTGCCGCCCGCCATCGCGTGCCGGAAAGGTCTGCAAGACGCCGCGCGTCCCGGCCGAAAAACCGGCCTCCGCGAAAACGCTGGCGCGCGCGCCCTCGCCATCGCAGTGGCTTGCCGATGTGATCAATGGGGCGCGCAGCCCGTGAGCCATCGAGTCGGCCCCGTGGGCGGCGAGAAAAAAATCAAAAGGAGAACGCAGTGCTGGTGATTCTGGGTTATTCGGTGGTGCTGGGTTCCGTGTTTGGCGGCTACGCGCTCATGGGCGGCCATTTCGGCGCGCTTTTTCAGCCCCTGGAGGTGCTGATGATCGGCGGCTCCGCGATAGGCGCGTTCATCGTCGGCAACGACAGCCATGCCATCAGCGCGACGCTCAAGGAAATTCCAAAGCTGTTCATCAGTTCTAAAAAACGCGACAAGGCGCTTTACATGGAGCTGCTGGCGCTGCTTTACGTGCTGCTGGCCAAGGGCCGCAAGGACGGCATGCTGGCGCTGGAGTCGGACATCGACGAGCCGGAAAAAAGCCCCATCTTTTCCAAATACCCGGTCATCCTGTCCGAAAAGCGCGTCATGGAGTTCCTGACCGACTACATGCGCCTGATCGTCAGCGGCAACACCGACCCGTTCGAGATCGACCAGTTGATGGAGCATGAGCTCGACACTTACAAGCACGAGGCCGAAGCGCCCGGCCACAGCCTGTCCAAGGTGGGCGACGCGCTGCCGGCGCTGGGCATCGTGGCAGCGGTGCTGGGCGTGGTGCATGCGCTGGCCTCGGCCGACTTGCCGCCGGCCGTCATGGGCGAGCTGATCGCCCATGCCATGGTGGGCACCTTCCTGGGCGTGCTGCTGGCCTATGGCTTCGTTTCGCCGCTGGCCTCGCTGATCGAGCACCGGGTGGCCGAGTCGCTCAAGGTCTACCAGTGCATCAAGGTCACGCTGATGGCCAGCTTGAACGGCTACGCGCCGCAGCTGGCGGTCGAATTCGGGCGCAAGGTGCTGCGCTCGACCGAGCGGCCCTCGTTCAGCGAGCTCGACGGCCATGTGCGCGATGTCAAGAGCCGCTAAAGCGCCTTTCCAGGGTTGAAACACCATGAGCGCAGCAGAGCCACGCAAGATCGTCATCATCAAGCGCCCCGTGATCGCCGCCGGCCACCACGGCGGCGGCTGGAAGATCGCCTACGCCGACTTCATGACGGCGATGTTCGCTTTTTTTCTGGTGATGTGGCTGTTGTCCTCGTCCTCGCCCAAGCAGCTCAGGGGCATTGCCGAGCACTTCCAGATGCCCCTGAACGAGGCGCTCAAGGGCGGGCCGGCCATCAGCAACAGCCCCAGCGTGATTCCCGGCGGGGGCGACCCGCCGATCATCAAGCAGGAAGTGCAGATGCCCGAGCCTGATCCCGATGTCCAGGCCGAGGCCGAGGACCGGAGCCGCCTGGACAACATGAAGCAGCAGCTGACCCAGCTGATCGAGTCCAACCCGGTGCTCAAACAGTTCAGCCCGCAGCTGCTGATCGACATCACGCCCGAGGGCCTGCGCATCCAGATCGTGGACAGCAGCAACCGGCCGATGTTCGACCGCTCCAGCGCCGTCGTGGTGTCCTACATGCAGACCATCCTGCGCGCCATCAGCCCGGTGATCAATGCACAGCCCAACAAGATCACCCTGTCGGGCCACACCGACGCGACGCAGTACGCCCAGGGCGACAAGTCCTACAGCAACTGGGAATTGTCGGCTGACCGGGCCAATGCGTCGCGCCGCGAGCTGGTGGCCGGCGGCCTGCAGGAGGCCAAGGTGCTGCGCGTCATGGGCGTGGCGTCAAGCATGAACCTGAACCAGGACGACCCGCACGCGCCCATCAACCGCCGCATCAGCATCGTGGTGCTCAACCAACGCGCCCAAATGCAAATAGAAACGGGCAATGCCAACGCCACCACCACCGCCGGCGCGGTGCTCAATTCCAGCGCCATGCAGAAAAAACCGGCTGCGCAAACGACCGTTGTCGGCCCGCCGGCAGTCCCCACGGGCGGCCGCAGTAGCTGATGCCGTGTGCCAGCCGTCTCTGAACGCCAGCCCCCATCCCAGGGCGCGCCAGCGCATGAAGGCCTGGCTGCCCGCGACAGGCCTGGCCGTGCAGCGCTGCGGTGCCTGACAGGCGCGCACCGCATGCCTCCGGCAAAAACCAGAAAGAGACACCCACGACATGGACATCACCCAGTTTTATCAAGCATTTTTTGAAGAAGCCGATGAGTTGCTAAGCGAGATGGAGCAGCGCCTTCTGGGCCTGAACCTGCAGCAGCCCGACAGCGAGGACTTGAATGCGGTCTTTCGCGCGGCGCATTCCATCAAGGGCGGCGCTGCCACATTCGGTTTTATCGCGCTGACCGAAACGACGCATCTGCTTGAAAACCTGCTGGACCGGGCACGCCACAACGAACTGAAATTGAACACAAGAATGATGGATGCTTTTTTGGAGACGAAAGACGTGTTGCAGCAACAATTGAGCGCTTACCGCAGCGGCGCCGAACCAGACCCGGCCATGGTCACGCGGATTTGCGCCGTCTTGCAGCAACTGGCGCAGCAGGACAATGAGGATGCCATGCCAGCCGCGCCAGTGACCGCAGCTCCGGCGCCTGCAGCCGCGCACGTTTCAGCGCCCGCGCCCGCTCCAGCCCCTGCGTCTGCGCCTGTTACCGCGGGCAAGGGCATTGCCAGGCTGAAAGTGCTGTTCACCAAGGTCTCGGCCAACGACCAGAAGCTGCTGGCCGAGGAGCTGGCCAACCTGGGCACGGTGCTGTCCCAGACCCAGGAAGATGCCGCCAGCCTGAGCGTCTGGCTCGAAACCGCCTGCGATCCCGACGACATCGTGGCGGTGAGCTGCTTTATCGTGGAGGCCGACCAGATCAAGATCACCAGCGAGGCCGACGGTGCGCCGGCCCCAGCGTCCGAAGCGGAGCCGGCGCCTGTCCCCGCGCCCATTGCAGCGCCGCCTGGCCCTCCTGTGCCTAGGGCGGCTGCCCCGGCGCTGGAGGCTGGCGCGCTGGCGCCGTCGGTTTTGCCGGTTGCGGCGGCTGCGCCGTCGGCGGCGCCGCCTGCCGCTGGCGCAGCCAGCGCAGCCGCAGCCGTTGCCGTTGCCGTTGCCGGCAAGGAGTCCAATTCGATCCGCGTGGACGTGGAGAAGGTGGACCAGATCATCAACCTGGTGGGCGAGCTGGTCATCACCCAGTCGATGCTGACGCAGACCGCCTCGACGCTCGACCCGGTGCTGCACGAGCGGCTGCTGAGCGGCCTGGGCCATCTGGAGCGCAATGCGCGCGACCTGCAGGAGTCGGTGATGTCGATCCGCATGATGCCGATGGACTATGTGTTCAGCCGCTTTCCGCGCCTGATCCGCGACCTGTCAGCCAAGCTGGGCAAGCAGGTGCAGCTGGTGACCGTGGGCAAGGAAACCGAACTGGACAAGAGCCTGATCGAGCGCATCATCGATCCGATCACGCATCTGGTGCGCAACAGCCTGGACCATGGCATCGAGACGCCCGAGCAGCGCGTGCGGGCCGGCAAAGACCCCGAAGGCCGGCTGACGCTGTCGGCACAGCATCAGGGCGGCAGCATCGTGATCGAGGTGCGCGACGACGGCGGGGGCCTGGCGCGCGAGAAGATACTGGCCAAGGCGCGGCAGCAGGGCCTGGTGGTCAGCGACAACGCGGCTGACGAGGAAGTCTGGCAGCTGATCATGGCGCCCGGCTTTTCAACCGCCGAAGTCATCACCGATGTCTCGGGCCGGGGCGTGGGCATGGACGTGGTCAAGCGCAACATCCATGAAATGGGCGGCCATGTGGGCATTTCCTCGGTGCACGGAAAAGGCACGACCATCCGGATCGTGCTGCCGCTCACGCTGGCCATCCTGAACGGCATGTCGGTCAAGGTGGGTGGGGAGATTTACATCCTGCCGCTGAACTACGTCATCGAGTCGCTGCAGCCCGAGGCCAGGAATTTGCATGCCATCAATGCCGACGAGCAGGTGCTGCACGTGCGCGGCGAGTACCTGGCGCTGGTCAAGCTGCACCGGCTCTTCACCGTGCCCGACGCGGTGCTGGAGCCGACCCAGGCCATCGTCGTGATCGTGCAGGCCGAAGGCGCGCGCTTTGCGCTGCTGGTGGACCAGCTGGTCGGCCAGCACCAGGTGGTGGTGAAGAACCTGGAGACCAATTACCGCAAGGTGCCGGGCATTTCCGCCGCCACCATCCTGGGCGACGGCAATGTGGCCCTGATCATCGACGTGGCCGCCGTGCAGCGCAACAACCGCGACAAGCTGGCCAGCTACTGAAGCCGCGCCGCCCCTGGCGCCGGGCAAGCGCCAGGGGGCGGATTTCAAGCGTTTCATGCCGATTGCGCAGGCGGCGCCTGCGCGGGCAGCTATTGAATCAATAGCAAATGCATGGACGCCAGCACCGCCCTGGCACGGGCTTGCCAGGCGCGGACGGGCCTTTGCGCTGCCGCCCGCCCTTCATCAGCCCGTGTTGCGCAATCCGGCCGCAATCCCGTTGATCGAGATGTGGATGCCGGTCTGCACCCGCTGGTCGGTCTGGCCGGCGCGGTAGCGGCGCACCAGTTCGACCTGCAGATGGTGCAGCGGGTCGATGTAGGGAAAGCGGTGGCGGATCGAGCGCTGCAGCGCCGCGTTGCCCGCCAGGCGCTGCTTTTCGCCGGTGATCTGGCCCAGGGCCTGCGCGGTGCGGCGCCATTCGGCGTCGATGGCGCTGAAGATCTTCTTGCGCAGCTTGGCATCGTCCACCAGCTCGGCGTAGCGCGAGGCCAGTGCCAGGTCGCTCTTGGCCAGCACCATGTCCATGTTGCTCAGCAGGGTGCGGAAAAACGGCCACTGGCGGTACATTTTCTTGAGCAGCGCCAGCGCGGCCTTGCGGCTCTCGGGCGTGCCGCCGGCTTCCAAAAACTGCTCGATGGCCGTGCCAAAGCCATACCAGCCCGGCAGCGTCAGGCGGCACTGGCCCCAGCTGAAGCCCCAGGGAATCGCGCGCAGGTCCTCGATCTTCTGCGACGGCTTGCGCGAGGCAGGGCGCGAGCCGATGTTGAGCTCGGCAATCTCGCGGATCGGCGTGGCGCTGAAGAAGTATTCGGTGAAGCCGGGGGTTTCATAGACCAGCGCGCGGTAGGCGGCCATGCTGGCCGAGGAGAGTTCGG
>Ga0308165_1004256_pt1 | contig 14334 bp, 12 predicted proteins | sample PhyWR2_FD_201032 | JGI IMG/M metagenome (GOLD analysis project Ga0308165, IMG submission 201032) | Phyllosphere microbial communities from UC Gill Tract Community Farm, Albany, California, United States - DLSLW.R2 | ecosystem: Host-associated > Plants > Phyllosphere > Unclassified | place: USA...
GCCAAAACAAAACACTATCCGCCTATTCGCCCTAAGGCTGAAACCGAGCTGCTCTGGAACCATATCGCTCAAGGTAACTGTACGTTTGTCTCTTCCGATCACGTCAGCTGGGGCTTAGAAAGAAAAGAAAATCCTAATGTCTTCAAGAACTCTTCTGGTGGTCCTGGCTTAGAAACCTTACTTCCGGCGCTGTGGACCGGCTGTGAACAGCATGGCATTGCCCCGACCCGGGTCGCAGAATTGCTGTGCCGTAATCCCGCCAGGCATTTCTTACTGGACGATCGCAAAGGGAGTCTCGCTGTCGGAATGGACGCGGATTTGGTTGTCCTGCGCCCTGAACGCTATGCATTCGATCCTTCCAATAGCCTGTCGGCGGTTAACTGGAGTTCGTTCGAGGGCATGGAATTCAGCGTACGCGTAGAAAGCACCTATTGTCGCGGACAGGCCGTTTTCAGTGACGGGAAAATTGTTAACCAGGCGGGCTTCGGCACATTCCTTCGTCCTCACGCAGCCTGATAAGGAGATAAAATGAAAACACTGATTAATTCCGAACGGCTGTGGGCGCAGGTCAATACCCTGGCAGAAATGACATTACCCGATGTTCCCTGGACCCGTCGTGCTTTTACCCCGCTTTTTCTTGAAGCGCGAACCTGGCTGACCCAAAAAATGACCGAGGCGGGCTTAACCGTCAGCCTTGATGAAGGCGGGAATTTGATTGGTCGTCGTGCCGGTCGCCAGGCGTCTCTGGCTCCACTGGTTATCGGCTCCCACTGTGACACCGTTGTTGGAGGGGGGCGCTACGATGGCATTATCGGCGTGCTGGCCGGAATCGAAATCGCTCATAGCCTGCATGAGCAGGGCATCGAGCTTGAACATCCCTTTGAAGTCATCGATTTTCTTTCCGAAGAACCCAGTGACTACGGTATTTCCTGTGTCGGCAGCCGGGCCATGAGCGGTGAACTGGATGCGGGGATGCTGGCGTCGAAAAATGCGCAGGGTGAAACGCTCGCCGCGGCAATGGCGCGAATTGGCGCCCTGCCAGAGAAACTGCAGCAACCGCTACGGACTCAAGGAGGCACCGCTGCCTATATCGAACTGCATATTGAGCAAGGGCCGGTTCTGGAACGCCAACAGCTCCCCATTGGGGTTGTCACGCATATTGTCGGCATCCGCCGGGTGTTAATCACAGTGATCGGTCAGCCCGATCACTCAGGCACCACCCCCATGGATATCCGCCGTGATGCCTTAGTGGGAGCCGCCGAGGTGATTCAACAGGCCCATGCAGCGGCTTCCGCCCAGAGTGGTAATCCGCATTATGTGGTGGCGACGATTGGCCGTATTGCGATGACGCCAAATGTACCTAATGCGGTGCCAGGCCGAGTCGAATTGATGCTGGAAGTTCGTAGTGATAGCCAGCAAGTGCTGGACACCTTTCCTGAAGAATTACTTGCAGTCTGTCAGCCCCGGTTACAGGCGCTGGATTTAGAGGGGGAACTCCAGCATGTCAGCCGGGCACGTCCGACCGCCTGTGCCGAAAATGTCATGCAGGCAATCAGTGATGCAGCAGCTTCCCTGGGGTTAGCCAGCCAGAGCTTACCGAGTGGCGCGGGTCATGATGCGGTGTATATGGCCCCGACAGGTCCAGTCGGTATGGTCTTTATTCCTTGCCTGAACGGAAGAAGCCATTGCCCGGAAGAGTCGATTACTGAGCAGCAGCTGGCGGATGGTGCCCGGGTGCTGGGACAAGCGTTACTCAATCTGGATAAACAACTGTCTTAAAATAATAAAGGGCCGGATATCCGGCCCTTTATCACTTAAACGGGCACAATCACCCGTTTTTGGTCAGAATTACTCGTCTTCCAGGTAAGTATACCCGTACAGACCTGCCTCGAACTCTTCCAGGAACTGCTGTTGCAACTCACTGTCCAGATCGGTCTGTTTAACCTGATCGCGGAAATGCTTCAGCAAGGTGTTCGGATCAAGCTGAACGTATTGCAGCATATCGGCAACGGTATCCCCTTCATCAGATAGTTCAACGTTTACGGCACCTTCTGGAGTCACAAACACGTCTACCGCTTCGGTATCACCAAACAGGTTATGCATATTGCCAAGAATTTCCTGATACGCACCCACCATAAAGAAGCCTAAAGTCGGTGGATTTTCAGGATCGTACTCCGGCATTGGCATGGTGGTTGCGATACCATCGCCATCGATATAGTGATCGATAGCCCCGTCTGAGTCACAGGTAATATCCAGCAGTACAGCACGACGTTTTGGCGTCAGGTTTAACCCTTCCAGCGGCATCACCGGGAACAGCTGATCAATACCCCAGGCATCTGGCATCGACTGGAATAACGAGAAGTTGACGTAAATTTTATCCGCCATACGTTCTTGTAGCTCATCAATAATCGGGCGATGGGCACGATTGCTTGGATCTAACAGACGCTGGATCTCATGACACATACTGAGATAAAGCTGTTCTGCCCAGGCACGTTCCTGCAAAGAGTAGCTGCCAGAGGCGTAACCGGTGTGAATATCATGCAAGTCCATCTGGCTATCATGCAGCCATTCGCGCAACGAGCGACGGTTATTCGGCTCATGCATTTCACCCCAGGTTTCCCACATGCTTTGCAGGGCACGAGGAGCATCCTCAGCCGGGGCAACTGGCGTGGTATATTCGTTACGCTCAACACCAATGATATTCGAGACTAGCACGGTATGGTGAGCGGTAACAGCACGTCCGGATTCAGTAATCACTGTCGGATGTGGCAGGTTGAACTCTTCACAGGCATCACCGATAGCCCAGATGATGTTATTGGCATATTCATTCAGACCGTAGTTCACGGAACAGTCTGACTGCGAGCGGGTGCCTTCGTAGTCAACGCCTAAACCACCACCGACGTCGAAGCACTCAATATTGACGCCCAGTTTATGCAGCTCAACATAGAAGCGTGCTGATTCACGCACACCGGTGGCGATATCGCGAATATTCGCCATCTGCGAACCGAGGTGGAAGTGCAGCAACTGCAAGCTATCGATATGGCCGGCTTCACGCAGCATTTCTACCAGCTGCAACACCTGAACGGCTGCCAGACCAAATTTAGATTTCTCACCGCCAGATGCCTGCCATTTACCCGATCCCTGGGAAGCCAGACGCGCACGTACACCCAGACGCGGAACGACGTTTAAGCGTTCAGCCTCTTCCAGCACGATACGGATTTCCGACATTTTCTCGATAACCAGATAGACCTTGTGGCCCATCTTCTCGCCGATCAGCGCCAGGCGGATATACTCACGATCTTTATAACCGTTACAGACAATCACCGAACGGGTCATGCCAGCATGTGCCAGCACCGCCATCAGTTCCGCTTTCGACCCGGCTTCCAGACCTAACGGCTCACCTGAATGAATCAGTGACTCAATGACGCGCTTATGCTGGTTAACCTTAATCGGGTACACCAGGAAATAGTCACCGTTGTAACCATAAGATTCCCGGGCGCGTTTAAAGGCAGCGTTAATTGAACGCAGACGATGCTGTAAAATTTGCGGGAAGCAAAACAGCGCGGGTAGCCGCTGTCCCTGAAGTTCACGCGCTTTTACCAGCTCGGCGAGATCGACTCTGGCCTCCGGAACATCCGGATTCGGGCAGACGGTAATATGACCAAGCTCATTGACGTCATAATAATTATTACCCCACCAGGCAATATTATAGGTACGCAGCATTTTGCTTGCATCCTGGGAACTCATGGCGACCTCCTGCATGGAGCGATGTTGATCTTGCTCGCCTGATGACGAACCTGTAACAGAAGAGATTTTGTCAGTCATGGCGAACCTCAAGTTGTTTCGAGTGTGCGATACAGTTAACTACTATCGCAGGGTGATCTTGCAATAACAACCCATTCCCCAGGTCACTGGGTAGCAGAAAAATCTGACAGTCAGGCTGTACTTTGGGTTTCTTTTTCATTCTATAGTAAAACACATAACCGGAATCTGTGTGACAGATTGGCGAAACCACGAGAAAACTCTTGTCAGACAAGAGCGCCCTTGTTCAGTTATCACGAAGGACTTAAAGACCGGCTCGTGAGTCCTGAGAAGCACCGAGATGTGTATAACATCGACAGGATTTAAAGCATGAAATGCAGGTTGCGAGGAGCAAACAGGAATCAGAATACAGGCTATTCATTAATTAACTCACCTCCATGCATACGTTGAAAAGGTATGCAACAAGCCAAAGCGCTGGGTACTGTGCAAACAGACCCTGGAAAAATGCTCAACCCGGCTGGAAGTGGCAGCACAGATATCGTGCGCTTTTTTGATAAGCCGCGTGCGCGCTTTATACCGTCAACCGGAGAAAAATGCAAAATAAAAATAGGCAGATAATCAACCGAAAAGATAACGCTTCTTAGCAGGGAGACATTCTGGAAAATGCCTCCCTATAGTGGATGCGAAATTCTACCTGCGATAATTTACCAGCCGCCTCCCCCGCCGCCGCCAGCGCCTCCACCAGATGATCCTCTGCCGGACGAACCCGAGCCCCTTGAGCTGGAGCCTGAAGAACTTGAACTTGAGCTGCGACTGGGGGTAGCCCTGGAAGACGAAGAGCAAGATCGACTAAAACGACTCATGCTCTGCCAGTCAGCGTCAGTAAAGGCTTCCGACATCGCACCGGACTGGCTCAGGTACTCGGCAAAGGTATTGGCCCAGGTTTTGCCCACGCCAAGCGCCAGGGCAGCAGGTAACAAACTTTCAAAATGAGAAACCCGTTGATCCGGCGGGTAAAGTATCTGATAGCGATGTCTTTCAGCGGTTCCCAAATAAAGTTTCAACCCTTGTGCAACGGCTAAATCATTCAGCCCCTGCTGGGTATATCGCGGGATCATCATAGCAAAGCCGATACATATCAAAATGGAAACGAGCAGTGCACCAATATATCCAGCAGGAAATTCCGTTAGAGGTAGTTCATTAAATAGAACAGTACCGCTACCAAAGGTCAAAGACGAGCCAAATACCAGTGACATGACTAAGGGTATCAATCCCCAGGAATCCAATATTTTTTGGGGATTAAATAGAAATCTCAGCGGTAAAGAGAGCATGACCATACCTAATGATAGAAATGCCAGCACTGGTAGTATAATAAACCCTGCAATAGGGCTGAACAAAGCACCGCAGATAACAGGGATCAGTAGCAGGATATAGACTGCGCGACGGATTGGTTTAGCCAGTTTTCTGAATAATTTATCCCGCTGCTTTTCATTACGCTCTTCAAGCCACTTACGCGCATTTTGCATTGGCCTCTGATAAGACAGACTGAGGTTAATATTTTTACGCTTACCATTAAACAGCAGTCCTAACAGATGTTTATCGTCAGCCGTTAAGCGCTGATTTGTGTTCTCTGGCTGGTAAGAAAGCCATTGTTTATCCAGTGAGTGAAACTTGGATAGCCAAGGATTGTTCAATGCACTCTTGACCGTAATTGCCACGCAGCGTTTAGCAACCAGCACCAGCAGATCGCTGCTAAAGGCGGCATCATCGTATTTACGTCGAGTAATAAAACGCAGGTACCCGGGTGACATATTAGCCGGCATGGCATACAGCGGTACTACAGGAGGCATTTTTAACCCGACGGCAGTGACGTTTTTACGCCACCACCACAGGCAATAGATAACCAGCAGCAACACCGGTATCCACAATGCGATGGTTGACAGAGTAGGTAATAACAGGTGCACCAGTGGCAAAGCGGCTTGTGGGTCATCGGCACCGGCCAGAATATCGCGCGGCCAGGTATAAACCACGGTCAGACCTTCCCCCTCACTGAGCGGCTGTGTGGTTTGCACCGTACCATTGGGCAGTATCCGGGCGTTTTGTTCTTTGGCTCCATTGATCCCGGTATAAATATCGATGGAATTCAGACGAGTATCTCTGCCTTCACTATTCAGATAATGGCTGGCATCCGGCAATTCAAGTTGGAAGCTGGCCTTAGTGATTGGATAGCCCCAGTCATTGCCGGTTACGTTCCAGTAAAGCTCATCCCAGTCGTCGAAACGACTGAAGTGATTGTTAACCTGATAGCGAATTTCGTAGTTATAGATAGCGGGTTTCAGGATGTGTTCGGGACTACCAATACGCACAGTCAGTTTCTTGGCGGTTTTATCCAGGCTAAACGGCTCAGAGACACCGTCACGTAGTACGCTTTTGACTTGATAATCGACTCTGAAAACTTTGCCATCCTGACGATTCCAGGTGAGTGGCAAGGTGCGAAAAATCCCCCGCTTTATTCCTTCACCTAAAGATAATACCTTGATATTTTCCCGCATCTCCATACTGCCATCGGCATTGAAATGGGCGCGGGCATCGAACGAAAGAATGTGTTCATAGGCACGTATCCAACCAGAATCACTCGGTGGTATTGATGTTGCGCTTTCTACGTTCGTGGCGGGTGTGATTTCAAGGGAGTCGCTATCCGCTATAGCCGGTATCAGCCCCGTTACCAGCAGCAATAGTCCCCAGAAAACCCCTGTTATCCAGCGAGTTGCAATCATGGTATCAGTCCATCCGTGGTAATTTAGCTTCCTCAGGATCTTCAAGCTCGAAGAAGGCATAGGTTTTAAAACCAAACAGACGAGCCAGCACCAGACTCGGGAAAGACTCCACCAAAATATTGAAATCACGCACCGTGCCGTTGAAATAGCGGCGTGCCATCTGCAACTGTTCTTCTGTCTCAGCAAGAGACTGTTGCAGAGAGAGGAAATTTTCATTCGCCTTCAGTTCTGGGTAAGCCTCTGCCAGTGCAAAGAGACGACCTAAAGCACCGGATAATACTCGCTCATTCTCGGCGACTTCTCGGGTATTGCCCGTAAGATTGCTGCGCTGATGGGAAAGGCTTTCAAACAAGTCCTTTTCATGCTGAGCATAGCGTTTCACCAGGCTTAACAAGTTGGGCAGCAGATCGTGCCGGCGTTTAAGCTGCACTGCGATACCGCTCCAGGCCTCGTCTTTGAAACGACGCAGCGAAATAAAGCGGTTATAGGTCATCACTACCCAGAGCAACACGACTGCGATAACAGCCAGACTGATATAAATTTCCATTTTCCATTCCATGTTTACTGGTATTGCTTTATGCAGCTATAGGTATCATAGCCGATAGAGATATGTCGCCAGCTGATGGATATCCCGTCCTGGCGTAAACCCACACCATATTGGCGCGGAGCCATCTTCTTTTCAGAAGTGCGCATCATAAATGAGATCAACATCATCGGTATTGATCTGGCTATAGTCTACTCTCCCGGCATGCGTTTTGATCCTCCTGTCTCCATCCTGCTCCTTAACGAAATGAGCCCCTGGCCGGTTCTGAGGAGAAATAACTCTAGCCATCTGCTAAATGAGTAATTAAAATAGCCGTCCAGATGTTAATCCATCTATACTCTAAATCAGTCAAGTTACTTAAGTGCCACATGAACTATTCAGAGTAGATATCCAGTATTAGACTGCCTGTTTTTCAATCTGTGGCAACACGTTTTCAGGCTGGTTTATTCCGCTACACTTACAATTGGCAACAGCCTGAACTAAACGAATTCTCTTAGGGTGAAAAAAATATGGCTAAGCACCTTTTTACGTCCGAGTCAGTATCTGAAGGGCATCCTGATAAAATCGCCGACCAAATCTCTGATGCGGTTCTCGATGCTATTCTTGAGCAAGACCCGAAAGCTCGCGTCGCATGCGAAACCTATGTTAAAACCGGTATGGTCTTAGTCGGTGGTGAAATCACTACTAGCGCTTGGGTTGATATCGAAGAAATCACTCGTCAGACAATACGCGAAATTGGTTATGTCCATTCAGATATGGGCTTTGATGCTAATTCTTGTGCAATCTTGAGTGCTATCGGTAAACAGTCCCCGGACATTAACCAAGGCGTTGATCGTACCGATCCGCTGGAGCAAGGTGCCGGTGACCAGGGACTGATGTTTGGTTACGCGACTAACGAAACTGACGTTTTAATGCCAGCGCCAATTACTTATGCTCACCGTCTGGTGCAGCGTCAGGCTGAAGTGCGTAAAAATGGCACCCTGCCATGGTTGCGTCCTGATGCAAAAAGTCAGATAACCTTCCAGTATGACGACGGTAAAATTGTCGGTATCGATGCCGTTGTTCTGTCTACTCAGCACGCTGAGTCCGTCTCCCTGAGCACGCTTCAGGAAGCGGTAATGGAAGAAATTATCAAACCCGTTCTGCCCGCTGAGTGGCTGAATGCCCAGACCAAATACCATATCAACCCAACTGGCCGTTTTGTTATCGGTGGCCCAATGGGCGACTGTGGCCTGACCGGACGTAAAATTATCGTTGATACTTACGGCGGCATGGCTCGTCATGGTGGTGGCGCATTCTCCGGCAAAGATCCGTCTAAAGTTGACCGTTCTGCTGCCTATGCTGCACGCTATGTGGCGAAAAATATCGTTGCTGCCGGGCTGGCGGATCGTTGTGAAATTCAGGTTTCTTACGCGATTGGTGTGGCTGAGCCGACTTCCATTATGGTTGAAACCTTCGGCACCGAAAAAATCGCTGTTGAGCAACTGACTCTGCTGGTACGCGAATTCTTCGACCTGCGTCCATACGGTTTGATTCAGATGCTGGACCTGCTGCACCCGATCTACAAAGAAACTGCCGCTTATGGTCACTTTGGTCGCGAACATTTCCCATGGGAAAAAACCGACAAAGCCGAACAGCTGCGTGAAGCTGCCGGACTGATTTAATCCGTTACAGCTATCCATACTTTCAAGGCCAGCTTATGCTGGCCTTTATATTTTCTGGCGATCGCTATAGCCATCTTTTATCATTATGATAAAGCACGTTAAACATTGAGGTATAGGATGACTAATAAGACGAAGGCTCTTTCCGTCTTTGATTTCGATGGAACGCTCACGAAACGTGATAGTTTTGTTCCCTTCTTGCGCTTTGCCTTTGGAAAACGCGTTTTTGCCCGACGTATGATGCGTCTGGTGATCCCGACACTGAGATGTTTCGGTCGCAGAGTCACACGCGATGAGCTGAAGGGCATCCTCATCAAGACCTTTCTCACCGGTGTTGAAGCGAAGTGGGTTGAACAGAAAGCCAGTGAATTCTGTGAAAAATACTTTAGCCGAATGATGCGCCCTTCCGGGCTGATTGCCGTGGCGACTCAGATTCACTCAGGCGCTATCGTTACGATTTGTTCTGCTTCCCCCTCTATCGTACTTAAACCCTTTGCCGATCGGTTAGGTATACGTCTTATCAGTACCGATCTGGAAATCAAAGACGGCGTGCTGACCGGGAATATCGAAGGCCAGAACTGCCGGTGTGCTCAAAAGGTGGTCAGACTGACTGCGGAATACGGACCGCTTGCTGACTGGTACTTACGGGCGTGGGGAGATACGCGAGGTGACTATGAGATGCTGGCGATTGCCCAGGAACCACACTGGCGACACTTTCACAGCGCCTGGGAAAAACGTAATCCGCCAATGGCGAAAATAAAAGGTACGCTGAAATAGTTTGAAACTATGCAGCTGTATGGACTGTATCCTGCTCAGTTAGCTAACCTGCGCTGGGATACAGTCCATTATCTACAGGACGGAAAATTAAATATTAACACCGTGCTGGGAAGCCAGCGCAGATAAGCCACCGGCAAAGCCCTGACCTACCGCTTTAAATTTCCACTCCGAGTTGTGACGATACAGCTCACCAAAAATCATCGCTGTTTCGGTAGAGGCATCTTCTGACAAATCGAAGCGGGCAATTTCGGTGCCGTTGTCATGATTAACGACACGCATATAACTGTTGCTCACCATACCGAAGTTCTGTTGACGCGCTTCTGCATCATAAATGGTGACCGCAAACACCAGCTTTTTCACTTCAGCAGGAATTTTAGACAGCTCAACTTTAACCTGCTCATCATCGCCGTCACCTTCACCGGTACGGTTATCACCCATATGGGTGACTGAGCCACAGGTGCTGGTTTTGTTATTAAAGAAAATAAACGATGCATCGGAGAGAACTTTACCGTCATCACCGACCATAAAGACCGACGCATCAAGATCAAAACCTGCACCATCAGTTACACGCGCATCCCAGCCCAGACCAGCCATGGCGATATTCATGGTTGGTGCTTCTTTCGTTAAGGATACGTTTCCGCCTTTAGTCAAAGATACAGCCATTTTTTACTCTCCAATTGTATTCATAAAGTCAGGCGGCGAATACCGCCTGTTTGTACCCGTCAGATTTCAAGCCTCCCGGGTATCGTGCTGATAGAATTCACTTTTCATCAATTAAGATGCATTGATACCGTACTGGGCACAAACCGATGCCAGACCGCCGGCATAACCCTGCCCCACAGCACGGAACTTCCACTCCCCGTTGTAGCGGTACAGTTCACCGAACAACATAGAGGTTTCTGTCGACGCATCTTCAGTCAAGTCATAGCGGGCCACTTCCAGCTGGTTATCTGCGTTGACCAGACGAATAAATGCGCCCGAGACCTGACCAAAACTCTGACGACGAAGGGCCGCATCATGGATAGTCACCACAAAGACGATTTTTTCTACCTCCGGCGAAAGCTGGTCGAGCTTAATTTTTAATGCTTCATCATCACCGTCGCCTTCACCTGTAAGGTTGTCGCCGGTATGCAGTACAGAACCATCAGAAGACTTCAAATTGTTGTAGAAAATGAAATCTGCATCACCACGCACTTTCCCTGTGCTACTCAGCAGAAATGCTGAAGCATCGAGGTCAAAGTCCTGACCGTCGGTAGAGCGGGCATCCCACCCCAGACCGACCATCATGTTTTTCATGGTTGGGGCTTCTTTGCTTAAAGAAACATTCCCGCCTTTAGAAAGAGAAACACCCATCGTTCTATCCTCCATTGTTAAGGTTAATTATCGAAGTGAAGCACCAGGGAAATTAACCTTCTTTGGTCTCAGTTTTTCCAGGGAGCAGCACGCTTGCAATAATACCTATAGCCAGTACACCCAGGACAACGAAAAGACTGGTATTGGCTGAAATACTGTAACCGTGATGCCACAGATGGTCGGTTGCATTCAGGCCAAGCTTCAGACCGATAAAGAACAGCAGCGCGACAACGGCTTTTTCAAGGTGCACCAGGTATTGCTTAAGTGCTTCCAGAACAAAGTACATGGTACGCAGACCCAGGATGGCGAACATCATGGCGCTGTAGACAATCAGTGGTTCACGACTCACCGCGATAACCGCAGGCACAGAGTCAAAAGCAAACATCACATCAGACAGTTCCACTACCGCCAGACAGAGCATCAGTGGCGTTGCATACATTGCGCCTTTACCGGTACGACCGATTTTGACGTCTTTGTTTTCCGGTTTTGCCAACTCGGCATCCACTTCTTTCTGACTAATAAGGAAAGAGTGTCCTTTCAATTTTGGCCAGATAGGGAAGAAGCGTTTCACCATGCGGTAAGCAATATGCTGAGAGTAGTCTTCAATCTCATCCTTATCGTCGCCGCTTTTCAGCATCATCACTGCAGTCCACAAGACGATTAAGGCAAAGACGATTTCGACCCAAGGCCCTAATGCCAGCAGGCTGGTACCAATAGCAACAAAGACACCGCGGAAGACGATTGCCCCAATGACACCCCAGTAAAGTACGCGGTGACGCAGGTTATTCGGCACAGCGAACCACGAGAAGATAGCCATAATCACAAACAGGTTATCTACCGAGAGCACTTTCTCTAGCGCGTAGCCGGTAATAAACAGGCTTGCGACCTCGGAGCCGTGATGAACATAGAGGAACCCCGCAAAAGCCATCGCGATAGCTATCCAGAATACGCTCCAGAGCGATGCACTTTTTAAAGAAATCGGCTTGTCATGGCGGTGCATAAACAAGTCGATACAGATGGCTCCAACAGCCAGTACAACAAAAACAATGACTGTTTCTGCCGGGAAACCAATATGCGAAGAAACCATAATGAGACCTTAACCCAGAGTGTAAAAATTAAAGGCCGAATTCAGCCGGAGTAAAGCCCAGAGCCTGAGCAATCTCAATGACCGCAGCTTGTTCTGACTGATCGAAATCACCGTCGCTTTTCGCAACCGCGATCCCCACACGAACCGCCAGTTGTGCGGCTTCTGGCTGATCTTTCAACGCCAGAATATATTTCATCGTTTCCCCTTTACCGATTTCATAATCGAAATTGAAGCTATCAACCAGCTCATTGAAGAAGTCGATCACTTCTTTGGTATCGAAGACTTTCAGTTCAGGAGACGCTTTGAGAAAACCAATCATCTTTTGCTTTTCTTCGGCACCGACGCCATCACTGGTGACAGCGATACGCGCACAGACTGCCACAGTTCCTTGCATGAATTTTTTGTGTTTAAAACGCCCAACCTGTTTGGTTAGCTCATCACGACCTGCGTTAAAAGCACCTTTCACTTTATTGAAGAAACTCATTATTTTATCCTCGCAATATCAAAATTATTTTGAACCCGCTGACCAACGGAAGCCCCAGCCAAGCGCATTGTCCATATCTTTATGGCCACTGAAAAACTGGTTAATACGTTCAACCTTAATCGTGCCATTTTCATTTACCAGACGCGCTATCGCACACATGTTGTGGCGGTTAGACCCTTCTGTTAAACGTGTTTCTATCGGTGGTTGTTCCGGGATATGCAGCGTGACGACGCCATCCGTTTTATCCCAGCTGGCCACCCCTTCATAAATAAAGGCAAAGATCAGTACCTGGCGGATATTCTTCCATTCACGGCCATTAATATGCAGCCACTCACCTTCCGTTGCCTGCCCGGTACGGTCGTCGCCCTGTAGTTCGACAAAAGGTTCTGAATTCAACCGTCCAAAAGTGCCGCCAAGCGCCTGAATCACCCCTTTAGAGCCATCCTGAAGTTCAACAAATGCTCCTAAATCCAGATCGATACCTTTGGACTTACCGAACATTCCGCCAAACATACCGCCTGACTCTGGGCGGGTTTGATTCCAGTTGAGGTTAATTTTTATCTCACCAAAATTATCCCGTTTAGCCAGACTGATAGACGGCTTTTCTTTGGTCAGTGAGACTTTACTCAAACTGATTTTTGCCGGAGCTGGCGTCGGCTCTGGCGAGCTTACCGGAGCCGGGGTCGGCGTGCTGGTAGGTTCAGAAATATCGACACCGAAATGTTCTGCTAGTGGCTGCAAGCCACCATTAAAACCCTGTGCGATAAAGCGGAATTTCCACTCAGTATTACGACGATAAAGCTCACCGAGGATCAGCGCCGCTTCCTGACGACCAGACACGTTGACATCACCAGACAGTAAAACAGTGCCGTTAAGCTCAATCTGAATCGAAAGATGTTTCAGACCTGACAGCGTGGTATTACCCTCACAGGTTGCGGTGAAAGCCAGTTTTTGGACTTCAGGTCGCAGACGATTGATATCGACCAGAAAGGCAGTATCAGTGCCTGCACCTGAAAGTTTTACTGAGCCATCATCGTTAGCAGGTTGCCCGTAAAACACCATATCCGGGTCGCCCTGCACTTTACCTGAAGCGTAAAGACGGAACGAAGAAGCATCGACCGGGACGCCAGAAAGAACACGTACCGTCAGAGTCTGTGAAGGAACGGGAGCATTGCCCCCCGGCGTCATTGTCATTACCGCACCACCGTAGCCACAATATCAGCATGCATATCATCAATGGTTCGGCCGTTAGACGCTTTACCCTGTGCCGTAAAGTCCCAGCTCCCGCCCTTACGGGCTAAAGAAGCAATAATAATTCCGGTGTGTGAACCCTGTTCGGTCAGTTTGTAGCGAGCCAGTTCTTTACGGGACTGATCCACCACGCGACAAAAAGCGTTGTCGACTTCATTAAACGTCTGACCGCGGAAGCTGTTCACGGTGAAAGCGAGATATTCCACCTGGGCAGGTAAACGCGTCAGATCGACCGTGATAACCTCATCATCACCGTCGCCTTCGCCCGTCAAGTTGTCACCGAGATGAACAACTGAGCCACAGCCTGATTTCAGCTTGCGGAACCAGATGGTATCGATTGTTTTGCCTGAGGCATCTAGCAGAACGCATCCAGCATCTAAATCAATGGAGTCACTTCCTCCACCGAGAAGACCGCCGAAGAATCCTTTTTTCTTTTTCAAAGGATCCCAACCTAAACCGAACTGCAGCTGATTTAACGATGACGTCTCTTTGCTGAGTGAAACTGTTTGGTTTTTACTTAATGAAACCATTATTTATTCCTTCAGGAGTAGGTTAAACCGTTCTTCTTTCAAATCAAAAAATCACATTTTGAAAAATCATATCATGATGAAGTTTCACTACAACCCCATTTTTCACCC
>Ga0308165_1004257_pt1 | contig 14334 bp, 13 predicted proteins | sample PhyWR2_FD_201032 | JGI IMG/M metagenome (GOLD analysis project Ga0308165, IMG submission 201032) | Phyllosphere microbial communities from UC Gill Tract Community Farm, Albany, California, United States - DLSLW.R2 | ecosystem: Host-associated > Plants > Phyllosphere > Unclassified | place: USA...
TGCCAGCGCCAATGACCGCGCATCACTGCTTGAAGAGCTGACCGGCACCGAGATCTACGGCTCGTTGTCGACAGCCGTCTTTGAAAACTATAAGCAGATGAAAAATCAGCTTGATATTCTGCTCGCACAAGCCGAAGGCATTGCTTTACTGACCGAATCTCAGCGCTGTCAACTCACTGACCAATTGACAGCGTTGGTGACAAGTGAGAAGACCCTACTTGAGTCGTTACAACAGCATCAGCACCACCACCAGTGGCTAAATCAGCTGACGAAATTAACACTGCAAAGCCAGCAGCAGCAACGGGCAGTTAATCAGGCTCATCAGGCATTATTGGATGCTGCCCCGCAACAGCAGATTCTTACTCGTGCGTTACTGGCTGAGGCTTTACGCCCTGACGGGTTACGGCTTGAGGAGCGGTTAAAATCCTGGCAGCAGAAAGTTCAGCACAGCAGTGAAGTAAATACTCGCTTACAATCTATCACCCTGCAGCGTCAGCAAACTCGCTTACTGGCTGACCAGCGTATCCAGGAACTCCAGAGTGCTTTGACACAAAAGCAAAACTGGCTTAATACGCATGATAAGTATCGCCTGTGGGGTAGCGAACTGGCAGGCTGGCGCGGGTCTTTTGAACGGCTACGACGTGATAAGCAACAGCTCACCGAGTGGCAACAAGGTATTGAAACCAGTCAGCGCAAATTACAGGCCCTGCCACTCACCTCGCTTTCATTAACCGCCGAAGAGGTAAGTGTTCACTTACAGAAACAGATAGCCGCCCGGACCGTGCATCAGAAACTGGCCTTGCTTCATCAGCAGTTTCACTCGCTGAACAAGCGCAAAATGGAGCAGTCTACCGAGCAGCAGCAACTTGATAAGCAGATAACTGAGCAGGAAACTCAGCTCGAGACCATACGTCAGCGTTATAAAAATGTACGCCAGCAAGAGACTGCCCAGGCCAAAATAGTTGATTTAGAAAAACGTATTCAAAGTCTGGAAGCCGAGCGTACACGTCTTGAGTCCGGCCAGCCTTGCCCACTTTGTGGGTCAACTGAGCACCCGGCAGTCATCGCCTATCAACAGATCCAGCCTGCTGAAAGCCAGCAGCAACTGGCTGTTCTGACTCAAGAAGTGGAAGCACTTGCTACTCAAGGTGCAGCGATGAAAGGCCAGTTGGAAACACAGCACCAGCAACGTGAAAAGTTGCGTCTGGCACTCGCACAAATTCAGGAGGAAGCAGGCGACCTTACTGTCCAGTGGCAACAGTGTTGTACTCGTTTAGAAATCACTCTGTCGCTGGAAGAGGATATCAGCCAGTGGCTGGATCAGCAGGAGCAGTACGAACAGAGCCTGCGGCAGCTGAATGAACGCCAGATCCTGGAAGCACAACATCAACAGCTCCATCAACAACACCAGCAGTTGAAGACAGCGGTAAGTGCTCAACATGACGCGTTAATGGTAAGCCTGAAACAGGCTGGGCTCACGTATCCAGAAGACGGGCAAGAACCACAATGGCTCGATGCGCGTCAGAAAGAGTCCCTTCGCTGGCAGGAAGAGCAGTCCCTGCTACCTCAGATCCAGCTGCAACTCGCAGCGCTGGAACCGATTATTTCAACTCTGCCTGATGATGGCAGTACACCACCGGCACTGGCTGAAAGTCAGCAACGTGCTGCGCTGAAGAACTGGCAAAGTTTGTACAGCGAGAGTACCCGCCTGGAAGGTGAACGTAGCGCCTTGCAACAACAGTTACAGCAGAATGAGGCAGAACTGTCTGCAGCTCAGGCTCAGTTCAACGCAGCTCTGACAGTCAGCTCATTCCGCGATGCCGAGGACTTCTACAGCGCGTTGCTTGATGAGACACAACGCCAGGTATTAATCGCGCATAAAGAAGAGCTTGAACGTCAGCAACAGCAGCAAACTACCCTGTTATTACAGGCCAATAATGCTCTGACAGAACACCAGTCCGTCCGTCCTGTGACACTGACTGATGAACTCGATATCGCGAAGCTGGAAATACAGATAACGCAACAAACACAAGTCCTGCGAGAGAACACCACTCAGCAAGGACAAATCCAGCAGCAACTTCAGCATGATGCTGCCAGCCAGCAACGCCAGTCGGCCCTGATTCAGACGATAAAGGAGCAGGAAAAACAGTTGCAGGACTGGAGTTATCTGAATGCGCTTATCGGTTCAAAAGAAGGGGATAAGTTCCGTAAATTTGCCCAGGGGCTGACCCTGGATAATCTGGTCTGGCTCGCCAACAATCAGCTTAATCGTCTGCATGGCCGTTACCTGCTACAGCGTAAAGACAGTGAAGCACTGGAACTCCAGGTGATGGATACCTGGCAAGCGGATGCCCTGCGCGATACCAGAACCTTATCGGGGGGAGAGAGTTTTCTGGTCAGTTTAGCCCTGGCGCTGGCGCTCTCTGATCTGGTCAGTCATAAAACCCGTATTGACTCGTTGTTCCTGGACGAAGGATTTGGCACTCTGGATACTCAGACCCTGGATATCGCCCTTGATGCTCTGGATGCGCTGAACGCCAGCGGTAAAACTATTGGCGTGATAAGTCACGTAGAGGCGATGAAAGACCGGATCCCGGTACAAGTAAAAGTGAAAAAGATAAACGGATTGGGTATCAGCAAGCTGGACAAGGAGTTTGCCGTCGACTGACGGCAAACTATGGCCGCTATTTATCGAGCGGCCATAACCATGCTGCGCCGCGAACGCCACTGGAGTCGCCATGCTGTGCTTTCAGAATGGGCGTTTCGCATTCGCCACCAAATACCCAAGGTTTAATAAGCTGGGGAAGTGTTTGATAAAGGCGGTCAACATTGCTCATGCCGCCGCCCAGCACTATCACATCCGGATCGAGTATATTGACAATATGGGCCAGCGACTTGGCAAGACGAGCCTCGTAACGCGAAATGGCCCGTTCGGCCAAGGCATCATGCTGTACAGCACGTGCGATGATGTCATGTCCACTCAGGCTTTCACCACTGAGACGCTGAAAGTCAGCGCTGAATCCACTCCCCGAAACAAAGGTTTCAATGCACCCCTGTTTGCCGCAATAACAGGTCACCTGTTCACAAATTTGCAGCTCTTCGTCATCCATCCAGGGTAACGGATTATGTCCCCACTCCCCGGCAGTACCATTGCCGCCGATAAGGCTACGACCATGAATCGCTATCCCGGAACCACAGCCGGTACCAATAATCACGGCAAAAACAATTTGTGCGCCACTTGCCACACCGTCAATAGCTTCTGATACCGCCAGACAGTTAGCATCATTTGCCAGACGAACGTCTCGATTTAGCGCCAGTTTTAAATCACGGTCAAAAGGCTGACCATTGAGCCAAGTCGAGTTGGCATTCTTTACTACTCGGGAATAAGGTGAGACAGACCCGGGGATCCCAATTCCCACTGTGCCCGATGCCCCTGTCGCAGCTTCAGCTTGCGCGACCAGTTCAACAATGGTGCGAATCGTTGCCTGATAATCATGTTTTGGCGTCGGTAAACGATGCCGAAAGAGTTCGGTACCGTCATCAGCCAGTGCAATAACTTCTGTTTTTGTGCCACCCAGATCAATGCCTATACGCACGATATCTTCCTCAAAAATACAGAATCTGACGACAGAATAGAATTCTGTTTACTTAAAGGCAATGAAACACCGCCATCAATTCGTTATCATGCGTTCTGCGTTTAACTGACCAATCCGGGACTGAGTCATGCTGTGGTTTAAAAATTTAATGGTGTACCGTTTAAGTCGTGATATCACACTGACGGCGGACGCAATGGAAAGACAGTTAGCCGAATTCTCCTTTACGCCTTGTGGCAGCCAGGATATGGCAAAAACTGGCTGGGTCTCTCCTATGGGTGGGCACAGCGATGCACTTACCCATGTCGCAAATGGCCAAATTATCATTTGTGCCCGCAAAGAAGAGAAGATGCTGCCCTCATCTGTGATTAAGCAAACTCTTGACGCTAAAATCAACAAGCTGGAAGCAGAACAAGCTCGGAAATTAAAAAAGACCGAGAAAGATGCACTAAAAGACGAAGTGCTTCACAGCTTATTGCCGCGTGCTTTCAGCCGTTTTAGTCAGACGATGATCTGGATAGATACGGTTAATAATATCATTATGCTGGACTGCGCCAGTGCCAAAAAAGCAGAAGATACTCTGGCTTTACTCCGTAAAAGTCTGGGATCATTGCCAGTAGTTCCTTTAACCTTTGAAAAACCGCTTGAATTGACTCTGACAGAATGGGTTCGCTCAGGTGAGACACCTGCTGGTTTTGCCCTGATGGATGAGGCGGAACTTAAGGCTATGCTGGAAGGTGGCGGAGTTATTCGCTGTAAACAACAAGACTTAGTCTGTGATGAAATAGCCAATCACATTGAGTCAGGTAAAGTAGTGACTAAACTGGCGCTAGACTATCAGGAACGAGTGCAGTTCGTGATTGCTGATGATGCATCGATTAAGCGTCTGAAGTTTGCTGATATTCTGCGTGAGCAAAATGACGATATTGACCGGGAAGATGTAGGCCAGCGTTTTGATGCTGACTTTATTCTGATGACCGCAGAGCTGACCGCTCTGATAACCAGCCTGATTGATGCTTTAGGTGGGGAAGCGCAGCATTAATTCTCACAGAAAAAAATAACAGAGCGCCCGTTGCGCTCTGTATCATTCTTATTTATCAGACAGGTAGCGACAAAGATAAGACGTCGGCTCTGCTACCTGAAGATTGAATTCACTGTGGCCAGGAACATGAAATACATCACCGGCACCATAGACTTTCCACTCAACTTCACCTGGTAGTAAAACATTCAGGGCACCGCTTATCACGGTCATTTCTTCAGGTTCTGCAGTCCCGAACGTATACTCTCCCTCAGCCATCACACCTACACTTGCGCGGCCAGTACTGCTGCTATCGAAACCAATGGATTTTACTTTACCGGAAAAGTACTCGTTACTCTGAAGCATGAAGAAACCCTTTATAGAGATAATAAATTTAAAAAAATAATATAGAGGGTAATACTCAGTCCTGTCACGACAATTATTTAGGATATTCCCGTTATACTTCAAGTGGCCTGGATGTTACTTTCATAAAACGCACCCAACCACAGAGTATATTCAGATCAGCAATTCTGATGCCAGTCTGACAAGCAGTATATTGGAAAGAAGTACCGGAATATCAAACTGCTGCTCTAATAATTGCTGATGTCGGGGCATAAAGACCAAATAGTCCAGCACAATGACGGTAGCGCCACGTTCAACCAACTGTTGACCAGCACAGAGCAACTCTTCATCAGAATCATCGATCGGATTAGCCACTTCATAGAGTGGTCTTTTTTCAAGTAAGTGCCATTTGTTTTGCTGATACTTGATAAGTTCCGGAAAAGGTAAAATAATCCCCATTTGGTGATGACCAACAATAGAAGCAACAAGTGGCGGAATGATACGGTCAGGTTCTAAAAGAATCGCACTGTGAGTATTAAGCCTGCTCAGCGGTATCGTATTCATTAATAGAATGATTTCATAAGACAACTTATCAAGCAATGTCACTAAATTTTGCATAGCTAAAGAGACTTTATTGCAGCCAACAGCAACGAACTGGTTATCACTTAGCAAAACAAGATGTTGTTCTTCACCGGTATCTGGGGCGAACTCTTTACTGACATCTTCACGTGACATATTCCCCAATAAACTAATATGGGTAATTTTTTCTTTTATCACATGATCGGTTAAAACCGTTGTGATTTCGTCTACAGGAACCGCGCCAATGGAGAGAATCGCTACCGTGGCTTTCATACTTTGCGTCGCCTCTGCTTTGTATCAGTTCAATGTCCAGTATTGATCCGTCATGGGCTACTACACAGTAAGCTCGCTATATCACATAAAAATGAAATAACGATACAATGTAAGGCGGAGCTTCACATCAATTCTAAACAACATTTTATAAACAACCCAACAACACTTACGTAACAATTAATTATTTATTTTAACGATTTCTATTAATTGATGAGATAGTTCTTGCGAAAAGACCAATTAGAATAAAAAACATCATAAGATGTGATAGTTAACGTAATCTAACTTTTTGCAGGGTCACAGCCTGACGATAAAGAAGTATAGCGTTATGATTATCGGCTAATGAGCAAATAACTAGAGAGCTGCGCTAACATTAGATCTCTCTAATACATGAATAATAGACTCGACGACGCTATCCGGCGAACGGGTTGCATCAATGATATGATGAGCAGCCTGATGATAAAGCTCCTCACGGGCGGCCAGGACATCGACTATTTCGTCTACCATACTTTTTCCGGTTAAAGTGGGTCGCTGATCGTTCTCCGGAGAAGCATCAAGACGTGTGGCTAAAATATCAGCAGGAACATTAAGCCAGATAACAGTTCCACGTTCAGCCATAAACTGACGATTACTTTCTGAAAGGATCATACCTCCGCCTGTCGCAACAACCGTCGAGGCCGCAGTCACCTGCTGTAGTGCCAAAGACTCACGAGCTCTAAATCCCGGCCAGCCTTCTGCAGAAACAATCTCGGCAACACTTTTACCCGTACTCGTAAGTAGATGGTTATCAGTATCGGCGAAATAATAACCCAGGGTTTCTGCCAAAGCACGACCAATCGTTGTCTTACCACAGCCACGAGCGCCGACCAGGAATATGGGTTGAATCATCAGGGCAAATCCTCAGCAATACTGACTTCAGGTCAGAAATAATAAAAGCAATATAAGGCGGAGGATAATAGCACTGAATTAAGCAAGAGAAAAACGTAAAAATAACGTTACACAAAATATAAAAATCATATTATCTTCAGTAATTACCTAGTGGAAAACACTTCAAAGTGTAAACCTAATACACCACAAAGCAGAACCAGCATGTATATAGGCTATATCTCATAATAAAAAAGGCAGCCTTGCTGTACATTAAAGATAGAGCATCACTTTAGTAACCACTAAATTTATCGGGATAATCACTCCCGATAATATTGCTTGTTTTTCCTGACAAAATAATAAGTATGACAATTAAGACGACCGACGAACTCTCGCCACCATAAGTAACCACTTTTCCAGTTCATTGGCGAACAGCTGCCGGTCTCGCTGGTTCAAACTCTCTGGTCCCCCAGTCTGTACCCCACTGGCACGTAAGGTATCCATAAAATCTCGCATAGTCAGCCGCTCACGGATAGTCGCCGGAGTATAAAGTTCGCCCCGTGGATTGAGAGCAATAGCTTTTTTATTCAGAACATCCGCAGCCAAAGGAATATCAGCCGTGATAACTAAATCATCCTTTTCGCAACGACGAACAATTTCATTGTCTGCAACATCAAACCCTGCGGCAACTTGCAAGCTACGAATAAAGCGTGACGGAGGGGTTCTAATTAACTGATTAGCCACCAGTGTCACATTAATCTGCGCTCTGTCGGCTGCACGAAACAAGATATCCTTGATGACATTAGGACAGGCATCAGCGTCCACCCAAATTTGCATTACAACTCCAGATTGTTAAGGTCAGTAAGGGGTATTTTGCCACTTTTTTCACTACCTGACATGTAAACCAGGGGAATCTTTGCGAACAGCAGTATTTAACTGTGGCAGGTTTAAACTTGAGCATAATGACTAAAAACCCATTAGACTTTAGTCACAGCTTATGCACGAATCACCATGGAGTCGAACTATGGATAAGAAAATTGGTTTTATTGGTTGCGGTAATATGGGACAGGCGATTCTGGAAGGTATGATAGCCAGTGGCCAGGTCGCGCCTGGTAATATCTGGGTTTACACTCCCTCCCCAGATAAAGTTGAAGCACTACGCGAAAAATTTGCCATTAATGCAGCGGAAAGCGCTCAGCAAGTTGCCCAGGTTGCAGATATTGTATTTGGCGCGGTTAAACCTAATATCATGCTGAAAGTGATGAGCGAGGTAAACTCCAGCCTGAATAAGGAAACTGTGGTCATCTCTATTGCAGCAGGTATCACTTTAGACACTCTGGCAAAAGTGTTAGGTCATGACCGGAAAATTATCCGCGCGATGCCGAATACCCCAGCGCTGGTCAACGCCGGAATGACCTCAGTGACACCAAACTCGTTAGTCACACCAGAAGATGTTTCTGATGCAGTCAATATTTTCCGTACCTTCGGTCATGCTGAAGTCGTCAGTGAGTCACTGATTAATTCTGTCGTCGGCGTCAGTGGCTCAGCGCCTGCTTATGTGTTTATGTTTATTGAAGCGATGGCAGATGCGGCTGTATTAGGCGGAATGCCTCGTCAGCAGGCCTATCGTTTTGCCGCACAGACACTGATGGGTTCAGCCAAAATGGTGCTGGAAACCGGAACTCATCCCGGTGAGCTGAAAGATAGAGTCTGTTCACCTGGTGGCACCACTATTGAAGCGGTCAGAGTTCTGGAGGAGAAAGGATTCCGTTCAGCCGTGATTGAAGCGATGGTGAAGTGTATGGCTAAATCTGAACAACTGAGTAAAAGCTAGTATTTATCCCGCATAAGTAAAATCGCGTGTTCGAAAAATACGACCACGCGTTTTATATGATGCAAGGTTTCTGCGCAATCGCTGATAATACGCCGAGTACCGTCAAACTGGATTAGCTTCCCTGTTGGGTTACACAATTTTCCGGAAGAGGGAAACTATCTTCTGCATAAAAAGAAGATACACGTATAAATAAAGACAGTATAGCAGCGATAATAGTACGTTATTTTCTCCGCGAAATATTTTCAGAATAAATAAAATGGAGAAAATTATAAAAACAACAGATGACACTATTTTTAACTAGTCACGCTGAATTAAGAGTAACCTGGCTAAATTTTTATTTACCTCGCAACTATCACAGCTACCGACAGGTACGCCATGAGGTAAAGATTCCAGAGAGGACTCAACGCTACTGATAAATTTTAGTCGTTGATTTTGGTCGAGATTCTGTACTAACCCGCTAACAACAATCTCCAGTGTTTTTACCTGAAGCGTCAATTCTTTCGTTTCTTCTTCCTTTTTCGCGAGTTTAATGAGTAACTCTGCAATGAAATTTTTCATGGCCTAAATTCCGACGCGTTAAGAAGCGGTGTTTATCCTGAGATAAACCAAACTGGTTTTATAATATATTATTAATTTAAAAATCAGTAAATAACCATAATCTCAATATCACATTGCTTATTGGTAGCATTTCTTAAAATATTATTTAAAATAAGATTATCACACCAAAAATGAGGGTTTTTCAAACATAAATAGCTCTCGCCCAGAGTACGGGGCTGAAATTAATCATGAAACAGAATAAAAAACTACATAAATAATTTATCATTATTCGCTTGTGTTACTTGTAAAAATCATCACCCTGTCGAATATCTATACTTATATCCTTATCCGCTCACAACAACTTGCGGTTGATTATTATCACATTAGGTAATTAATTCACTACTCAGTAATATGTCCAGGTCACTGAGTGATACCATAAATACAGGCAAATGGAACTCAAGTGACATCCAGGCGGCTCGAGGTGTGAAAGAGGCCTCACTCGTCAACAGCAATATTTCCGTAAATTATCCCCCCGATAGTACAGGAAGCACATGAATCCCGGTAATGAGCATGCTATGTTGTGCCCTTTGGTACTTATGAAGGTGGGATAGCATGACAAAGCTGCGAGTTGGTATCGTGTTTGGTGGTAAATCGGCAGAACACGAAGTGTCGCTGCAGTCGGCAAAAAATATCGTTGATGCCATTGATAAATCGAAATTTGATGTGGTATTACTGGGTATTGATAAACAGGGCCAATGGCATCTTAATGACGCAACCAGTTATCTGCTCAACGCAGATGATCCCGCGCTTATCGCTCTCAATCATTCAGGGAATAATATTGCCCTTATCCCAGGACAAGCAGACAATCAACTGATAGAGGCTGATAATTCGCAGCCCCTATCACAGCTAGATGTTATTTTTCCTATTGTTCATGGAACCTTGGGGGAAGATGGTTGCTTACAAGGCTTACTGAAAGTTGCTAATCTGCCGTTTGTGGGTTCTGGTGTTCTGGGCTCTGCCGTCAGTATGGATAAAGACGTCGCCAAACGCTTACTTCGCGATGCTGGCCTGAATGTTGCTCCCTTTATTACCCTCACCCGCGCCAATCGTACAAAAATCACTTTTGCCGATATCGAGCAACAACTCGGATTACCTCTGTTTGTCAAACCGGCTAATCAGGGATCTTCGGTAGGTGTCAGCAAAGTCAACACTGAGCAACAGTTTCATGATGCCGTCGCTTTAGCTTTTAGCTTCGATCATAAAGTCGTGATTGAGCGTGGAATTAAGGGTCGCGAAATAGAGTGTGCGGTGTTGGGCAACGATAATCCACAAGCCAGTACCTGCGGTGAAATTGTCGTTAACAGTGAGTTTTACTCATACGATACAAAATATATCGACGAAGAAAGCGCCAAGGTTGTCGTTCCTGCTGCATTACCAGCAGAGATTAACGATAAGATCCGTGCTATTGCCATCCAGGCTTATCAAACTCTGGAATGCTGCGGCATGGCACGTGTTGATGTATTTCTGACTCGTGATAACGACATCATTATTAATGAGATAAATACCTTACCCGGTTTTACCAATATCAGTATGTACCCCAAGCTATGGCAGGCGAGCGGTATTGGTTATTCTGAGCTCATTACGCGTCTTATTACTCTGGCATTAGAGCGCCACCAGCAAGATAACGCATTAAAAAATTCAATGAATTAACAGTTACTGTTCTTCCGCTGTCTTCTCTGCTTCGTGAGGACGGCGGATAAAGAAGCCCGCTAACCAGAAACTAATCACCCAAGTAACAAGACCCACAGCATAACTTTGCCAGCCCGCGGTCTCTAATCCCAGAAGTCCCACCACTCCATTTAAAATAAAGATAAAACCCACAGCTACAGCATAATAATGCCAGTCACGACGCATTTTCAGGGTTAGCATAAATCGCCTCATTCGCTCAGAAAAAATCTGCCGGCATTGTCGCATAACAACAGTAATGTAGTCGTCGGTAACATTAAGACTGCAGATAACTTTACATTCTAGCCGACAGCAGGGTGACGTTAGTTTTTATAACGCCGCCCAGCTGTCACGTTAAGCGCCTGAGCGAGGGTTACACTTTTACCTTATCCCGTGGGATCTCATGCGGAATATCTTGCAAAGTATGCTCAAAGCTACGTAAACGTTTATAGATGGACATCAACTCTACCAGCGTAGTCCAGGAGTTAATCAGATACTGGAAAGCACTGCGTACCTGGCTAAAGACATTATTTATCTGTGTCATCAGTCCAAGCGTAATCGTCCCGGCAACAATCGATGGGAACATCAGGAACAAACCAAAAATGTTATCGACCTGCAGATAAAGAATACGGGCAATATTAAAGTAGGTGTAATGGAAATAAAGCCGGAAATAGTTATTTCGGACAGCACTAAAGAGTTCTTTTACCGTCGGCGGTGTTGCACGATTAACATCATCCTCACCATAAACGAGCTCTTTACGATAGGCCGCTTCTACCTTCTGGTTATTAAACTGTAATCCAGGCAGTTTAATCCCCACCATAGCCAGCAAACCTGTTCCTACCAGAGACCAGACAATAGCGGCGACCACTAATCCATAAGGCATTTGTCCCAGAATAGGAATACTTTGCACATGAGGTGACAATGCAACCAGCACCGGTAAGAAGGCAATCAAGGTCATCACCGATTGTAATAACCTGACCCCCATATCCTCAAGCGTTGCAGCAAAGCGCATAGTATCTTCCTGAACACGCTGAGCGGCACCTTCGATATTGCGCAGCATTTGCCAGTGTTCCATATAGTATTCGTTCATCGCGGTACGCCAGCGAAAAACATAGTGACTAATGAAAAAGTTATTCAGTACCGATACTGTGACAGCAATTAATGCAATACCAAGAAACACCCCCGTCTCATAGTAGAACTGTTTCAGTGTCACTGAGTTTGGTGAACTTAACGCCTTTTGAATCAGATCATAGAACGGGGCATACCATGCGTTGATTGCTACGCCGACCTCAACTAAAAACCAGGTGACAAAAATAATCAGCGATGACCCCAGTATTGACCACAGTTGCCAGCGATGGGGCCGATAAAGGCACCAGAATCCCGCAAATACAGCAACGCCCGTGGCATAATAGCCATAAAAAACCAGCGATTTAAGTGACCAGAAACGCGTGGCGTTGATAGGTTCTTGCTGGCTGGCGCCGACTGCATTTTCAAGCCAGTGATCGAGGCCGATTTGCCAGCAAACTATCGCAAAGAGTCCCCAGATAGCCGCCGAAATAAAGAACATCCTCGGCGATGGGAAAAAAGATTTAAACATTGCCTCACTCCTGGATACATATTTTGTTTTTATATCAAATCATTAAATAAAAAACACGCACGCACAGAGTTAATGGTCTGATTCAAAAAGAAAAAGACTCGTGGTGCTGTTATCTATAGGTAGATATTTATCAGTTAATCATAGCTGTAAATGGTTACCAGAAGTAATAAGATCAACACACACTGCTCCACTTTCGCTGATAACAGGTGCCGTACTTATTGTATTGACCATACAGAAGCAACCTATTCCAATGAAAAATATAACATTAATGCAACATACGTCCCGATGAACATAATAACTCATTTATTGATATCATTTTTCGATAAAAGTTCATCACGAATACCATGACAGAGCGGATATCAGATCGGTTATCTGATGGACACCCGAAAAAAGCAAAAAAAAAGGAGAGAAGTTATCTTCTCTCCTGGTATCGTTACAGTGATTTATCCTGGCTCACTATGGTGTCTCTGGTGCATAAACAGCGCTCTGATTTATCAGCAGTTATTCAGAGTAGAGCTTACTCTGTCCATCGGGTCGGGTTTTAAAGCGACGATGCAGCCATAAGTATTGTTCTGGTGCCCGCATAATTTCCTGCTCTACTTTACGGTTTATGTAGGTCGCAGCAGCTTGTTCGTCGCCATCAGCCAGCGGATAGTCGTCAAACTCAGGTCCAATAATTAACTGATAGCCTTTTCCGTCAGGTCTGCGAATCAATACCGTAGTGAGCATCGCCGGTTTCGCCAGGCGGGCAATGGTAAATGTCCCATTTGTCGTCGCGGCTTGCTCCACGGCAAAGAAGGGGGCAAAAGAGCTCCCTTTTGGGCCATAGTCCTGATCGGGGGCAAACCAGACAGCCTCACCAGACTTCAATGCCTTAACTATTCCCCGGAGATTACGGCGGTCTAGCATCGCTTTATTGGAGCGAGAACGCCCGCGAGTTTGAATAAATTCCATCACTTTATTATTATGTGGCCGATACACTGCCATCATAGGATGATTGACCCCCATAACACGCCCCCCTAATTCAAGGGTCATAAAATGGACACCGATCACCAGCACCCCTTTGCCATTTGCACCCGCAGCAATAAGATGCTCAAGACCACTTACAGTACACCACTTATGTATCCTGGCGTCTGACCAGAACCATCCCATACCGGTTTCAATCAGTGCACGCCCCAAAGAACTAAAGTTTTGGCTGACGATGAGATCAATTTGCGTTTGAGTATAGTGAGGAAAACAGAGGTGGAGATTCTGTCTGGCAATCGATACACGGCGCTTAAGGAAGCGCATTGAAAACCGACCAATCCAGTCCCCCATTTTCATCAGTACGGGGTAAGGTAGCTGAACCCAAAGCCAAAGCACGCCAACACCAAACCAGGTCAGCCAGTAGCGAGGGTGCAACAATCCCTGTTTAAACAAGTGATTATTAAACATATATTTTACTCATTTATGCGATAAACATGTGTATCGCATAAAGAACCCAATCATTAGCGGTACGCCTAAGCTTTCTGCATTTCGCTGCAGTAACAGGAGATAGTAACAACATAAAAACTTACACAAATAGTACCTTTTTTCGGTTAAAAACCAACGTGAATGTTCCGTTAATAAAAATTTTTCAGCCCTAATTATACCCCACTCTCGATGATAAATAAGTTCAAAAATGTATTTGAAAAGTAAATAATTATCATGTGGTTATTAACTTATTAACCGTGATTGAGTGATATAAGGTAAAGTTTTGTTTTTCTTTCCTCGATCACAGCATTCGTACTTGGCAGAAACGTGCAGAGTAGGTTAAATAGCTGCAATAGATTAATTTTGTTAATTGGACTCTGTGCCTTGAAAACTCGCCTCCCTCAGCTTCTTTTACTCACTACCGTTTTGTTTTCTGGAACTAGCCAGGCACAATCGTCACCTACTGAAGAATATGCTGCTGAAGTCGTAGACCGCTATGCTAATCATATTTTTTACGGTAGCG
>Ga0308165_1004258_pt1 | contig 14334 bp, 15 predicted proteins | sample PhyWR2_FD_201032 | JGI IMG/M metagenome (GOLD analysis project Ga0308165, IMG submission 201032) | Phyllosphere microbial communities from UC Gill Tract Community Farm, Albany, California, United States - DLSLW.R2 | ecosystem: Host-associated > Plants > Phyllosphere > Unclassified | place: USA...
TACATCATTCATGCCGAGTTGGTTATACCAAAGCACCAGCGGTGACGAGCCATTGTTGGACATCGAAACAATCCTTTTGTGATATATGAACGGGTTTTAAGAAACTCCTTACTGCGTATTTATACTGGCATATTTATCCGCGCTAAAAAAACGGTGAATCGTGTAAGCAATTTTATTTTTTAGCTTTTAAGACTGTTCCCGCTTAAATCATAACCTAATGATTAATATAGATTCCCACAGAAAATATCAGACTTTAGGGTGATTTATAAAAATGAAACACCCCTTTCATTAAAAATAAAAATAGCGTTTCATTTTGAATTTCCTCATCGTGTTGACTGTTGTATTTAACTTTTTTAATTTATGCTTTCAGGTAATTACCTCTGAGAGTTAAGGTGCGCAAAATGGATAATGCTGTCGATCGCCACGTTTTTTATATTTCCGATGGTACGGCGATCACCGCCGAAGTGCTGGGCCACGCGGTGATGTCACAATTTCCGGTCGCCATCAACAGCATCACCCTACCGTTCGTTGAAAACGAAAGCCGCGCCAAAGCGGTTAAAGACCAAATTGACGCCATCTTCCAGCAAACCGGCGAACGTCCGCTGGTGTTTTACTCGATTGTGATCCCGGAAATCCGCAATATCATTTTGCAGAGCGAAGGCTTTTGTCAGGATATCGTCCAGGCGCTGGTGGCTCCGCTGCAGCAAGAGCTTAAGCTGGATCCGACCCCGGTCGCCCACCGCACCCACGGTCTCAACCCGGCAAATATCATCAAGTACGACGCCCGTATCGCCGCCATTGACTACACCCTCGCCCATGATGACGGCATTTCGATGCGCAACCTCGATCAGGCGCAGGTGATTTTACTCGGCGTCTCGCGCTGCGGGAAAACCCCCACCAGCCTGTATCTGGCGCTGCAGTTTGGTATCCGCGCCGCCAACTACCCCTTTATTGCCGACGACATGGATAACCTGGTGCTTCCCGCCGCGCTGAAACCGCTGCAGCACAAGCTGTTTGGCCTGACAATTAATCCGGAACGGCTGGCGGCGATCCGCGAAGAGCGCCGGGAGAACAGCCGCTACGCCTCGATGCGCCAGTGCCGCCTCGAAGTGTCAGAAGTCGAAGCGCTATACCGGAAAAACAACATTCCGTGGCTGAACAGCACTAACTATTCCGTGGAAGAAATCGCCACCAAGATCCTTGATATCATGGGCCTGAACCGCCGCATGTACTAACAGGCTAGTACGCAAGTTCGCGTTCATGTATACTCCCACCCCATGCCAGGGCAGAGATGCCCTGCACTTGAAATCAGCGGGGATTGGTTTAAGGTGATGCCCATCACTTCCCGGTAAGTTACCGATGAAGCACTACATTCTGAGAAACACCATGAACAAAACCGATGAACTGCGCACGGCGCGTATCGACAGCCTGGTTACGCCAGCCGAACTGGCCCAGCGGCATCCCGTCTCTGCGGCAGTAGCCGAAAACGTGACAACGTCACGCAAGCGTATTGAAAAAATCCTTAATGGCGAAGATCGCCGCCTGTTGGTCATTGTTGGCCCCTGCTCTATTCACGACCTTGATGCCGCAATGGACTATGCCCAGCGCCTGAAGGGGCTGCGCGACAAGCACGCCGCGCGCCTCGAAATCGTGATGCGCACCTACTTTGAAAAACCGCGCACCGTGGTGGGCTGGAAAGGGCTGATTTCCGATCCTGACCTGAACGGCAGCTACCGCGTTAATCACGGCATTGAGCTGGCGCGCAAGCTGCTGCTGCAGGTCAACGCACTGGGCGTCCCGACCGCCACCGAGTTCCTTGATATGGTGACCGGACAGTTTATCGCCGATCTGATCAGCTGGGGCGCAATTGGCGCACGCACGACCGAAAGCCAGATCCACCGGGAAATGGCCTCGGCGCTCTCCTGCCCGGTCGGCTTTAAGAACGGCACCGACGGTAACACGCACATTGCGGTGGATGCGATCCGCGCCGCCCGCGCCAGCCATATGTTCCTCTCCCCGGATAAAACCGGCCAGATGACCATCTACCAGACCAGCGGCAACCCGTACGGCCATATCATTATGCGCGGCGGCAAGCAGCCGAACTATCACCCACAGGATATCGCCGAAGCCTGCGACACCCTGCGTGAGTTCGACCTGCCCGAGCAGCTGGTGGTGGATTTCAGCCACGGCAACTGCCAGAAGCAGCACCGCCGCCAGCTGGACGTCTGCGATGACATTTGCCAGCAGATCCGCAACGGCTCCACCGCCATTGCCGGGATAATGGCAGAGAGCTTCCTGCGGGAAGGCACGCAAAAAGTGGTCGTCGGCCAGCCAATCACCTACGGCCAGTCGATTACTGACCCGTGCCTGAGCTGGGAAGATACCGAGCTGCTGCTGGACAAACTTGCCGCTGCGGTTGATTCGCGTTTTTAACCTTTTTGCCGGGTAGCGCTGCGCTTACCCGGCCTGTTCACGCTTCCTGTAATCTGTTGTAACCCTCTGCTTTTCCCCTCTTTTGTCTGTAAATTGATCCCTTCACGGTTTTTACATAAAAATGCTTGCCGTTAAAATCGATTTGTTGATAATGATTATCATTGTTACATTGATTATTATTTTGAAAAACACTATGTCACGCATGGATAACATCGCCGCAACGCTTCCACATCCAGAAAAGACCACACAGCCTGCACCAGGCGCGACCGATCGCCGCATCGACAGTAAACAGCTGTTGGGCCCCGAAGGGCGCGTCATTATTGAGCATGACGGTCAGCACTACCTGCTGCGCCAGACACATGCCGGAAAATTGATCCTCACAAAATAAGCACCTCGCCAGCCACCCAGGTTATCCCCAGGCAGCCAGCGCTTTTCACTTTTAAAATGGAGAGTGGCCATGCCATACCTGAACACCGCGTCTTTGCGCCCGTCGCTGTTGACGCTGGCGATCGTCAGTGCCCTGCCGGGGGCCGCATTTGCGGCATCCGAAGAGATGACCGTTACCGCCACCGGCAATGCCCGTAGCGCTTTTGAAGCCCCGATGATGGTGAGCGTGATTGACGCCACCGCCCCGGAAAATCAAACCGCCAGCTCCGCCGCCGATCTACTGCGTCACGTTCCCGGCCTGACCCTCGACGGCACCGGCCGCACGAACGGTCAGGACGTTAATCTGCGCGGCTACGATCGTCGCGGCGTGCTGGTGCTGGTGGACGGCATTCGCCAGGGCACCGATACCGGGCATATCAACAGCACCTTCCTCGATCCGGCGCTGATCAAGCGCATTGAGATTGTGCGCGGCCCGTCTGCCCTGCTGTACGGCAGCGGCGCAATGGGCGGGGTGATCGCCTATGACACCGCCGATGCGAAAGATCTTTTGCAACCTGGCCAGCAGAGCGGATTCCGTGTCTTCAGCACCGCCGCTACCGGCGATCACAGTCTCGGGATGGGGGCCAGCGCCTTTGGCCGCACCGATACCCTCGACGGGCTGGTGGCCTGGTCAAGCCGCGATCGCGGTGATATCCGTCAGGGCGGCGGCGGGACGGCACCGAATGACGAGTCAATCAACAACATGCTGGCTAAAGGCAGCTGGCAGCTGGACAGCACCCAGTCCCTGAACGGCTCGCTGCGCTATTACAACAACGCAGCGCAGGAGCCGAAGAACCCGCAGACTATCGACGCGGATGCCACGTCGAATCCCATGACCGACCGCTCCACCATCCAGCGCGATGCCCAGCTGGGCTATCACATCGCTCCGGAGGGCAACGACTGGCTGAACGCCGACGCGAAAGTCTACTGGTCAGAAGCGCGGATTAACGCCCAGAACGTGGACGGCACCGGCGAATTCCGCCAGCAGACCACCAAAGGGGCGAAAGTCGAAAACCGCACCCGGCTGTTCGCCGACTCCTTTGCTTCACACCTGCTGACCTACGGCGGGGAGTATTATCGTCAGGAGCAGGAGCCATCCGGTGCCACCACCGGCTTCCCGGATGCGAGCATCGATTTCAGCTCCGGCTGGATCCAGGATGAGATCACCCTGCGCGATCTGCCCGTCACCCTGCTCGGCGGCACCCGCTACGATAACTACAGCGGCAGCAGCGACGGATACGACGACGTGGATGCCGACAAATGGTCCTCGCGCGCCGGGATAACCGTTACCCCGGCTGAATGGCTGATGCTGTTCGGCTCCTACGCGCAGGCGTTCCGCGCGCCGACAATGGGCGAGATGTACAACGACGCCAAACACTTCTCGATTGGTCGCTTCTACACTAACTACTGGGTGCCGAACCCGAACCTGCGTCCGGAAACCAACGAAACCCAGGAGTACGGCTTTGGTCTGCGCTTCGACGACCTGATGCTGGCCGATGATGCGCTGGAGTTCAAAGCCAGCTACTTTGATACCAACGCCAAAGATTACATCTCGACCACCGTCGATTTCGCGGCGGCCACCACCATGTCCTACAACGTGCCGAACGCCAAAATCTGGGGCTGGGACCTGATGGCGAAATACTCCGCCAGCCTGTTCAGCCTCGACGTGGCCTATAACCGTACCCGTGGCAAAGATACCGACACCGGGGAGTACATCTCCAGCATCAGCCCGGACACCGTCTCCAGCAAGCTGGATATCCCGCTGGCGCAGAGCGGCTTTAACGTCGGCTGGATCGGCACCTTCGCCGATCGTTCCACCCATGTGAGCAGCGGCACCAGCAAACAGCCGGGCTACGCGGTAAATGATTTCTACGTCAGCTATCAGGGCCAGCAGGCGCTGAAGGGCGTGACCACCACCCTCGTGCTGGGTAATGCCTTCGACAAGGAATACTGGTCACCGCAGGGCATCCCGCAGGATGGTCGCAACGGCAAGATTTTCGTCAGTTATCAGTGGTAATGACCCTGCCCCGGTTTTAGGGCTTTTATCTGGAAGGAAGAGACAATGAATCACTACACGCGCTGGCTTGCGCTAAAAGAAGAGAATCCTGGGAAATACGCGCGTGATATCGCCGGTCTGATGAACATCAGCGAAGCCGAGCTGGCCTGGGCGCGGGTGGGTCACGATGCCGCGCGCCTGCAGGGCGAGATCCGCGCGATCATCGGCGCACTGGAAGCAGTAGGCGAAACCAAGTGCATCTGCCGCAACGAATACGCGGTGCATGAGCAGGTGGGTGCCTTCACCCATCAGCACCTTAACGGCCACGCCGGACTGGTACTGAACCCGCGCGCGCTGGATCTGCGCCTGTTCCTGAATCAGTGGGCGAACGTGTTTACCCTCCGCGAAACCAGCGCCCATGGCGTACGTCAGAGTATTCAGTTCTTCGACCAGCAGGGCGATGCTCTGCTGAAGGTCTACACCACTGACAATACCGACCTGGCCGCCTGGGGCGAAGTGCTGGCCCGCTTTACCGTCACCGATAACCCGCCGCTGGAACTGAAAGCCGCCGACGCCCCAGCCAATGTTGCCAGTGCTGACGCCGCTACGGTCGACAGCGAGTGGCGGGCGATGACCGACGTGCACCAGTTCTTCGGCCTGCTGAAACGCCACAGCCTGACGCGCCAGCAGGCGTTCCGTCTGGTGGGTGACGACCTCGCCTGTCAGGTGGATAACAGCGCGCTGGCCCAGCTGCTGGGGGCCGCCCGTCAGGAGGCCAACGAAATCATGATTTTCGTCGGCAACCGCGGCTGCGTGCAGATCTTCACCGGTGCCATTGAGAAAGTAGTACCGATGAAAGGCTGGCTGAACATCTTCAACCCGGCCTTTACCCTGCATCTGCTGGAAGAGACCATCGCCGAAACCTGGGTCACGCGTAAGCCAACTGCCGACGGCCACGTCACCAGCCTGGAGCTGTTTGCCGCCGACGGTACCCAAATCGCCCAGCTGTACGGGCAGCGTACCGAAGGTGAACCCGAGCAGAATCAGTGGCGGGCGCAGATTGATGCCCTGACGGTAAAAGGGCTGGCCGCATGAGAAAACTGCTGGTTCTGATCGCCGCGCTCCCGCTGGCGGCCTTTGCCGCCAGCCAGGAGAAGATCGTCGCCCTTGGGGGCGACGTGACCGAAATTGTCTACGCGCTGGGAGCGGACGGGTCGCTGGTGGCGCGTGACAGCACCAGCCAGTGGCCCACGCAGGCCGTTTCGCTGCCGGACGTGGGCTACCTGCGCCAGCTGAATGCCGAAGGGATCCTCGCGATGCGCCCGACGCTGGTGTTAGCCAGCGCCCAGGCGCAGCCCTCACTGGCGCTGAAGCAGGTCGAGCAGAGCCAGGTCAGGGTGGTGACAGTCCCGGCCAGTAACGCCCTGAGCGTCATAGACGAGAAGGTCCGCGTCGTGGCGCAGGCCACGCACCGGGTAGCCGAAGGTGAAGCCCTGCGTACGACCCTTCGCCAGCAACTGGCCGCGCTCCCCGCGACGGCGCTCAATAAGCGGGTGCTGTTTATCCTCAACCACGGCGGGATGACCGCAATGGCGGCCGGTCAGGACACCGGTGCCGATGCGGCGATCCGCGCGGCGGGTCTACATAATGCGATGCAGGGATTCTCCCGCTATCAGCCGCTGTCCCAGGAAGGGGTGATCGCCAGCCAGCCGGATCTGGTGCTGATTTCTAAAGACGGGATTAAAGCACTGGGCGGGGAAGCCAATCTGTGGAAGCTGCCAGGTCTGGCGCAAACCCCTGCCGGTCGCAACAAACAGGTGCTGCAGATTGACGACATGGCGCTGCTCGGCTTTAGCGTGCGCACGCCGGAAGCGATTGGTCAGCTGCGCGCCCGGGCGGAGCAGTTGCCCTGATGCCGCGGCGTGTCCACTGCTCGCTGTGGGGGCTGGCGTTATTGCTGTCGCTGATGACCCTGCTGGCCACCGGTTTTGGCGCGTTGCGCCTGCCGGTGAGCCTGCTGTGGAACACCAGTGATGAGGCTCTGCGCCAGATCTGGTTCACCATCCGCCTGCCGCGCGTGCTGCTGGCGCTGGTGATTGGCGGGTCGCTGGCGCTGTCGGGCTGCGTGATGCAGGGGCTGTTTCGCAATCCGCTCGCCGACCCCGGTTTACTGGGGATCAGCAGCGGCGCCGCCTGTGCTGTGGCCCTGTGGGTGGTTCTGCCCATCACCCTGCCCGCGCTGCTGATGCTGTACGCCCCGATGCTGGCGGCCTTTCTCGGCGCACTGGCGGCCACCGTGGTGATCTTCCTTCTCAGCCAGCAGCGCGACAGTTCGTTGTCGCGCCTGCTGCTGGTGGGGATCGCCATCAATGCCCTGTGCGGCGCGGCGGTGGGCGTGCTGTCGTGGGTGAGCAACGATGCCCAGCTGCGCCAGCTCTCCCTGTGGGGAATGGGCAGCCTCGGTCAGGCCCAGTGGTCAACGTTATTCGCGGTCGCCTCGCTGATGATCCCGACGGTGTTGATTATCTGGCGGCTGGCAGCGGCGCTGAACCTGCTGCAGCTTGGCGAGGAAGAGGCCCACTATCTGGGCGTGGATGTGCGTATCGTCCAGCGCATTTTGCTGCTGTGCAGCGCCCTGCTGGTGGCTGCGGCGGTAGCGGTCAGCGGAGTGATTGGTTTTATCGGGCTGGTGGTGCCGCACCTGATGCGCATGTGGCTGGGTTCGGATCACCGGGCGGTGATCCCCGGCTCGGTGCTGGCGGGCGCGTTTCTGCTGCTGGTTGCCGACACCGCCGCACGCACGCTGGTGGCCCCGGCAGAGATGCCGGTCGGCCTGCTGACCAGCATTCTCGGCGCGCCGTGGTTCCTGTGGCTTATTTTCCGCCGTGGAGGTCAGCATGGCTGAACCCTTTGTTGCCGAAGGTTTAACGTACCGCGTAGCGGGCCGGGCGGTACTGCGCGATGTATCGCTCTCGCTGGCCCAGGGTGAGCTGGTGGCGCTGATCGGCCCGAATGGCGCAGGCAAATCCACCCTGCTGCGCCTGCTGACCGGCTATCTTAAACCGGATGCCGGGCACTGTTTGATGGGTGGAAAACGGCTTGAGTCGTGGAGTACGCAGACCCTGTCGCGTCAGCGGGCGGTGATGCGTCAGCACACCCAACTGGGTTTTGACTGGCTGGTGGAAGCGGTTGTCGGGATGGGACGTTCTCCCTGGACGCAACAGCCCGAGCCGCAGATCGTCCGCGAGGTGATGCAGATCACTGGCTGTCAGCCGCTTGCCGGGCGGCAATACGCTGCGCTGTCGGGCGGAGAACAGCAGCGGGTACAGCTGGCCCGCGCGCTGGCACAGCTGTGGCGCGACGGCACGCCGCGCGGCTGGCTGTTTCTTGATGAACCGACCTCAGCGCTGGATCTCTACCACCAGCAGCATCTGCTGCGGCTGCTGAAGGCGTTAACCCGTCAGGGCAATCTGCACGTCTGCGTGGTGCTGCACGATCTGAACCTCGCCGCCTTGTGGGCGGATCGGATCGTGCTGCTGCACGAGGGCCAGATTGTCTCGCAGGGGGCACCGCACAGGGTACTGCAGGCCGACGATCTTGCCCGCTGGTATGGCGCGCAGGTTCACGTTGGCCGGCATCCGCTGAACGCCTCCCCGCAGGTGTTTCTCGCCCCTTAGCTCGAGCAACTCACTTCCAGCCGCTTACCCCAGTCGGGCGGGCGGCTGACATAGTCATCGTCCCGGTCGACAAACGGCGTACGCAGGGCTTCATGTAAACGATGCAGCTCGGCGTAGTCGCCGTTCTCGGCCCCATCGATGGCCCGCTGCGCCAGCCAGTTGCGCAACACCATCGCCGGATTAACCGCATTCATCTGCGCCTGACGGACGTCATCAGCCACGCTCTCCTGCGCCAGACGCGCGCGGTAGGTCGTAAACCAGTCATCAAAGGCCTGACGGTCAACAAACTCATCGCGCAACGGCGAGGCGGCGCTGCGCTGCTCAGTCTGGCCCAGCATGCGGAAGGTGCGGGTAAAGTCGCTGCCTTCGCGCGCCATCAGCGCAAACAGGGCATTGAGAATGTCATTATCGCCCTTCTCCTGCGTCATCAGTCCCAGCTTGCGGCGCATCAGCTTGCCGAACTGCTGCAGGAGCACCTCCTGATAGCTGTCCAGCGCGTCGTTCAGCGCCTCAACGCCGATAAACGGCGACAGAGACTGCGCCAGACGCTGCAGATTCCACAGGCCCACCGAAGGCTGATTATCAAAGCTGTAGCGCCCCTGATAGTCGGAGTGGTTGCAGATAAAGCCGGGCTGGTAGTCATCGAGGAAGCCGTAAGGGCCATAGTCGATGGTCAGTCCGAGGATTGACATGTTATCGGTGTTCATCACCCCGTGGGCAAAGCCGACGGTTTGCCAGCAGGCCATCAGGGAGGCGGTACGCGCGACCACGTCGCGGAACCAAAGCAGGTATTTATCGGCGTCGTCTTTCCACTGCGGCCAGTGATGGTTAATCACAAAATCCGCCAGCTGGCGTACCTTGTCCGGCTCGCGGCGGCAATAGAAGTGTTCGAAGTGGCCGAAGCGGACATGGCTTTGCGCAATGCGCATCAGCATCGCGCCCTGCTCCATGGTTTCTCGCGCCACGGGGGTGTCGCTGGTGACAATCGACAGGGCGCGCGACGTCGGGATCCCGAGCGCATGCATCGCTTCCGACACCAGGCTTTCGCGGATCGTTGAGCGCAACACCGCACGCCCGTCACCCATCCGCGAGTAAGGCGTTAGCCCTGCCCCTTTCAGGTGCCAGTCGACGGTCTGCCCGTTGGCGAGCTGCTGTTCACCCAGCAGGATGCCGCGCCCGTCGCCGAGCTGCCCGGCCCAGACGCCAAACTGATGCCCGCTGTAAACCTGCGCCAGCGGCTGCATCCCCGGCAGTAATGTTTCGCCACCCCAGACGCCCGCGCCCTGCTCAGGCGTAAACAGCGCGGCAGGGACGGCAAGCTCCTCGGCCAGCGGCGCGTTATGCCAGATCAGGCGAGCGTTGCTCAGTGGCGTAGGGTTCAGTGCGGTATAAAAGCCCGGCAGTTCATCATGCCAGTGTGCGGTAAAAGACAGGGTCATAGGTCCTCCTGCCTTTAGTGTAGTGGGTTTAGCGGGGGTTAAACACCAGGTATTACAAGGGTTATCCCTGTACCAGGGTGGTAATTTTGTCGACGGTCACCGCAGGCCAAAGATTTCCCTGCATCGCACTGAACTGATAAGGGGATAAGCGTTGCAGGGTGCTGACATCATCCACGCCAGCAACCATCACCGATTGACAGTACGGAGTCACCTGGCTGACGATTGCCCGTAAAAAGGGATCAAATGTATTATCGGTCAAATGCTGCTGAATGAAGTTTTTATCCAGCGCGACCCGATTAAACAGGCCATCGAAAATGGCTTTGGTTGAGGCATCACCGGCACCAAAATTGGCAAGCACCAGCGGAAAGCGCAGCGCGAAGTTCATCAGCACCGTATTCATGTTGCCTTTATTGAGATCGGGATAATTCTCATTTATCGAAAACTCCAGCCACGGGTGACGCTCACATATTGAAACACCATTTCCGTCCATTATTAGATGCTCAACAATAGCAGGCGAAATATTTATCCAGGCGAGAAGTTGTTGCTGAATAAAAAACAGTTTACAGGTTTCGAGTAACGCTAGCTTTTCCTGAAACAGCGCCAGCTCTTGCGCGGGCGACAGATAGGCCAGCACCAGCTCCGTGGGAATACGCACCTGAGACTCGACGCCGACAAAGTTAGCGATTATTTCAATGCCTTTGAGCATCCCTGAATCATGGCGAGCAGGGAGGAATAACAGTTCAGATTGATAAGCATTATCCAGCGTGACAATCATGGTGTCCGCCTCACATTAAAGGCAATACATGACATCCTGAAACTTAAGCGACAGCAATTCAACGTTATGACGTGTAATAAGAATGATTTCATTCGTTCCATTTGAATATCGGATTTTCCTTAGTCCCGAAATAATCTTATCCTGGTTATCTATTAATAGCCAGTTTTCCCTCCCCCACCAGAAATGGCTCCTGATTAATTCATTGGCTAATAATTGCATTGAAAGTAATGCGACGAAAGTTGCGGCATTTAATGTTGATGAATCTGGTCGCGCCGGAGGGCGCGACAGGAGCTAGATGCGTCTGGCCTGCCAGAAGTTTTTGCGCCAGTACACATTATTGAGAGAAGAGCGCATCACGCCCCGGCTGGTTGAGGCGTGAATAAATTGATTATCGGTGTCATAAATACCGACGTGGAGTCCGCTTTCTCCGGAGCCGGTTTTGAAGAACACCAGGTCGCCGGGCAGAAGATCGTCTTTGGTAATTTCGGTTCCGATTGTCGCCTGCTGACGGGTTTCACGCGGGAGCTGCAGTGCAAACCGATCGCGGAAGGTCATCAGCACAAAGCCCGAACAGTCGACCCCGCGGCGGCTCATTCCCCCGTAGCGATAAGGCGTCCCGCCCCAGTTTTGCAGCTGATCGTTGAGGCTGGCAATTACGGCAATGGAATCAGACAGCCGCGCATTAGGCGGTGGCGCACGGTGGCTGCTGCATCCTGCCAGCACCAGCGCGATCAGCAAAATAAAACAGCATCGCATTTCGGACGAAACCCCTACTTTTTATCGATTTTGCGTAATTTAGCCTGTGTCTGTACCGCTTCGCAACACGCAATTATTCCTGGGACGTTGAGATGATCATTCTGTGACCTTCTATATCCAGACGCCGGAAGGACATATCGTATGCGCGGGCCAGATTCGGCGGCGTCAGCACGCTGTCGCGCACGCCGCTGGCAATCAGCTGACCGCGTTTCAGCAGCCAGACGCGGTGGGCATGGCGTAACGTGTGGTTCAGATCATGACTGCTCATGACAATGGCAAGCCCCTGGCGCGATAGCGCGCTGAGCACCCTGTCGAGCGCCACCTGCTGGGCGACATCAAGGCTGTTCATCGGCTCATCCAGCAGCAGCAGCTGACCGTGCGGATTGCCGCCGGGATGAATTTGCAGAATGACGGCCGCGAGGCGCACCCGCTGCCACTCCCCGCCGGAGAGCTGGCTGGTGGGTCGCGAGAGCTTATCTTCAACGCCCAGCGCCGCTGCCACCTCGCTCAGAAGCGCCTTTTGCTGACTGTCGTACTGATGCAGCGTCAGATAGTGCCAGACGGGCATGGCGAACGGCGGGGTCTGCTGCTGGGCCAGATAGGCCCGGCGGCAGGCCAGTGACGCTGAGGTCCACGCCTCGAGCGGCTGACCCTGAAACGCGATCGTCCCTTCGCCCCCGGTTAACCCGGCCATCCGGGCGAGCAGCGTGCTTTTCCCGGCGCCGTTTGGCCCGACAAGATGCACAATTTCACCCGGATTGACGCTCACGTCGAGCGGCCCCAGCCGCCCTTTGACCGCCACGGCGTTGAGCTGCATCAGTACGGTCATTAGCTGGCCAGCGCCTGCTTAATGGCGGCGGTAAGAAGCGGATCCTGCGGCGTCATGTCCGGGGAGAAGCGCTGGATCACGTTTCCGTCGCGGCCAATCAGGAATTTTTCAAAGTTCCACAGAATGTCACCAGGCTGGGCTGGCGCGCGCCCTTTGCTGGCCATCCGCTCATAAAAGCCGCTGCCTTCCGGCGCAACCGCAGTCGGTGCGGCGGCGACCAGCTTCTGATAGATCGGATGACGGTTGTCACCGTTGACCTCCACTTTGCTGAACATCGGGAAGGTGACGCCGTAGGTCATGCTGCAGAAGGTTTTAATCTCGTCTTCACTCCCCGGCTCTTGCCCCAGGAACTGGTTGCAAGGGAAGCCCAGCACGGAGAAGCCGTCGCCTTCCAGCGCCTTATGCATCTCTTCCAGCTGCTCGTACTGCGGTGTCAGGCCGCATTTTGAGGCCACGTTAACCACCAGCAGCACCTGGCCTTTATAGCCTTCCAGGGTGGTTTTTTCGCCATCAATGGTTGTTACTTCGGTGTTCAGAATATCGTTCGGCATAGCTTTCCCTCAGGTTGTCATTCAGATTGGCTGCACTAACGTCCGGCTTTTAAGAGTAGCCAGATAAACACAGGCGCGCCCAGTGTGGCCGTCACGACGCCAATCGGCAGTTCAGCGGCAGTCAGCGCCAGGCGCGCAATAATATCGGCAATCAGTAGCGTAGCGCCGCCTGTCACCGCCGCAGCGGGCAACAGCAGCCGATGGTCAGTGATACCACACAAACGCAGCATATGGGGGATGATAAGGCCAATAAAACCAATCGCTCCGGCCAATGCGACGCTTACCCCCACCATCCAGCCGATGGCAATCACCAGCGTGTTGCGCCAGAAGGTGAGCGGCAATCCCAGCTGGCGGGCGGATATTTCGCCCAGCACCAGGATGTTGAGCGGTGAGGCCTGGAAACAGGCCCAGACGATGGCCGGAATCAGCAGCAGCATTAGCCAACCCTGCCCCCAGTCCACGCCGCCGAAGCCGCCCATCATCCAGTACATCAGCTGGCGCAAATCGAACGAGGTGGAGAAATAGACCGCCCAGGTCATCAGGGCGCTACAGATGATCCCTAGCGCCACTCCGGCAAGGAGCAGGCGGCTGGAGGAGAGATGACGGCGGGCAAAACGCAGCAGGATCACGGTGATAAGCAGCGCCCCGGCGATAGCACAGAGGCTGAGTGCCCAGCCGGAAAGCGCACCACCGCCCAACATCACGGCGGCAATCAGCCCCACCCCGGCTCCGTTGGATACCCCTAACAGGCCGGGTTCCGCCAGTGGGTTATCGAACAGGGCCTGCATGATGGTCCCGCTCAGGGCCAGCGCGGCCCCCACCAGCACCACGGCCAGGGTCCGCGGCAAACGAATTTGCCAGATGAATAACTCACCCTGCGGGCCAAACCACGCCTGCGGACCGATCCATTGCTCACCGGCGCAGAGGCTGAACCCCAGCGCGAGCACCAGCGCAACCAGCAGCAAAAGCACCTTACGCAGGTCGGAACGGTATTGCTGACGGGCAAATTCGGACATGGGAGTCATTTTGCAGATGAATGATGTAATTGATTTTACGGTGGGTTTACAGGAGCGCAAAGAAAAAAGGCCGCATCAGCGGCCTTTTTAGTTAGATAGTATCACTCTGCTTTGGGTGAAGCGTTTTCGACACGGCTTTTTAACTTCTGGCCGGGTCTGAAGGTCACCACGCGGCGAGCTGTAATGGGAATATCCTCACCCGTTTTGGGGTTGCGGCCCGGACGTTGATTCTTGTCGCGCAAATCAAAGTTACCAAAGCCGGAGAGTTTTACCTGCTCACCGTTTTCCAGAGCGCGACGGATCTCTTCGAAAAACAGTTCTACCAGCTCTTTGGCATCCCGTTTGCTAAGCCCAAGCTTATCAAACAGATATTCGGACATTTCAGCTTTTGTAAGCGCCATAGGTTCAATCCCTCAATGATGCCTGGAATCGCTCT
>Ga0308165_1004260_pt1 | contig 14332 bp, 16 predicted proteins | sample PhyWR2_FD_201032 | JGI IMG/M metagenome (GOLD analysis project Ga0308165, IMG submission 201032) | Phyllosphere microbial communities from UC Gill Tract Community Farm, Albany, California, United States - DLSLW.R2 | ecosystem: Host-associated > Plants > Phyllosphere > Unclassified | place: USA...
GCCGAGAACTACACGATAATATCGGCCAAAAATTAACACTGGTAAGTTTGTATACCCAACAGCTTGTGCACGAAAATAAGGTGCCACAAGCAAGTAAAAGAATAGAACAGATTTATCAGATCATTAATTCATCGTTGCAAGATTTGAGGAGTTTGTCGAAAAATTTAACCGACGATAATATAAGTGAAAATGAAATTGTAACTTTAATACAGGAAGAAGTAAACAACATCAATGCTTTAAGAAAATGCAAGGTAATTTTTGAACACAATGCGGATGGGATTTTCCTTGAATTTGTGAAAAAGAATGTCCTGCTGCGTATTACTCAGGAATTTCTTCAAAATAGTTTAAAGCATGCCAATTGCAACAAGATCAAGATCAAACTTTATTCGTCTGCCGAGATATTTTTAACCTTAAGCATTCAGGATGACGGGGAAGGTTTCGATTATGATAAATTAACTTCTGACGGAATTGGACTAAAAAACATGAAAAAGAGAGCCGAAATAATAGGAGGGAAGTTCAATTTGGAAAGTAAACCAGGTTTCGGCACCACACTTACTGTTATTTTAAATGGTCCTTCATGAAAAAAACTGTAGTTATTGTTGATGATCATATGCTGATAGCAAAGGCGCTACAAGGCATTATTGATAATTTTTCGGCTTTCGAGGTAATTTATGTCTGTGAAAATGGGAAAGAACTGATTCAAAACTTCGAAAACAAGAATAAAATCCCTGATATTGTACTTTTAGATATCAGTATGCCCATTATGGATGGATTTGAAACGGTTAGCTGGTTAACCGCACACTTTCCGGAGGTAAAGGTAATGGCACTAAGCATGCAAGGGGAAGAAAAGAGCGTTATTAAGATGGTGAGCAATGGAGCCAAAGCTTATCTGTTAAAAAATGCTCATCCGATAGAGCTTGAAAATGCACTTACGAAATTAAATGCCAACGGTTTCTTTTATCCCGACTGGGCTTCAAAAATCATTTTTTCCAGCCTTAATAAAAGTAAGGATGTTGAAATTAAAATTTCAGACCGCGAGAAAGAATTTCTTAAGTATACCGTTACCGAGCTTAATTATAAAGAAATTGCTGATAAAATGTTCTGTAGTCCACGCACTGTAGAAAGTTACCGTGATCAGCTTTGCGAAAAACTCGAACTTAAAACACGTGTAGGATTGGCTGTTTTTGCTATCAAAAATGGATTTGCCTGAGGAATATTTTTTTAACTGAATAAAGGAGTTAACCGCGCAACATGGCAAAAATTAAGCGAAAAACCAATCTCAACAGCTAATCGGTTATGCCACTCCAAAACAATTAACCAATTTGTTTACTTTTGATGCATGAAATTTCATCATTTACTATTTCTGGTTATGGTTGCGGTTTTTTTCTCTTGCAAACCGAAGCAAAAAATTCATCAATATATTCAGTTTAAGAACATCCAAGAATTATATCAGTTCTTAAAATGGTCGCCAGAAAACCGTTTTCCTTTAATTAGTGCACATCGCGGCGGACCAATGCCTGGTTTTCCTGAAAATTGTATCGAAACATTCGATAATGCTACTACTTATAATCCCGTTATAATCGAATTTGATATTGCTTACAGTAAAGATTCGCTAATGGTAATTATGCATGATGATAAACTCGATAGAACTTCGACAGGTAAAGGGGCGATTGGCAATTATACGTATGAACAATTAAAAGCTTTTAATCTGATTGATAATAATGGCGAAGAAACTAAGTTTAAAATTCCAATTTTAGATAGTGTGCTAAGCTGGAGTAAAGGAAAAGCATTGTTAACCATCGATTTAAAGAAAGGTGTTTCATATGCCCGAGTGATCGAAAAAGTTAGGCAATATAAGGTTGAAAGCAATTCGATAATTATTACGTATACTGCAGATCAGGCGAGAGAAGTGCACCAATTGGCTCCTGAAATGATGATTTCTGCATCAGTTCAAAAGAAAGCAGAATTAAAACGCTTAAATAACATGGGCATCCCAAATAATCGGATAGTGGCCTTTGTTGGTGTTTCTGCACCCGATAAAGATTTTTATAAATACCTTCATGATAAAGGCATTACCACTATTTTGGGTACTATGGGCAATATTGATAAAAGTGCAGTGGCAAGCCCTGCAAAAAATGTTTATTACCATCTCATTAATAATGGTGCCGACATTTTATCGGGTGATAATTTACCACAGGCAGCAGAAGAATTGGATAAGTTTAGGTACAATAAAAAGTTAAGTTCATTGCATATTAATTAATATGTTCGTTGTTGCGAGGCATGAAGTAATCTTAAAGTGTTCACAATGGGTTACCGTTGTGGGTTTGCTTGGTGCCATGTAAGGATCATAATCCTAAACCATACTTTGCGAAAGCCTTTGTGTTTTTTGCGGTTAAATATACAAATATGAGTATTTCAGTTAGAAATCTTTCTAAACATTACGATAAGCAAAAAGCAGTCGATTCAATAAGTTTTGAAGCCAGGCCAGGTCGCATTTTAGGTTTTTTAGGTCCAAATGGAGCTGGTAAATCCACCACCATGCGCATGCTTACCGGTTATTTAGAACCCACCTCTGGCGAAGCCGAAATTTCTGGTAAAAGTATCCTCTCAGAAGCCATCGAAGCGAAAAAACACATTGGTTATCTTCCAGAAAACACCCCGCTTTATGCGGATATGTATGTAAAGGAATTTCTAAACTTCGTAGGTCAAACCTATAAAATTTCCAATTTAACGATACGGATTGATGAGGTGATCAAAATGGTGGGTTTAACACCAGAACAACATAAAAAGATAGGCATGTTATCAAAAGGCTACCGCCAGAGGGTAGGGCTGGCGCAAGCCATTATCCATAATCCGGAAGTGCTTATTTTAGACGAGCCCACTTCAGGCCTTGATCCTAACCAACTCGTTGATATCAGAAAGTTGATTAAAACCTTAGGAACAGCTAAAACCGTTGTTATTTCTACGCACATTATGCAGGAGGTTGAAGCCATCTGCGACGATATTATCATCATTAATAAAGGTAAAATTGTGGCAAACGATTCGCTCGAAGGCCTTAAAGAAGCGCATCAGCAACAATCATTGGAAGATATCTTTAGAAAACTTACTGCTTAATACATGTTTAACCTAAAAACTATAGTTACCTCAATTGCAATTTTATTTTTCATGCCCCTGGCGTTAAAAGCCCAGAGCAATAGCACTATTGGGTTTGGCGCAGAAATTGGCCTGCCATCGGGTAATTTCTCAGGAATATCAGGCATCGGTGTTGGAGCATCAGTTAAAGCCGATTTTCCTATCGCAGAAAATTTTGCCTTAACGGTAAATGGCGGTTTTATGAATTTTTTTGGCAAAAGAAATCAAATTTTTAAAATACAGGATCTTACTTATTTACCTGTTAAAGCAGGACTGAAATATCAATTTGGCGAAAGCTTTTATGCTGAAGGCCAGGTAGGGGCCGCGCTACCCTTAAACAATGGTCAAAAAACTTTATTCGTGTGGTCGCCAGGCATTGGAAACCAGTTTAAATTATCAGGGGGCAATAAACTCGACTTTGGGATCAGGTACGAAGCGTGGACAGGTAAAAATGATGTTGTTGTCATCAATAAATCTAATACAAAAGGCTTTGTTGGCATCAGGTTTATTTATGTTTTTAATTTATAATTCTTAAATATTAATAATTGTTTTATTCCACATGTGGAATATTTTCCCCATTTCGTTGAAATAAATCCACAGTAATGAAAATCCAAATCTTCTTACAGCTTTAATCGCAAAGATTATTTTATAGTTTTTTTCTGGCTTAAATGCATTGTAGAGGCTGTTTGTCGGCTATTTACTAAAGTTATAGTTCGTGATGGCACATCGCTTGCCTTACGCTTGCAATTAAACTTTAAATAATTATAATGAAAAAAACACTATTGTCTTTATTAATGGTTGCAGGATTAGGATTTGCAACTAAAGCTCAAACAATTGCAATTAAAGCTAATCCTCTCGCGCTTTTAGGGGGTACGGATTTAGTAAGTGGAGAATTTAAAATTGGTGCCAACAGTTCAGTGAGTGCTGGTTTAGGTGTAGCTGGCTATAAACTTTCTGATTCTAAATACTCCAGTATTGGTGGCGAAGCCCAATACCGTTATTATTTCCGCGAAAGCTTACATGGCTGGTATTTGGGTGCAAAAGTTGGATACCTTTCCGGAAAAGTAAAGATTGAAGATTTTAATGACGGTAAAGATTACAAAACCAATTATGGATCGTTGAATATTGGTGCAAAAGCAGGTTACCAATGGGCCTTTGATAGCGGTTTTGTGATCGATTTAAACCTTGGTGCTGCCTATTCTTCATTTAAATATGATGATAATGATGGTGCTTTTTCCACCTTAAAAGGTAGCGGTGTTTTACCAAATTTAGGTTTTGGTTTAGGCTTTTCTTTTTAACGTAAACTCACATTAAAAAATGCGCCCTGAATAGTTTCAGGGCGTTTTTTGTTTTTTATCGATGGTAACTTTCTTAAGTTTTTAAATATTAGTGTAACTTTTTACTTTTTATGGTGTCTATTTGTTTAACTAAATAATAAGTTTAATTAACAAAAATCAAATGAAAAAAGTATTACTTTCTTTATTAATTGTTGCAGGCTTTGGCTTTGTAGCATCAGCTCAAACAGAAGGAGCGGTTCAAAAATTAAGCATCGGTGCTGAGTTTGGTTTGCCAACCGAAAAAAATTCAAATGCTTTAATTGTAGGCGGTTCATTACAATATGAACATCCGGTTGCTAAATCTTTAAGTTTAACCGGTTCTGCTGGTTATTTATCTGTAATGGCTACTGGCGATGCTAAAGATTATCTAAAAGCTATAGGCGCTAAAACAAGTGTAGGTGTTGTTCCATTAAAAGCTGGTGCTAAATATTATTTTGGAGGCAACTTTTATGGTGCCGGCGAATTAGGTGCTGCAATTAGTACCGAAACCGGTGGTAGCACTTTATTTGCTATTGCTCCAACATTAGGTGCATCATTTTCAGTTGCTGATAAATCTAGTTTGGATTTCGGTTTACGTTATGAAAACTGGTCAGGAAATGGCGGTTCTACAGGCTTTATTGGCTTACGTGCTGCTTTTGCATTTGGTTTATAATATTAATCAATAATTTATTTTCAAAGCCCCCACTAAATTGGGGGTTTTGTTGTATATACTGATTAAAATAATTAATCATTTTTGTTAACTATCAAATTAGTTTGTTTATCATTGTAACGTTTTCGCTTACAGGTGAAAACACGGAAACTAAAAACAATTCTTAAAAAATCAGATGAAAACACTCGTATTATCTTTATTAACAGTTGCAGGCTTAAGCTTTGCAGCTTCAGCTCAAACTAACAAACCGGTAACTTTTGGTGTAAAAGCAGGGGTAGCTTTTCCAAATATGACCGTATCTTCAGGTAGCACCTCAATAAGTTTCGATACAAAAACATCTTTCTATGTAGGTGGAACAGCTGAGTTTGCCATATCGGATGTAGTTTCAATCCAACCAGGTTTAAGTTTTATCGGCAAAGGAACAAAACTAAATAACGACAACTTTGCTTTCGGAACTGATGATTTTGACACTGATGAAAAAGTAACTTTGAACTTTAATTATCTGGAGTTGCCGGTAAACGTATTGGCCAATTTTAAATTGGGCAACTCTGGTAAGTTTTTTGTTGGTGCCGGACCTTATTTTGCCTACTTAATCAATGCAAATGTTAAATATGGTTCACTTAAAGAAGACATCAAGTTCGGTGAGAATGAATCAGAATTTAAGCGTACCGATTTTGGGATTAACTTTTTGGCAGGTTATCAATTGAACAATGGTATCAATATCCATGCTGGCTACGGATTAGGATTAAGCAGTATTGCAGATACAGATCTATCGGATGAAATTACCTTTAAAAATAAAGTTTTCTCTGTGGGTTTAGGCTTTTCTTTCTAAACTGAAAGAAACGCTTTAATCTTCATGCATTTTTTTAAAATAAGGATTTCTGGTTGGTACTGGAAATTCTTATTTTTAAATAGATTTTTATAACCTGTATTTAATCAAAGTCCTTTTAATTTTGCAGGAATAAATGGTTAACTTCGGCGTTTTAATAGCACATGTACGCAGTTTTTAAACGCGAGTTATTCAGTTTTTTAAGTTCGATGGTTGCTTATATAACCATTGGCGTTTTTCTATTGGTTTCGGGCCTGTTACTTTGGTTTTTTCCCGATACATCCATTCTTGATTATGGATATGCAGAATTAGATGGCTTTTTTAGCCTGGTTCCCTATCTTTTTATGTTTCTAATTCCTGCAATTACCATGCGGTCATTCGCAGAAGAAAGGCGTGAAGGAACTTATGAACTTTTAATTACCAAACCCATACAACTCTGGCAGGTAATTGCAGCAAAATACTTTGCAAGCCTGGTATTGGTGCTTTTTGCTTTAATTCCGACCTTAATTTATTATTACAGCATTTCAAAACTCGGTTTTTCGGAAGGTAATATTGATTCGGGATCGGTAATTGGTTCATACATTGGTTTATTTTTATTGGGAGCAGCATTTACTTCAATTGGTATTTTCTCTTCGTCTTTAACTAAAAACCAGGTAATTGCTTTTGTAATTTGTGCGGCTTTGTGTGCCTTTTCCTTTTTGGGATTCGATTACCTGAGTAAAATCCCTGCCCTGCAAGCAATTGATAGCACAATCACAAATTTAGGCATCAATCAGCATTACGTTTCCATCAGTCGCGGGGTTTTAGATACGAGGGATTTAATTTACTTTATTACCTTTTCAGTGCTGTTTTTATGTTTCACCAAATTAATAATAGGAGGGAAACGATAGTGAAGCAGAAAAATAAATGGTTCGGTTTTATTATAGTGATAGCGGTATTGGTCATTTTAAACACTGTTGGTCAATACATTTTCCACAGGTTCGATTTTACAGCAGATAAACGGTTCACCTTAAGCGAAAAAACAAAATCGATTCTTCAAAAAAATGAAAAACCGGTAATAATCACAGTATTTTTAGCCGGAGAGCTGCCGCCGGCATTTAAGCGGTTGCAAGCTGCGGTTTCAGATATTTTATCTGATTATCGGGCCTATGCCAAAACCAATGTAAAAGTGGTTTTTGTTGATCCGATTGCAGGTTTGAATCAGGCAGATCAAGATACCGTGATCAATAATCTGTATGAAAGAGGAATTGAAGCGACCAATTTAAGTGTTAAAACCGAAGATGGCTTAACACAGAAACTCGTATTTCCAATGGCCATGATAGAAAATGATGGAAAGGAATTTCCAATTAAACTTTTTCAGAATCTGGATACCCGTGGTAATTATGAAGACAATATTAACCGATCTATTGAAAACCTGGAGTATATTTTCACTTCAAGTTTGAAAAAAGTGCTTTCGGGCGATAATCCCAGGATTGGTTTTTCAGAATCAAATGGCGAACTTTCTGATTTGCAACTAGCTGATGCCATCCATACGCTTTCTGGCAGTTATTTAGTAGGTCGTATTGATTTAAACAGTATCGATAAAGCTGGATTGGATAAATTGAAAATGTTAATTATCGCAAAGCCTAAAAAGCCTTTTACTGAAGCAGAGAAGTATAAAATCAATTACTTTGTGATGAATGGTGGCAGGGTTCTTTGGAGCATAGATCAGGTGAATGCAGAATTGGATAGTTTAAGGGGCAGAAGCGGTCAAATGGCGATTAATCGTGATCTGAACCTAAATGATATGCTTTTTATGTATGGTGCAAGGATTAATTACAATATCATTGCCGATCCTGCAAACAGTGCCGAAATTCCGGTATCTACAGGTGTTGTTGGCGGGCAAAATCAAATGGAACTGGTACCATGGATTTACTATCCCGTTTTGTTGCCTGATACGGCTCAAAGTGTTGTGAAAAAGTTAGATGGCATAAAATCTGAATTTCCGAGCACGGTGGATACTATTGGAGCCAGGGGAGTAAAGAAATCATATATTTTAACAACATCTGCATTTAATAAGGTTTATAATGTGCCTAAATTGTTTAGCTTGCAGATGGTTGGCGAACAGTTGGATCCAAGATCTTTCCAGAGCAAACCAGAAAATGTTGGATTAATGCTGGAAGGAAACTTCCCATCTGTTTTTGCAGGCAGGCCATTACCCGCTACAATAACACAACCTTATAGTGTACAAAGTATAGGTAAACCGGCAAAAATGATTGTAATTGGCGACGGTGATGTATTCAAAAATCAGGTATCCGAGCAAAATGGAAATCCTTTCCCACTGGGATACGACCGATATTCGCAACGTACTTTTGGAAATAAAGCTTTGTTATTGAATATAGTTGATTATTTTACCGATGATGATAACTTAATTACTCTAAGAAATAAAGAAGTGAAGATAAGGTTATTGGATAAAGCCAAAATTAAACTCGAAAAAACAAAATGGCAGTTCATAAATGTTGTGGCTCCCTTGCTATTGTTAATATTGTTTGCGATTTTTCAACATTATTACCGCAAATACAAGTACGCTAAATAATTTTTATATTTTTGAAGAAGACTAAAATGATATCATGAGATTTATTGTATCCACATCAACTCTATTAAAACACTTACAAACTGTAAATGGTGCATCAAGCAGCAGTACAGTTTTACCTATACTAGAAAATTTTCTTTTCGAAATTAAAGATGGAAACTTAACTATCTCAGCTACCGATTTACAAACCAGCATGACAACTGCTTTGGCTGTAGAATCTAAGGAAGAAGGTAAAGTGGCAGTTCCATCTAAAATTTTATTAGATACCCTTAAAACATTACCCGATCAGCCAATTGCATTCAACATTGATGACAGTACTTTCGCAATTGAGATTAGCGCAGGCGACGGTAAATATAAATTGAGCGGCGAAAACGGTGATGATTTTCCAAAAATTCCGATTGTAGAAAATGCTTCTTCAGTAAATTTACCAGCATCGGTTTTAACAGAAGCAATTACAAAAACCATTTTTGCTGTAAGTAATGATGAACTTCGTCCGGCAATGACAGGTGTTTTCTGCCAGTTATCTCCTCAGCACATCACTTTCGTGGCAACAGATGCACATAAATTGGTGCGCTACCGCCGTATGGATAGTAAAGCTGATAAAGCAACATCATTTATTTTGCCAAAAAAAGCTTTAACATTATTAAAAGCTGCATTGCCATCAACAGATATTAATGTTTCAGTTGATTATAATGCTACAAGTGCTTTCTTTAAGTTCGAAAATATAAACCTGGTGTGTCGTTTAATAGACGAGCGTTATCCAGATTATGAGGCAGTAATTCCTACAAACAACCCAAACAAATTAATTATTGATAGAAGTTTATTTTTAAATACACTTCGCAGGGTTGTAATTTTTGCAAACAAAACCACTCACCAGGTAAGGTTAAAAATCAGTGGTAGCGAATTAAATATCTCATCCGAAGATTTAGATTTTGCAAATGAAGCACATGAGCGTTTAAGCTGTCAATATGATGGTGAAGACCTTGAAATAGGCTTTAATGCTCGTTTTTTGATCGAAATGTTGAGCAATTTAAGTGGCGATGAAGTTACTTTAGAACTTTCGACACCGAATAGGGCAGGGCTTTTGATTCCTCAAACCAATGATGAAAACGAAGATGTTTTAATGTTGGTAATGCCGGTAATGTTAAACAATAGCTACTAAATCTACTAGTTTTTTAGTTTTGTATATAAAATGGCTTGGTTTTTGACCGAGCCATTCTTGTTTACCAAACTAACCAACTTATGAAAATCTATACTTCTCTCTCGAAATCATTAATTTTAATTATTTCTTTTCTAACAATAGGCTTGTCAGCCTGCAAAAAACACGATCCAGACGAAGTTGTTAAAGGACAGGCCAAGGTGAAAATTGTTAACGCCTCGCAAGCTGCTGTTAACCAGGATGTATATTTAGACAATGAAAAACTAACAGCTACAGCTTTGGCTTTTGGCGAAAGCAGTGAATATGTTAAAATACCTTCAGGCAACAGAAACATTTCTTATACCGGAACAAATAGCGCAAGTACTGATACATCACTAAATTTTACGCCATCTATTACCTACACCACATTTTTAGTTACCAATAAAAAAGGCGATATGGAGGTTGTAAGTTATGAAGATAATTTGAGCAACACTGAAATTGGTAAAGCTAAAATTAAATTAATCAGTTTGAGCCCTAATTTTACAACAGGTATTAATGTAATGGTACAAGGAGGAACGCAATTTGTTAACGGTTTGGCTTTTAAAGAAGCTTCTTCTTACTTTACGGTTGATACAACTTTTAATCTAAGGTATAATGTTGTAGGTTCTGGTAACATTAAAACCATTGATAGTTCTGCTTTAGAGGCTGGTAAAATCTATACGATTTGGTTTAGTGGCACAACTGCAGCAACGTTACAGGCACATATTATTACCGATAATTAATTTTAACAAATTCATATGGTTTCTGTTATCTTTACGTTTTATTAGCATCAGTTTTACCTTATGAAAAATACAGTAGTGTTTGTTAAAACATTCTTTCTTTTTGCTTGTGCCATTTTAATCAGCTCTTGTATTAAAAACAATAATTTTATTAAAGGCGATGCAAAAATTCGTTTTTTCCATGCCGCTTCTACAGATACAACGCAAAATTTTTATTTAAACGGAATCCAGATCGGAACTTCTGTAACTTACAATGCCAATACGAGTTATGTTGTAATTCCAGGAGATTCTACTTTTAAAATTACAACGAAAAATATCAATAGCGGGGTTGATGTTACTTCTCTTCCAGATCAGGCATTTAAAATTGGCCAGAATTATTCTGTTTTTTACCTTAAAGAAGCTATCGATAAGCCAGCCAAGTTAAAAATCTACCAAGATGATGTAAAGCCCGATCTTGACTCTGCTAAACTAACATTTTTAAACCTGGGCTATACCTTAGGTTCCAGTGTGGTTATAACCGACAGTACAAATGTAGCAAGCCCTAAAGAATCTACTCTTGCTTACGGTGGTATCAAAACTTTTAAAGTGAAGGTTAACAAAGCAATGAAATTTGCCTTCAAGCTATCAAGCCCTACCGCAACAAATCCGCCTCCAATAGTAACACCGCTTGATACCTTTAATATTAATAAGGGTAGGGTTTACCTCATATTGCTTGATGGAGATAGAAAAGGTGAGCTTAAAAATAGGATAATATCCACCAATTAATATTTATTGCAATTTACTAGCACATAATCTCTATACTATTCATACTTTTGCCCAAAATCAGATCAATTGGAATTACTACATCAGCTTTTAGATTTTATTCTTCATATCGACGTTCATTTAGCAGAAATTGTAAACGAATACCGCACCTGGACTTACCTTATTTTATTCCTAATTATTTTTGCTGAAACTGGTTTTGTGGTAACACCATTTCTTCCGGGCGACTCTCTGCTTTTTGCAATGGGTGCTTTAATTGCAGGTGAACATGAAACTGGTTTAAATATCTGGATCATGTTGGTTATCTTAATTGTGGCCGCAATTTTAGGGAATACAGTAAATTACAAACTCGGAACGGTATTGGGAGCAGGTGTATTTAAGGAAAAAAACAAAATTTTAAAGCTGAAATATTACCATCAGTCACACGAATTTTTTGAGAAACATGGCGGTAAAGCGATTATGCTAAGTAGGTTTTTACCAATTTTTAGAACCATTGCACCTTTTGTAGCCGGAATTGCCAAAATGCCGTTTGGGCGTTTTACTTACTATAATATCATTGGCGGTGTTGCGTGGATAGTTGCATTGCTGTTGGGAGGTTATTTATTAGGCCAGATTCCCGTAATTAAAAATAATTTTGAGCTGGTAATTATCTTCATTGCTGTTGTAACTTTTGTTCCCGCCATCTGGGCAGCAGTTAGAAGCCGTTTACAGCCTAAGAAGATTGAAGAAATTATTGAAGGAGAAAACCCTAAAGGATAATTAAAGTTCGCGGCCAATCACTGAGCCCTGTTGGTATTTCTTTTCGGTTTTTGATTCATCTTTTTTCTCATCAGGTAATAATTCTGTTTTAACGAGGTTTTTCAGTACAGGCTGGCCGGCATCAACCCATGCTGAGTACCAAAAAGATCCAATTTCCAGTATTGCAGACCGCATTTGCTTTTCTACCATGTTATTCATCCTGTCGTGATAAGCTTTTGAATATGCTTTAGAGTACTGTTTAAGTACGGCATTATTCCGCTCTGAAAAACTATATTTTTGTGCAGAAGGGTACGATGCATTCAAGTCGGCCTCAAAAGTTAATACCGTATCAACAAGGCTATGTGTATGTTTAAGTATTTTCCAAGCTTCTTTGAGTGGGTTTTCGATATAATTTGCTTTGCCAACAACAAAATTATAATTGGTTGAAAATAATTCGGGCAAGCGGCTTTCCCAAAAGGCATGGATTCCTACCTGGTTGCTCAGTTGACCATTGTGATTGGCCGTAGTATGGAGGGGAACATGTGCATCGCCGATGTAATGACCTAAATCAGCCGAATATTTCAAGATTTTTATCGAATCGCGAGTTTTAAAAGCTTTAACCAAGCTATAATAGGTGCGCTGAATTTGCCACGGCACAATCCCATCTGCATTTAGCTTTTTCAGCCCATATTTAGCCAATGCATCATTCCATTTTTCAGGAATACTATCAATATTTTTTTCATAATTTTCTACATCCAGGTAATGCCGGGGTGCTTCCAAAGTATCTGCATACCTGCGTTTATCAGGATCTACGGCGTGTTCGGTGATGTATTTGATATTCTTTTTATAGAAACCAATCATATCACCTGGTAAAGTGAAAATGGCAAGGTTGTTTATTCTTTGGTGTGCAAAGAATCCCCACGAAGTAAATAGAAAAATTGGGATGATTAACGCGGCTAAAATCGTTAATCTTTTCATATCTCTAATGTATGTATTTTTATTTTAATGCACTTATAGTTAGTCGTTTAAAATGATGTATTTTGAGCTTTTTGTGTCTATTTAATATTTTATTCACCATTTAAAAAGTTTAACATAAATGAAATCCGTTCATGCAATTCATTCTGATTTTCTTTTAATGTGGAGGTGGATAAATAAATTCTTATTTTTATCGTAAAATTATCCTATGGAATTATCCTGCCCAATATCAGCCGAAAGAGTAAATGAAAATGTAGTAAGGATCATTGCATTTATGGTTGCCCTTATTGCCCTTGCCTGTATCGCGTTTTCTAATTATTGGGCGATAGTTTTTTTACTTATTGATTTCGCATTAAGGGCTTTTTCATCAGGCAAATTCAGCTTGTTGAAAATTATAGCTTTAAAAATTTCCAATGTCTTTTCAATACCAATTAAAATGAAAGATCTGGCACCAAAAAAGTTCGCGGCAACCTTGGGCTTTGGATTTTGCCTGTTGATTACCGCGGTATCTTTATTCGATTTTTATAACTCGGCATTGATTTTTACCTCAATTATGATCATTTTCGCTCTTTTAGAGAGCTTGTTCGCCATTTGTGTAGGCTGTTATATCTATTCCTTTTTACAGATTTTTTCTAAAAAGAAAGCGGCTTAATTTATTTCTTTAAAGCCTCGCGTACTTTTGGCGCAATTTTACTTCCAAATAATTCAATTGATTTCATTAAGGCCATATGTGATGGTCCACCTACATCCATATGTGCAGAGAAACGTGTTAATCCAAAGGTTTCTTGCATGGCAAGAATTTTCTCTACTGATTCGTTTACATCACCAATAATCAGGGCACCGCTATTGCTTCTGCCCGCATCGAATTGATTGCGCTGGTAAGGTGCCCAGCCTCTCGATTTACCGATTCTATTCATTTGTGCAGAATAAAGTGGGTAATAATAATCTGCTACTTCAGCGCTGTTTTCTCCAAATAAAGCATGCATATGAACGCCTACTTCAAATTTAGCCATGTCATGTCCGTAAGCTTCATAAACCCTTTTATAATAATCAAAAAGAGGCTTAAACTGTATGGGCTGACCGCCAATAATAGCAAACATCACAGGTAAACCTAATCTGCCGGCACGTTCTACCGATTCTGGCGTGCCACCAACGGCTACCCAAATTTTTAAGTTATCGTTCACTGCTCTTGGTAATATTTCCTGGTTATTTAGTTCAGGTCTGAATTTACCTTTCCAACTGATTTTTGGTTCTTTATTTATTTTAAGCAGCAATTCTAATTTTTCTTCGTAAAGTTCATCGTAATCCTGCAAATTGTAACCAAATAAAGGAAAAGATTCGATAAAACTTCCCCGTCCAGCCATTAACTCTGCTCTTCCGTTTGAAATTAAATCTATAGTTGCAAAATTTTGGTAAAGCTTAAC
>Ga0308165_1004261_pt1 | contig 14323 bp, 17 predicted proteins | sample PhyWR2_FD_201032 | JGI IMG/M metagenome (GOLD analysis project Ga0308165, IMG submission 201032) | Phyllosphere microbial communities from UC Gill Tract Community Farm, Albany, California, United States - DLSLW.R2 | ecosystem: Host-associated > Plants > Phyllosphere > Unclassified | place: USA...
TGACTGTGCAGGAAGCTGCTGCTTCTGCCGGAGCGGCGGTGACAACCGAACCCACCCCGGAGAACGCCCCTGTGGTGAGCGCGACCGCGGCGAGAATTCCGCAGGCACGAGTCTTGAGCGACATCTTAATGTTGATCACCTTATCGTCTGGTTGACACAAAGTAACACATATGTCGCTTTAGGGCGCGTGTGTGTTACTTCTCGAGGTGTGCGTCTGCCTCAGGGGTTACCCCCGGTTCGACGCGCGGCTCCTCGCGGACGGTCTCGCCGGCGAGCAGGAGGTAGAGCTCGCGGCGGGCGCGATCGAGGGCGCGGACGGCCTGGGTGGCCTGGTCCTCGGTCCCGGTACGGGCAATCTGGTGGGCGGCGCCGCCGAGGGCCTCCATCGCCTCGCGGAGGGCGCGGGCGGGGTGGGCGGTCTGGCCTGTGGCGCGGTCCCACGGGGCGACGAGGTGCTCGCGGTGCTCTTCGACGTACGCCGTCCCCTCGGGCGTCAGGCTCGCGAGCTTGCGGCCCGAGTCGGCGGTGATGGTGATGAGCCCTTCGTCTTCGAGGAGGTTGAGGGCGGGGTAGATCGCGCCGGGGCTGGGCGACCACCGGCCGCCGGAGCGCTCGGTGATCTCCTGGATGAGCTGGTAGCCGTGCATCGGCTGCTCGCTGAGCAGCATGAGCACGGCGCCGCGGATGTCACCGCGACCGGCTCGCGAGCCGGGGCCGCGGCGCGGCCCGCGCGGCCCGCCGTGACCGCCTCGACCGCCGAAGCCACCTCGGCCGCCACGGCCGTCGTGGCCGTCGTCGGGCCCGCCGCCGCGCGGTCCGCCGAAGCCGGGGCCGGACCCGCCCGGGGTGTCGCCCCGGTCTCTGCCGCCGGCACGGGCGAACCCGCCGCGGTGGCCCGGGAAGGGGGTGCTCTGACCGTCAGGGCGGGTGCGACCGCTCGGGCGGCCGTGGTGGGCCTCGTCGGGCCTCTCGTGACCGTCGGGGTGGTCTGTCCGGTCGCGGCCCCACGGGGCGCGGTCGTCGGTCGTGGGGCGCTGTCCGCGCCAGGTGCGAGTGATGTCGGGACGCATGGAGGGTCTCCTCGGGTTCAGCCGTGATGAAGGTGGGGGGAGCGCGGTGCCGCGCTCGGTGCGGTCTCTGCGTCGCGACGACTGCAGGAGGACCGGGAGGGGGAGCCGGGGTGGGTCGCCAGCTCGACCGATGAGTCAAAGATATATCGACGATATATCTTTGACAAGGGTGCTGATGTGGAGATCGCGTGAGCACCAACGCACCAACGCACCAACGCACCAACGCACCAACACGCCGGCGCGTCGATCGGCCACCGGTTGGCGTGAGACGGGTGCAGCTCACGGTCGGGTCGGCAGATGAGGTGCCGTCGTTCGTACCCATGGCATCCGCTCTTGCACTCGCTGTCACGAACCAACCACCTAGTTGTGACACCCACCCCGGTCGGCGCTCCACGTCAAACCCTCGTGGGTCAGCAGAGTGGGAGGTCGTCGGTGACTTCCTGGGGTCGTGACGCCATCCCTGCGCCGCGGTCGAGCCTGTATGAGCAGCTCGCCCGAGACGTCAGGGGAGTTCGGTAGGAGCCCCATGGTCACGCGACCTCACGAGAGAAGCGCAGCCGCAGACCATCCGGTGCGGCAGCGGAGGACGGCCACGGCCGACGACCCCACCTCGGTGGAGCAGGGACGACAGACACCATGAGCACGCAGAACACCTCGCACGGCCGCAAGCGCATGTACCTCGCCGCAGGATCTCTTGTCGGCGTCGCCGCGCTCGTGACGGCAGCCGCGTTCACCGACTTCGCCAACCTCAACCTCACCAGCGGCTCGGACGACTCCGGCATCGGTGGGAACAACCGCTTCAACATCCAGGTGGTGGGGACTGACGACGAGGGCACCCCGGTCCCCGGATCGTGGCAAGAGGCCGCCACGACGGAGGGCGTGGACATCACCCTGCCAGGCAGCGACCTGATCGCTCCCGGAGACACCCTCTCCGTCTCGATCCCGTTCCGCAACGAGAGCCCGGTGCTGGGCGCTGACCTGACCTTCACCCTCCAGGACCGCCCTGGCTCGACCTCCGACACGGGGATCGCCGAGGCCTTGCGCTACACGCTGAGCGTCGACGGCACGGCGCTCGTCACGGATGTGCCCCAGGCCGCCGTGGCCGGCATCGCCCTGGGTGAGCTGCTGGCCGGGGAAGATGCTGTCCTCGACCTGTCGGTCACCCTCCCTGACCAGGGCTCAGACGCCGCGAACAACACGCTGCAGGGGCAGGTCTTCTACGTGCAGGCGCACCTCGACGCAGCCTCGACGCAGCAGTGATCTCGGGCCGGGCAGCACCAGGGCAGGTGCTGCCCGGCCATCAGTCCGCCCGACGGAGAGGAGAGACCAGCCCGATGCACAGCACGGACGGGACCTGCGCCCCTGCACGCAGCGGGCGGGTCCGGATCATGGCTGCCGGTGGCGTCCTCGTGGCTGCGGGGGTGCTGCTCTCGGCGGCCACGCTCGCCGACGTCGCCGACACCCTCGTCACGATGGACGGCTCTCGCAGCACCTTCGACATCCTCGTCGCCGGGAGCGCGACCCCGGAGTGGTCCCCCGTGCCGACCGACTGGCAGCAGGGGAACGTCGAGGCGCTCACGATCACGCTCTTCGACGGTCATGGTGGAGGGGCCCTCCTGGCTCCGGGGGGAGCGCTCGCGGTCCGTGTCGCGGCGCTCAACGCCAGCCCTCGGGTCGCCGCCTCGCTCAGCCTGACGATCGTCGACCCCGATCCACGGTCCGACGGCGTCGACCCGGTGACCGGGAACCGGACGGAGCTGTTCGACGAGCTCGTGTTCACGGTCCGTCACGGTGAGACCATCCTGCTCGACCGGACTCCTGCACGCGACCTCAGCACCTACACCTGGGGCGCTGCGCTGCCTGCGGGCGGGAGCACCGTCCTGGACGTGACGATCGAGATGCCGGCCACGCTCGGGAACGAGTGGCAGCTCGCGGCGACCGACGTGCAGTTCGCCTTCGTCGCGGTCAACGCATGAACCAGCCACCTCGCTCCGGTCGGACGCGTCTGGCCCTGGCTGGTGCTGCACTCGTCCCTGTCCTGGTCGGCGTCGCGATCACCACCGCGGCCTACACCGACAGGGCGGTGCTCACCCTCGGGACCGGTGCGGCCGGTTCAGGTCTGGGCAACCCCGCCAGGTTCGACATCGCTGTCCGTGGGGCCGACAGCCTGCTGCACGACGGGGCGTCGCCTCAGGAGGCCGTGGCTCTCACGCTGGAGAACGGTTCCAAGCTGTCCGAGAGCTCACCTGTGGACTTCGAGGTGGTGCTGGTGAACAGGGCCCCGGGGGTCTCGGGGGACCTCACCCTCGCCGTCTACGACCCAGATCCCGTCGCCGCCGACCTCTTCGACGCGCTCCGCTTCACGGTCTACCTCGACGGGGCACCTACCCCGGTCCTCGCCGACGCGACCCCTGCGCAGGTGGTCGAGGAACGCCTGGCCTTCGAGGGCGTCGCGCCTGGTGAGGAGCGCCTCGTCACCGTGTCCGTGCTGATCGCCGAAGGCTCTGGACTGGATGTGGCAGGGAAGTCCACCCAGATCGGTCTGCTCGTGGACGGGCAGAGCCGATGAGCACCGCCCTGCGCAGCGCCGCCCTCGGGCTCGTCCTGCTCTCGGTCGCTGCCGCCCCGGCATCGGCGACCGACCTCATCGACCCGGGGACGACCACGGTCTCCCTCGAGGCGCCGGCGCCAGGGGAGTCTCAGTCCTTCGACCTGTCGGTCACGAGCGTGACAGAGACCGCGGTCCCTCTCGAGATCACGGTCCTGGACCTGTCGGGACGCCTGACCGGCGGAGCGGCTCCCGTGGAGCTCGAGCTGGTAGACGACCAGGGTGCGTCGGTCCTCCCGACGACGAGTGCCGCGGCACTGCCAGGCACCACTCTCGACCTCCCCGACCTCGCTCCCGGGTCCACCTATCACCTCACCGGCGTGCTGACCTTGCCGCGCGCCGCAGGTGACGAGTACCAGGGGGCGGGCGGAGAGCTCGTCCTCCGTTTCCAGGTCCCGACCGACCGTGCTGCCGACAGCGGTCCCCACGGAGTCGAGCGGTCCGCTGCGGTCCGCCCTCAGGAGCCCGGTCCGCTGCTGGGCCTCGCGAGCACGGGTGCACAGGTGTCAGCGGCTGGTGCTGCCCTCGTGCTCGTCCTGCTCGGATCCGTTCTTGCACGTCGTCGAAGGAGAAGCCCGAATGCTTGAGACGAGACGGCAGCACAGGCTGCGCTGGGGGGCTGGGGGCCTCGCCTCCTCGGCGCTCCTCCTCGTCCTCCTCCTCGTCTGGTCCACGACCACGAGTGCCGCCTACAGGGACCAGGTGCACGTGCAGACGGCATCTCTGGCGGCCACGACGGTCCCGCCGTCCCACGTCGGCCTGTCAGCCCACTCACGCATGTTCGACACGGGTCTGGGCCTCGGAGGGTCAGGCGACGTCTATGTCTGGGGGCGGACGAACCTCGGGATCAACGGCGGTGCAGCCAGCCCGGGACTCTCCCGCGGGGCGCAACGGGTCCCTCTGCCGGCAGGTTCGATCCGTCAGGTGACCGGAACCTTCCAGAACGCCAACGCCCTCGACAACCAGGGGATGGTCTGGGGGTGGGGCTTCCTCCCTGCCCGTGACGGGACCGACGCGATCAAGCCGAACGACACCCCAGAGCGGGTGCGGATCGACACTCCGTCGAACGGGACCGGGCCTGTGCTGGACAGGATCGTCACGATCTCCTCGACCGAGAGCGCCGCTGCTGGCATCCGCGACGACGGCACCGTGTGGCACTGGGGAGAGACGACAGGCTCTGGCGGGAACCTCGGAGCCGGTGCGAGCCAGGTCGTCGGGCTGCCAGACCCGTCCGTCCCAGGCAACCGTCCGGTCTACCTCAAGGGGGCGAACACGAACTTCTACCTGATGCTCGAGAACGGGGACGTCTGGTACTGGGGAGGGTGGCTCGCCAACAGCCTTCCTGCCGGGCTCGGCAGTGCCGACGTGACCCCCCGGCGGATCGTCGCGCTCGACCCGTGGACGAAGTCTCGGGTCGGGGCGGGTGAGCCCTACATCACCGCGGTCGACGGAGGGATCAACATGGGCGGAGCGCTGCTCTCCGACGGACAGTTCCTGAGCTGGGGACTCGGCTCCGCCTTCGTCGGCGGGCGTCCGGTGGTGAACGACCTCGCGGCGCGCGACCCGGGCATCGTGCCTGGGCTCTCAGGGATCACCTCGATGCAGTTCGGCCAGACAGGTGTCGCGATGCTGGACTCGGAGGGCCGGCTCTGGGGTTATGGGGCGCCGCTCGACAACGGATACCTCCCCCTGGAGGTCCAGGTGATCAGCAGCGGGGTCGTGCAGTTCGCGGCAGGCGCAAGCTTCTTCATCTGGCAGGACACCGCCGGGTTCTTCTGGGGCCGAGGCTTCAACGTGGCAGGGGCGATCGGCAGCCCTGTCGGTTCGGGCATCGGCATCGCCAACGGGAGCAGCGGAGGTCGGCTGGTCACCACCGATCTCACGGCGGTCGCCCGATGACGGGGCGAGAGAGGCTCCGGCCCCGCACGGGACGTCGTCGCCTGGGTGCGGCCACCGGGGTGCTCCTCGTCGCCGGGACGGTCGTCTCGAGCGCGTCGTACTCGGACGAGGCGACTCTCGGCCTCGCCGGAGCCGGGATCGGGTTCCCGCACACCTTCGCGATCGGTGTGGTCGCTGCCGACGGGACGGCTGAGCCGGCGGACGCCGAGGCGGGGGTCGAGTGGCTGGTCGAGGGCGCGGGGACCCTCGTCCCCGGTCGGTCGGTGAGCACGGTCGTGCAGGTCTTCAACAACACGCCTACCCTCGACGCCGACACTGTGCTCGAGGTCGTCGCACGAGGTGGCGACGGGGCTGTCGCCGAGGGCATCCCCAACATCACACCCCATCTCCGGCTGAGCGCACAGGACCAGGACGGGGTCGTGCTGTTCTCCGACGTCCCGTGGGAGCAGGCGCGAGGCTCGGTCGGGCGCCTGGTGGCACGGGGATCTGGATCTCTCGCCGCAGGGGAGCCCTACACAGCCGGACTCGCCGGTTCCGAGCGGCAGATCACCCTGACGATCGACTACCTCGACGAGCCCGGGGTCGAGGCGCTCAACGGTGGTCAGGCAGCGCTCTCGCTCAGGATCGACGCGACGTCGGTGACCCCGTGACGGGCGGCGCAGGGCTGCCGGCCAGGCACCGTCGGCCCACGCGGCCTCGTCGGTGGACTGCTGTGCGGGTCTTCGGCGCGGTCCGGTCGTCAGTGCTCACGGGCTCCGCGGTCCTGGGGGTCGCGAGCCTCGTCGTCTTCGTCGGGTCGATGATCTTCGGCGTCCGGCCCCTGGTGGTGGTCTCCGGGTCGATGGAGCCGGCGCTCCCGGTCGGGTCCGTGGTCTTCTCGAGGAGCACCCCCGCTGCAGAGCTCGAGGTCGGTGACATCGTCACGGTGGAGCGCCCGCGCGACCTCGGGCTCGTCACTCACCGGGTCGTCTCGACCACCGCGGGTCCCGGCGGCTCGACCGCGCTGGTGCTCCGCGGCGACGCGAACACCGTCGACGACCCCGAGCCGTACGTCGTCTCGTCGGCGGGACGGCAGGTCTGGCACGTGCCGGGCCTCGGGCACGTCGCACTGTTCTTGCAGACCCGTGGTGGGCTGGCGGTCGCAGGGGCCGTCGCCCTCGTCGTGCTCGCGGTCTTCGTGCTCGACCCGGCACGCATGGCGGGCCGAGTGCAGGGCGACGGTCGAGGTGGCGTGGACCCGGACCACCAGGACCCTGCCCGTGAGGACCCGGACCGTGATGACCCCGCCACGCGCCGTCCGGGAGGCGCTACAGGTTCGTGAGGGCGCGCTGGTCGTGCTCGAGGGCTACGCAGACCACGATGCGGCCGAGCTCGACGGCCCACCATCCGTGGCGGCGGTCTCCTCTGCCGGCCCCTGGAGAGCGTCCTGGCCCGGACAGACGCGGGACGACCGTGACGGTCCCGGTGAGCTCGATCCGTACCTGCAGGTCCACGAGCCTGGAGCAGCGCTGGTCTGACGCGGACAGCGTCTTGAAGGCCGCCTCCTTCGCGCAGAACTGGATTCGGTCCCAGGCGATCCCCGGGGACGAGGCCGACAGCGCCGCGAGCACTTCGATCTCCTCTGGTCCGCTGACGTGCTCGAGGACCTTGGGCGGCAACGGTGCGTGGGGCTCAGCGTCGATCCCCAGGCCTGCGAGATCCCGCGCGTCTGCGACGACTGCCGCCGCGTACCCGCCGCAGTGGGTGAGGGAGCCGATCACCCCGTCCGGCCAGAAGGGGCGCCCGCGGACACCCCGCGGGATGCCGACGGGGCGCACCCCGAGGCCCTCGAGCGCCAGGTGCCCGCAGCGACGCGCTGCCGCGAACTCGGCGAGCCGGGAGGGCACCATCCGCTCGGTCCCGTCCCTCTCGGGGCCGAGAAGGTCTGCTGGCGTCCCCGGGAGCGTCGTGTCGACGGCTGCGGAGCCCAGCGGTGCGACACGGCGGATCCCCGGGACGCCGTCGCCTGCGCGGCCATGGCCAGCCGTCAGACCGTCCTCAGGGTCTGCGTCACGGCTCTGCGGAGGGCCTGTCACGTCCGCGCGCCCCCTCCGAGGGGGACGAGAGGCCTCGGCGCGGGCCCACCGGACAGGGACCGCAGGGACTCGCGGACGAGCGGGATCGGGACCTGGGCGTGCTCGCCGATGAAGAAGTGGTCCCCCGGGAAGGTGTGGACCACAGTGCGCCCCGATGTCGTCTGGTGCCACCCTGCCAGGTGCCCCGCAGGCACGAGAGGGTCCTGGGCTCCCGAGAGCACGTGCAGGTCTCCGGTGAGCGGGACGTCGTCAGCGCCCTGGCCCGGGACGTCGACGGCGAGCCGCAGGTCGGCTCGCAGGTTCTGCACGACCAACGGCCGCAGGCTCGGCCTGTCGACGAGCTCGGGCGGGATGCCGCCCCAGCCCACGACCTGCTCGAAGAGCTCGTCGTCGGTGACCTCGGCGTCGAGCCCGCGAGGGGGCCTCGCCCCTGGCCCTCGGCTCCCTGAGGCGAAGAGCACCCGGGGCCCGGCTGACGGGTCCTCGGCAGAGAGGACGCGCGAGACCCGCAGGGCGACCCGCGCTCCCATGCTGTGCCCGAAGACCGCCCACGGGCGGCCCGAGACGTGCCGCCCGACTCTCTCGGCGAGGTCGGCGACGAGCTCCTGCCGGGATGTCGCCGGAGTCTCGCCGGAGCGCGTGCCGCGTCCGGGGTAGTCGACGGGGACCACCTCGACCTCAGGCATCGCCGCAGCCCACCGCTCGTAGACACGGGACGCCGTCCCCCCGGCGTAGGACAGGCAGACGAGTGTGGTCCGGGTCCTCATGGGACTGCGACGCCGGCGCGGTCGTGCTCGAGCCGGAGGTCGATCGCGGCATAGTCCGCCCGCATGCGGGCGAGGGCCTCGTCCATCGGCATGACCACGGGGAACGCGAAGGTCGAGACGATCTCCTCCAGGCGCTCCTCCATCGTGCCCCGGATGGTCCAGAGCGGGATCGTCAGGTCGTCGATGGTCTGCGCGAGCATCTGGTCGCAGTACTCACGGAACTTCTCGTTCATCGGCCGGTGCCCGTCCTCGGTCATCGCGTGCTCGTTCTCGAGGTGCACGACAGCGTCGAAGGTGGACCTCACGTGCTGGCGGAACGCGTGACCGTACTGAGAGATCACCTGGTCGAAGAACCGCATCTCGTCGGTGAGGTCGGCGGGGTCGATCTCGTCGAGCATCTGAGCGGTCGCGCTCGGGTTCATCCCGTACCGCACCCGAGCCGCACCGTAGATCCACTCCTGGAGCGAAGAACCGTCCGAGATGAAGGTGTCGCCCAGGACTGCCTCGGCCACGGCGCGGCCGGTGTGCCGGCGCATCGCCAGCTGGAGGTACTCGGCCGGGGTGACCTCCGAGAGCTTCTTGCCCGGGACCGCCTCGGGCATGATCTCGCGGATGGTCTTGGCGAGGGTGCGGGGGATACCCGTGTAGTAGGACAGGGCGAGGACGGTCGAGGTCTTGCCCGACGAGTACGTCCCGGAGACAGAGATCTTCATGGTCGTTCCTTCTCAGAGTGGTGGAGGCCGGGTCGAGCACCCAGCGCGGGGTGGGCTACGGGAGCCTGTGGGCGAAGGTGCTGCGCTGCGTGATGCCTGCTGAACGGGCCGTGAACTGGATGTTGCGCCACGTGGCCCCGTGCACCGTCAAGAGCTCGGCGCTCGTCACGTGCACACCGATCGGAGCAGGCTCGGACCTCTCGGGCGGGCTCTCGTCACGGGTGAGGGTGGTCTGCTGCATCCACAAGGTGGCTGACTCGGCCCTGGAGACCCCGTCCATCTCGTAGAGCAGCACCTGTGCGAGCTGGAGCGAGCTCACGAAGACGTCGACGAGCCCTGGGAAAGGGCTCTCCTCGGCCTCGATGCCGTGCGGCGTGCTGCCGTCACGTCCTGTGACGTCGAGGACCGCCAGGGCGGTGAGCGCGCCGACGTCGGCGGTGACGCCGGTGATGTTCTGCTGGCGGCGGCGGTACCCGTCGCCCCAGAGTCGGGAGTGACCTGCGCCCAGGACGTCCTCGAGGGTGAGGGTGGTCCGGCGCACGTCGGTCTGCGGACGGTCCGGGTTGACCACCTGGCACCTCACGCGCATGGCACCGACCGAGGCGATGACGGTCGTCGTCGTCTCGTCGTCCCCAGGGCCGGCCACCGAACGCTTGATCGACGCCGACAACGGGATCGCGTCGAGGTCCTCCTCGGGGCGGGTGCCGGCCTGGAGCACGAGCCCGGTGATGCGGGACCGGGCCCGAGCGTCGTCGTCGAGGCCCCGGGCCAGGCAGAGCAGCGCGTCGGCCAGCTGAGCTCCGACGAGCATCGTGTCGACCGTCGACAGGTGGGGCCGCAGGTCGCTCCCCACCTTCTTGCGGGACCAGTCGGTCGGGTACTCGACGCCGAGGACCCCGGTGACAGAAGAGCCGTCGAAGGTCAACGGTGAGTAGTCGTACCGCGCCCGCCTGTAGCCGGCCCCGAAGAACCTGGTCTCAGCAGGACCGAGATAGTCCTCGATGGTGGTGAAGGTCAGGACGGAGCCGTTCATGAGGCGTCCTCGGTCGGCTCGGGTTGCTCGTCCCGCGATGCCAGCGCTCGCTCGTAGGCCCCCACGAGATCACCGACGGTGTGGACGTCGACGATCGACGTGTCGCCCGAGAACGGGTCGAGCCCTGTCTCGTCCTCCAGGGCGATGACGAGGCGTGCCAGCATCAACGAGTTGAGGCCGAGGTCGCCGAACCTGTCGTCGGGACCGATGGGGTCGTCGTCCAGGGTGTCAGCCAGGAGGACGCGGATCTCCTCTTCGATGATGCGTCCGGTCGGGGTGTTGGTCAGCATGTCAGTCCTCCGTCGATGACGAGTGTTTGTCCGGTGATGAACGAGGCGGCGGGCGAGGTGAGGAAGTCGACGACAGCGACGACCTCCTCGACGGTCCCGAGTCGCTGGAGCGGTGTGCGGCGTTCGATCCGGGTGCGGTTCTCCGGGGTGACGCCGGAGGTCATGTCGCTGTCGAAGTACCCCGGGACGACCGAGTTGACGAGGATGTTCATCGGTCCGAGCTCGCGCGCCAGGCTCCGGGTGAACCCGTCGAGCCCTGCCTTGGCGGCGGAGTAGACCGACACGCCCCGGTGACCGCGGACGGCGTTGATGGACGAGACGTTGAGGATGCGCCCGCCGCCCGAGGCGGTCATGGCACGTGCGCACGCCTGTGCCACGAGGATCGGGGCGACGAGGTTGACCGCTACCAGGGAGTCCACCTGGCGGCGGGGCGTGGTGAGGAGAAGTTCTTGGTGCAGGTAGCCGGCGTTGTTGACGAGGACGTCGATCCGCCCGAAGCGCGCGACGACCGACCGGACGAGGCTCTTGGCCGCGTCGCCCTGCTCGAGGTCGACCTCGGTCCAGTGGAACCTGTCGGGGTGGTCCTGGAGCATCTGGGACGTGAAGTCTGTCTGCGTCCTGCTCGAGGTGGACACCCTGTACCCCCGGGCGAGGAAGCTCTCGACGATGTGCTGGCCGAGTCCTCGGCTACCACCGGTGACGACTGCGACGGGTGGCTCAGCGGGAGTCATCAGGCTCGCCTCTTCTTGAAGCGGTCGGAGTGGTGCGGGCTGTCCACGACGACGATCTTCGCGGGCACCTTGTAGGCGTCGAGGCGGGTCCGGCAGTGCGCGTCGACCCGAGCACGCAGCCCGCGGCGGTCTTCGGGCTCGACGAGCGAGACCGCGGCCTGGACCACGTGGCCCGTCACGGGGTTCGCGAGCGCAGAGACCGTGACGTCGGCGATGTTGTCGATCTCGAGGAGGACGGACTCCACCTCGTTGGGGTAGACCTTCTCCCCGCCGACGTTGATCAGCTCAGACGTGCGTCCGAGGATGTGCAGGTACTCGCCGTCGACCTCGACAGCGTCCTGGGTGTTGAAGAAGCCGTCGTCGTCGAAGGGGGCCTCGGCGTTGAGGTATCCGAGCATCGCCATCTCCGACCTGATCCACAAGACGCCGTCGACGACCTTGTGCTCGAAGCCTGCGCCTCCGAGACGGACCCAGAGCGAGTCGTTCGCCCGAGAGCTCGTCGCCATGATGCCGAGCTCGGACAGACCGTAGGTCTGCTTGAGGCGGACGTCGGGCAGGTCGGTCGCCATCCGGCCGAGCGTCTGCGGCGGCATGGGCTCGGTCCCGTAGGTGATGAGTGTCAGCGACGAGGTGTCGTGCCGGCGGTGCGCACCGTCGATGAGCGTCATGGTGAGGAAGGTCGGGGTGGTCGGGAGGACCTCGACCCGGTGCTCCGCGATCGTGGCGAACACCTGGTCGGGTGTGCGCTGAGGGATCGTGACGAGCGTGCCGCCCTGGCTGAGGGTGTGCAGCAGGGTGTTGATGCCCCCGATGTGGTCGAGGTTGAGGAACGACAACGTCCGGTACCCGCGTCGTACGTCGAGGTAGCGGGCCAGGACCTTGTCGAGATCGAGGACCGAGGCCTTGGCGCGTCCTGTGGTCCCGGAGCTGAAGAGGACCAGACCGGGGTGCCCGAGGCTGCCGAGCCTGGCGTACAGGGGATGTGCGGCGGTGACGCCTGTCGACCTGTGGACGATCTTGCCGTCAGTCGGGCTCAGGGAGACGACACTCTCGACCTCGCCCACCTCGCGGAACTCCTCTGCCTTCGCGGCGGGAAGATCTGTCATGGGGACGCAGACTGCGCCGAGCGAGACCAGTGCCAGGAGCGCTGCCGCCGCCTCGGAGGAGTGGCCCGCCTCGAGGGCCACGACCCGGCCGGCGATGATCCCGTGGAGCCTGAGCTGGTCGGCGTAGGTGTCCACCTGGTCCGCGAGCTCGGCATACGTGGTGGACGACTCCGCATGGACGATCGCCTCGAGATCACCGTGGGTGGCGAGTCGGGCGAGAAGTGCGGTGATCATGTGGGGCTCCTTGAGAGGTGCTGTCGTGTGCGGGCGGAGAAGGGTGGTCGGAGCGAGGGGTCGGCGTCGACGTGTCAGCGTCCTGACGGACCGGAGACGAGGGCCACACCGCTGGGCCCCGTGTGGACCGCGCTGTCGGACAGGGCGATCGCGAAGTCGGCGTACGAGACCGAGCGGTCGAGGTGCGCGTCTTCGGCCACGCCGGGCGGGTGCGAGAGGTAGCTGCCTGTGCGGGACCCGTCGGGGGCGAACAGGGGTGGCGGGACCAGGTACGACCACGACAGGCTGTCCGGCTGCCCGGACTCGAGGTGGTCCCGGAGGAGGGCGTGGGCGATCCCCCGGGGAAGCGTCGTGACGGGGAACAGCGGTTGCTGCCAGAATCGCTCGCCCGACGAGAGGTGCAGGGCTCCGGCGCCACCGACGGTGACCAACCGAGCCACCTGTGCGTCTGCGAGGCCGCGACGGATGCTCGAGTCGAGCGTGACGAGCCTGTCGGCACGGATGGAGCCAGGCAGGCGGACGGCGTTGATAGCGGCGTCGCACCCGTCGGCGGCCTCGGCGGCCGACTCTGCGTCGAAGGCGTCAGCCGTCACGACGGTAGCCCTGGGGTCGAGCGGGTGGTTCAGCCGCGAGGTGTCTCGGACGGCTGCCACCACCTGATGGCCCGCGTCGAGCAGCTCGAGCGTGCAGGCCCGCCCCGACCGCCCTCCTGCTCCGAAGACGACCACGGTACTCATGCTGGGTCCTCCGGCCGATCGGCACCGGAGTTCTGAGAGACCGACGGCGGGTGTGCTGCATCGACGTGAGAGATGTGGGACATCACAGGCTCCTCTGGGTACGGGGGCTGCTGATCTCGACGGCAATCCCCTTGGCAACCGTTTGGTTGGGTCGACCATAACCCTCATAAAACACCCGTGCAACAACTTCCGCAGGAGTTCATTCAGGCGACTTCTTGTCACCTGAAGCGCTACTTCCTCTGTGATCAGCTCTTTGTCTCTGGTCCTTGCTGCACCGGGACCAAGGTCTCGCGCGGAATGGTTTTAGGAGGGGTTGAATTCCGCGATCTCCGGTGGCGAGAATGCCGCGCCTGGGCCCGCGGCCGGGTGTCGACACCACCCCAACCAACTGGTCGGTTGCCAAGCGGTCGATGCGGTCCTACTCTCTGTCGCATGCCTGTCGACCATGAACCCACGTCTGTCTCCCCTGCCCTCACGCGTCATCCGAGCCTGGCGGTGCCAGGGATATCCAGCTCAGCCCGGGTCCGTACGGGTGACCTCCTGTTCCTGTCCGGCCAGACGGCGTCGCTGCCGGTCCCCGCCTCTTTCAGAGACGAGCTCGAGTCGGCCTTCTCCGCTCTCGGGACGGCACTCGACCAGGCCGGCGCCTCTCGGGAGAATCTCGTGCGCGTCACGCTCTACGTCGTCGACCTGCCGGCGAGATCGCTCGACGAGGTCCGCGAGGTACGGGACGCGTGGGTCGTCGAAGACTGCCTGCCGGCGAGCTCTTTCGTCGGGGTGGCTGCCCTCGCGCTGCCGGGGCTGCGCGTCGAGATCGAGGCAGTCGCGGTCGTCTGAAGACGGCGTGGACCAGCCGGTCCAGGCCTGGTGAGAACAATCCTCTGGAGGAGAGATGACCCACGACCTCGTACGCGAGATCACCACCATGAGCCACTCTGAGCGCGCCGCGATCTTGTTCGAGGAGATCATCACGAATGATCGCCCCGAGCTGGCCGACCACATCTTCGCGGCCGACTTCTCGTGGCCCCAGTTCGACCTGCACGGCCCCGACGGTGTCCGC